>ERZ1740070.2323-NODE-2323-length-10996-cov-4.036651_pt1 | contig 10996 bp, 7 predicted proteins | sample MGYA00581734_ERZ1740070 | MGnify/ENA primary metagenome ERZ1740070 (study PRJEB43018, sample SAMN04849744) | marine metagenome | isolation source: floating plastic debris | place: Pacific Ocean | collected 2008-09-01 | study: EMG produced TPA metagenomics... | reverse complement strand
GCCGGCTGCGAGCCGATTCTCGACGATGAATGCTTTATACTGCCCGTGATAATAGCGCTCAAAATGGTTCTCAATAAAGCCAGGTGAACTTACCACGAGCCCCGCACATCGCTTCAATAGCGATTGCTCCAAGCGGCGCATAATCCCCCCGATAAAATCCTTGCGGCTGAGCAGACGATGCACATCGAGGCTTTCATAAACGACGGGCGTCTGAAGCCGAAGCTTTCTCTTGGTCAAGAAGGCCAGAGCCAACATATCAAGATTTCGCGCATAGATCAGATCGACAGACCGCAATCGATCTGCATCTTTCGCTGCGATCTCCGCACCTGAAAAGATGGACTTAATCCGTTGCAGGAAGGCTCCGTCCCGCGTTTCGCCAAGATCGATATTCGTCCAGCTGAGCTCTCCTGGATCGCGGCGACGCATCATATAGCCAGTTACGGAGATCCCGTCGGATTGGAACGCGGCAACCCGTCTCCGGATCGCCGCATCCGCTGCATCATGTCCGAAAAAGGCGATCTTCATCGGTGGCATAATGCGTTCCCTTACAGCCCGTTTGATCTCGATCTAAGTCCGAACCCAGGCACCGAAGATCATCACGAAAGATCGAACTATTTATTCGACTTCGCCGAGGACCATTGCGCCGGAGCTTCCGCAGAGGTCCGAGAGACTTCAGCCAAAGCGGTCTCAACCTCAGGCGTTTCTTCATTCGCAGGACGCAAAGTTGCTGGTCGCGGAATTGGATTGTCTCGCATCGCAGGGAGCTTATTCGACAAGCCACCAAACAGTTTCGGCCGCGAGCCCATAGAATAGTATTTGCTATAGGCTTTATTGCTCGCGCTCGGGTCTTTGTGGTGACGACGGTTCGAAAGATTGACCATGTTCAACGCGACCCCCAACAGATTGGCGTTGAAGGTTTTCAATAGGGCCAATGATTGACGCGCCGCGCCACGATTTGTGTGCCGCCAGCGAACGATTAGGATTGTCTTGTCCGCCTTACCAGCAATGATCCGTGCCTCTGCCATGAGCAGCAATGGACCGGTATCAATCAGGATCATGTCATAGTGCTTCTTGAGCTCTTCCAAGAGATCATCGAAAGCCCGCGTGCCGAACACGTCATGCGGCGTGTGCCCGGCTTTGGACAAGGGTAGAATATCAAGCGCGGTTTGCGTATCACGATGGATCGCCTCTTCAAGCGAACCGGCGCCAAACAAGTGCTCAATGAACCCAATCTTTGGAGAGATGCCGACCATCCGCGTCAGTTCGCGGCGGCGGAAGTCACCGTCGATGACGAGTGTACGTGACCCCGACATTGCTGACATCCGACCAAGGCTGAGCGTGAGGCTCGTTTTGCCTTCATTCGGAAGAGAGGACGTGATGGCCACTGTTTTAGTCTGGCTATCTAAGTCCGCGAAGGAAATTGCTGCGCGCATATATCGAACGCTCTCCGAGAAAGCCGATAACGGATTCTTGGTCATGAAATCAGGTGGCGTATTCTTCCCAAGACCAAGGATCCCTCGGGTTGGGATCAATGGAATTGAACCGATTGGATTCGAACGCAGCTTCCGGCGCACATCTTCGGACGAACTGATATGCGTGTCGAACAGTTCGAGCATAAAGGCGAGACCGACGGCAACGGCGCCGCCAAGAATGATCCCAAGCGCCAAACTTAGTGTTGTTCGCGGCGAACTTGGACCACCAGGAACGGACGCACTTGAAAGAATTCGTGCATCTGCTTCGGCAAGATCATCTTGCTCGCGTGTTTCTTTTGCACGACTGATAAAGTCTTCATACAAGACGCGGCTTGCTTCGGCGTCGCGCTCAAGCTCGTTGAGGCGAACCTGGTTTTTATTGTTCTCAATCAGTTGCCCACGGGCGCGCGAAATCGCTGTATTGAGCTTGTTCACTTCATCTTGCGAAGCCTGCACCTCATTGCCGAGATTGGTGACGATTTTCTGGATTTCTACACTGATCGCCCGCGCAATGTCTGCGGCTTCGCTGCGCACGCGAATAAGGTCTGGGTGGCGTGAGCCAAGCGTGCTTTCGAGCTCGGCTTGTCGGCGAAGGACACCAGCTTGCTGCGCTTTGAGATTTGAAATAACGCCGCTTTCCAAGACTTCCGCAATTGACTCAGTGCCTGAACCTGACGCCTGCGCGCGTCGGACATTATCAAACCGCGCACGTGCACGATTGAGCAATGCTTCTTGTTCAATCCGCTGCGCAGACAAAGACGCAATCTCTTGTTCTGTGAGAGACGTACCGGCGGCGGCAAGCAACCCGGTTTGCGAGCGATACTCTTCGACCAAGCGCTCTTTGCTGGAGACTTCTTCCCGGAGCCCAGATACCCGCTCAAGCAACCAATTTGTGGCGCGTTGCGTGGTTTCCAACTTCGCTTCCAACTGGTCGACCCGATAGGCGTCAGCGACTGCGTTCGCCAATCTCGCTGACTTATCGGGATATTGCGTCGTGACCGTGATATCGATCAAATACGTCGTGCCCACCCGGGCCACGCCAACATGACCTTGTAAGATGGCCGATGACGTATCGATCATTTCGGCGCGACGTTCTTCCTCCGTCATCGGAGCCGCTGGCGCTGTGTTTTCAGGCGCAGGATCCGACTGACCAACGAGAAACTTGATCGCCCCTTTAACCGTATTCTTTACGCTAAAGCTCGGGGGTTGTGGTGGGCGAATAGACGGGCTGAATTCAGGGTCGTCGATCAAGTTCTCAGCAATGACGACGCGTCGCAACAGAGACTTCGACTCCAAGATTTTCACCTCAGTGTCGAGTTCCGCACGGCCACCGCCAATTCCGCCAATAACCTCGTCGAGATCGATGACGTTGCTGCCCTTTGTATCCACAATAACCGTTGCCGTTGCGGAGTAGTAAGGGGTCTCCGTGAACGTCATGTAAGCGACGTAGAAGAACACCGACAAAAACCCGATAGCCATCACCCAATAACGGCGATAAACGACATCCAGAATTGCCTTAATGGTCAATGGAAGGCCTTGATCTTCGAATTCTGTCTCCGAAGTCGTATTTGGCAATTCAATGCTATATCGCGCCGTCACTGTGTCACCCAATCCTAAGTCGCGTTGGCGTTATAAGACCTGGCGATCACCCATATCGCCAGGTCTAAGTGGTACTATGGAAAGAATGAGATCGAAAAGCCGATTTCATTCGCGGAGAAACCCGGATCGAAGCCTGGGTCGACCCCGCTGACATCGCGATTCACGTTCTGCACGGATCCAGTGACGTGTACGCGCTTGTTCAGCTTGTACGTCACGCCTGCACCGAACCGTGTGAGTTCGTCTTCGCGGGTGATTTCTTCATATTCGTCTTGAGAAATGTTACCGAAGAGGCTGCCAATGACTTGGCGAGAGAATTCGTGATCAACCTCAACGCCGAACCGGGTTTGGACGGTGCTCGGCGAGTCGATCAGTCCATTATCCACAACGCTTCGACCGGCAGTGAATGACACCGTCGTCAAACGGCTTGGAAACCATTGCGCGCGGCCATCGACCGACAAGCCATCAACATCACTGAAGGCATCGTCATCTTTATCCTCAGAGAAGAAACCGACTGCGATATCACCACGGACGAGGTTATTGGTCTCGAAGTCTACCCCGACCAAAGCCGTATATCCTTCGGAGTCTCGCGATTGCGTCACATTGGTGTTTGTTGCGGCATCGAAAACGACCTGATCATTGTCAAATTCTGTTTGAGCAACCGAACCTTGACCATATATCGCGACATTCGGGGAGATCGCATAAGCCAGGCGAGATGTTAGCTCTGTGCGCTGATTGTTTCGGAAATCTTGCCGGAACACTGTATTGGTATCGCGGAAGAACCCATTCTCGAAATCAGATTCGACCAGTCGGAGTGTATTGTTCCATTGGATCCGATCATTCAGATAGTTCGCCGAGACCGCATAGCTGGTCCGGTTGGTATCAATCGGTGAGTCCAAACGGGATCCATCTGCATAATTCGCACGCGACTGAACTGAGTTTAGGTGATCCACGTCTGCACGAATGTTTAAATCGCGTGAGACATCCAGACGACCGGACGCGCCGACTGTAACGTCAGTGAATGACTCATCGGAAAAGTCAGAGAATTCTGTTCGGCTGCTCCGGCCGCGACGCGCGACTTCATGGTTCGCCCTGTCCGTTCGCTCTCGTGCGCCAGCAGACCCACCATAGATGACGTCAGACTCTTCTGCTTCAGCGGGCGTGTTGCCATTGGTCGCAAAAACGTTGTCAGTAGTGGCCGCGCCAATGGTCACATCAGAATTGACAATGAAGGCACCCAAGCGAACCGCTTCAGGATCGAACTCGGCTTGGCGCCGATCTTTCACCGCTTCATACTTGTCGCGGTTATAGAAGTCAGACTGCGCGTCGGCATAGCCAGCGGTTAGCCCGAAGACGGCAACAGCCATCAATGATTGCGTTTTAAGACTCAACATGGATTTTCACATCCCCACTTTACTGGACCCAGGCGCACCCCGGATCATCGAACGTGCCAATGCAATGCACGTACCAACTCGTTTTATGCAAAACGAAGACTCTGTTGCGCTTTTTGCGCAAAACTGGTCCCTGCCTGCAATCTATGCATGTGCGTACATTCTGTAAGCACAGTGTGGCGATCGCGCGCCTGTCAAAATCTAGCGCAAACCTATCCACCAATAAGTTCCCTCAGATTTTATGGCATATTGAGTACGCCTTGTCATGCGCGATACGCTTTACCTGCGACACACTCAGACAACGAACGAATAAGGTTGGGTAAGTGCTGCTGCGCTAACCAGTCATCGCGAGCTGTGACTCGGTGTATCTGACATGCACTTCTTGGCGCGCTCATAGTGCTGGAACAATAATTGCTTGCACATTGGCTGATCTTGAGATGAACCTGGCCTTCGTCCAAACGACGACCATGTTAAGGTGAAACAACTAATATGACGGCGATTAGCGCGACCTCTCCTAAGCCGATCCGCGTGCGTGCGTTCCTGCACGATGACACGCCCGCACCATTATGGATAGAGGGCGTTACAACGCTTTGGTTCTTGTCGACTTACGCACATTTTCCAGGTGACACGCTTTTACTCTATCTTTTGGTCCTAGTGTTTTTCGCAATTTTCTTCTTTCATCGCGACCGTATTTTACCCATCCTCTTTCGGTGTTGGTTCTTGTTTACGATCCCCTTCTTGTGCGGATTATCCGTTTCTTGGGCGGCCTATCCAAGTGAGGCGTTCCGCGAGGCAATCTTCTTTTTTCTATCCTCGTTTACGGTAGTGATCATTGGATCGCTTCTAACGATGCGGCAAATTTTACGCGCATTTTTCTTTTGCGCATTGGTTGGGACCGGATTGGCGATCACAGAATTGAGCGTGATCCAGACGACACAAACAAGCGACTATCTTGGACAGAAGAATTTCTATGCGATGAAAATGTTGATCGGCATGATCACGGCGTTCGCTGTCGCGATGAACAAACAGGAGCATGGGCTATTGCGCATCGTCGCGCTGGCACTCGTCCCAATCGACTTTTATCTGGTGACGGCGGCAAACTCGGCGACGTCACTCGTCCTGGGACTCTTGGCGCTGTTTATTTTGATTTTCGGTCAGTTGGTTTGGGTCAATGCCAGGAATATTCAGGGGCTACGCGGTATCATTGTAGGGGTTTCTATTGGTAGCGCAGCCGCCGGAGGTCTTGTCGCTATGGGGGCGTTTAATATCACATCGCTTGATTCCGCGCTCGGCGTGATCGGCAAAGACTCGACATTCACAGGCCGAACCGCGCTTTGGGATCAAGCTGAACGAACAAGCGCCGAGCATCCACTCCTGGGTGTTGGGGCAGCAAGCTTCTGGCAATATGATGTTGGGGATGCCCAAACTCTATCATTAAATGATGGCAAAGGCGCGGGAACAAAACTCGGCTTCCACAACTCCTACTTAGAAGCGCAAGTTCACCTTGGGTATATTGGGCTTAGCTTGCTAGTTTTAGTCGTTATCATAACACTATGGAAATCGTTCCTCGGGTTCTGGCGCGATGTCACATTTGAGAAACTATGTTTCTTCGTCGCTGCGCTCATTGTTTTTAGCATGACGTTCACTGAGTCTCTCATTTTCGCTTATTTCCACCCTGGCATCTATATCTTCAATCTCGCTGCAGTGACGGCGATTGTTTTGGGACACCGCCGCAGACCCGTTTATGTGAACCTTGTTCCCGAGGCGGCACCTGTTCCAGCTGAATAGTCACGAACAGATTTCCAGAAGCTGAGCGAATTTGCTGCAACCATGGATTCGCTCGATTGATTTCTAACGATCTTAGAAATTTCCCGATCCCATCGGAGATTCAGGTTTCATTCTTCGGCACCAACGATAGGCTAGAACCTGGTCTGCGTTTTGCACTGGTGTTTGGGGACAGTTTTCATCCGATTTTGCCAGTCATGAAACTGGAAGACCGTTGGCGCTGTGTTTAGGGAGACGTTTAAAATGCAGCAAGTAGAGCAAGGGGCAAGACCAGCCTCGAAACCATTCTCGTTAGACGCCTACATCGCGATTGCGAGACCCGATCACTGGTTCAAAAATGTGTTCGTGTTGCCGGGTGCTGCTTTGGCAATGGCGGTCACTGGAAATATTGGGTTTGTTCCGCTTTGGAACATCCTGCTGGCAGTCATTGCGACCTGCCTCATCGCATCGGCCAATTACACCATCAATGAATGGCTCGATGCGGAGTTTGACCAACACCACCCGATTAAGAAGCATCGCCCGTCTGTCAGCGGCGGCGTCAAAGCGAAATTCGTCTATATTCAGTACGCGCTGCTAAGTATTACCGGTCTCGGGCTTGGCTTCGTCGTCTCGCCGCTCTGCATGTATGCGCTCTTATTCTTGTTGATCATGGGTGTCGCCTACAATGTGCGCCCGATGCGCACGAAAGATCGCGCCTATTTAGACGTGATCAGTGAATCGATTAACAATCCGATCCGCTTCATGATTGGTTGGTTCGCCGTCGTGACGACCTTGTTCCCGCCATCGAGTATTTTGCTTGCTTACTGGACCGGCGGCGCCTTCCTTATGGCAACGAAGCGTTTCGCAGAATATCGTTACATCGGTGACCCAGATCGCGCTGGGCTCTATCGCGCCTCGTTTAAACACTATACCGAAGAGCGCTTACTGCTTTCGTCATTCTTTTATGCGCTTGTATCAGCCTTCTTCTTCGGCGTGTTTTTGATTAAGTACAAAATCGAATTGATCCTGGTGTGCCCATTCTTGGCCTTCTTGTTCACCTGGTACTTCCAGATGTCGCTCGCCAAAGGGTCAACGGCTCAAACCCCGGAAAAACTCTATAAAGAGAAAAAGTTTGTTGCCTTTGTCGGCCTGCTCAGTGCCCTGGTTATCGCCTTGGTTCTGATCGACATTCCGTACCTGGAATTCTTGACCGAGTATGTCGTCACCGGCGAGTAGCTCTCGAGACATCTCATGCTAAAAAGCCTCGGCGCGTCCGGGGCTTTTTTATTGGTCAACATCCTGGAACGTGAAGGCTTTATTGATCCCGAAATTGACCAAGAAGATCGCGCAAATTGTGATCGCCTGAGCAATCACATAGTGCATACGAGCCTCTAATGCGGTGAACATGAGATAGTTCAGGAACAAGGTGAACGACGTGACGGCGATGAACCGCCAGGCCGCGGATCGATGACCGCGCGAAGACTCTCGGAACGTCACATAGTATTGGAACAAATATTTGACGACGACGCCTGCGATCAAACCGAGCGTCGAGGCGACGACGGCATGTACGTCGAACAGCTCAACCAATCCAATTAAGATCGACATGTGAACTACAACCGCGATTCCGCCTCCGACAAGGTACTGAAAGATAGCCGGCGCTTTAAGAAATTTTTGAATCGCTTGGCCCAGCGGATTGCTCGAAGTCATCCGTGTCATCGTCTCATCCATCGTTCATCAGGATCACCATGAAAAAATACATAGCAGGATCGATATAAAGTTTCGTTCATTCAGGACTGCAAAACGTCAGTACGTGGCAACGAATTTGCAGGATATGGGCATTGACAATCTGAGCAGATCGTCCGTTGAAAACATCTCGCGATTGATCTTGGGGGCAGTCTATGAAGTATAGATCTATGTTGGAAAACGCATTGTCTTCAAAGAAGGTATTGGCGCTTCTCTTTGCTTTAGCGATAGTCCTACCCGCCGTATTGTACACAAACGCATATGCTTGGCTGAAAATCATGCCAACGAACAAAGATGTTTTTCTGTTTCACTACGCGGCGCAAGCGGCATTTAACTTTGACATGAGCCCGTATGGGCTTGTTGACACACCTGATCCCAACGTCACAGCGCCGCATGTGCCGTTTTTGTACCATCCCGGTGCAATCATATTGTTCGCGCCATTCGCGTTTCTATCATACGAACAAGCGTACGTCGCTATGGTGCTTGTCAACGTGGTCTGCCTCGTTGGCCTGTTTTACTTGGTCTGTTTTCGGATCTTAAAACTCACTATTGAAAAAGATCTTCTCATAATCGTGAGCCTACTTCTGTTCGTGGGATTCTTTCGCCCCATGGAGGTGCAGTTCCAACACGGCCAAGTGAACTTGATACTGGCCTGTTTACTTTGTGGATTCTGGCTAGCAGCCAGAAAGAACGCTCAATTAGTCGCAGGTGCACTGTTGGCGACCGCAGTTGTGATAAAGACATATCCCGTTTTGTTACTTCTATTCCTACTGATAGACCGACGCATAAAACTGGTCGGAACAACGATAGCGTTCGGATTCGGATATTTTGTCCTATCGCTGATAATATTCCCCGTAGGTCTTTGGTTCGAATGGCTGCTAGAGGTCGCACCCAATGGTGGCTACGGCAAAACACCGGAAGGAATGTTCAGCCCTGCATATTGGTCCAATCAAGGGATAAATGGCGTAGTCTCGCGTTTATTCGTCGAGCTCTCTGAGCAGCATCTATCAGAAAATCTTTGGGTTCGCCCAATTTTCGTCTCCGCGGAACTCGCTCGATATTCAGGTTATTTAATCGCGTTTTCGGTCCTAGGAGTCAGCCTATGGTCACTTTGGCGCCTGCGTAAAAAAAACCCAAAGGCTTTCATCGACATGGCCATGATGATCATGATTCCAATGATCTTTTTGCTCGGGCCGCTCGCTTGGGATCATCACACAGTTTACGTTCTCCCCGTAAGCATGATTTTCGTTGCTTGGGTCCTGAGGTCAAACTCGGATGCGCCTTCGCCAATACTCTCGATTTTTGCAATTGTCGCAGCCGCCCTGTTAGCGATGCCGATGATTTCTGTTCTATGGGCACTAAACGTCACGTTCTGGGGGGTCTTCATTTTGTGGGCGAGCGCATGCTGGATGGCTTGGCACGGCCGCAGCGTATTTGAGGAACAAGCAGAGCGTTCAGATCGTAAGCTTGAATCCGCGTGAGGACACTCATGAGCGCCGAACCACTCACAACCGCGCACGATTTTCCGCTGGCCGTGGATCTCGATGATACGCTTCTCAAAGTCGACACGCTGTACGAAAACGTTGCCTACAATGTTTTTCGCCACCCGTTCAAAACCCTCCATGCATTGATGGGGCTTGCCGGAGGCAAGGCGGCGATGAAGGAACGGCTCTCCAAACTCGACCTTCCGGACGCCAGCACGTTGCCGCGCGATCCAGACTTTATCGATTATTTGAAAGCGCAAAAAGCGAACGGGCGGTCGATCCATCTCGTCACCGCCGCGCATCGGACAATGGCAACACATATCGCCAGTGATGTCGGCGTGTTTGCGTCTGCTCACGGAACGGATGATCAGACGAATTTAAAAGGCACCCGCAAAGCTGAATTCTTAGAAACAACCTTCCCAGACGGCTTCGTCTATGCGGGCGATTCCTCCGCAGACCTCCACGTCTGGCGTAAAGCTGAAGCCGCCATTCTCGTTGGCGTGAGCGAAACGACGCAGCGAACGGTTGAAACCGACAAGATCAAAGTCGAAACCGCATTTGGAGCACCGAAGGTCAATATCGCGGCAGCTTGGCTGGCCTCGCTCGGCTTGCACCGTTGGCTCGTTATCCTCGCGATTTTAGGCATCGTCCTCTTCGCGATAGGCGCTGCCGGTACGGTTTCCACTGTGACTGTGTTCGCGGGAGCTTTCCTGCTCGGATGCGCCGCCTCAGGAGTCTTTCTGACGTCCGAGCTCGCAGCACTCGAAACCAATCGAAAGAACCCGTCTCGTCGCAACCGACCTTTTGCATCAGGCGCATTACCGGTCCGTGATGGATTGGTCGCCGCTGTCTTTCTGATGGGGGTCGCGATCGCGGGGAGTGTCTTCATCTCGCCTGCGTTCTCAGGGCTCATGCTTCTACTCGTACTCGTATCGCTCAACGGTGCGTTTTGGTTCGTTACGGCACCCGGGATTAAACAACTCATGCCTATTGCACAACTTGCTCTTATTGGAGCGCTCAGCTTTGTCCTGATTGGGACAAGCATGGTTGGAGCCTAGACGTATGGGACAGCGAGCAAAACGATGACCAAAATGCTCAAAATCGGATTTAGGGTCGGCCCCTTTCCGAGCGCATCGGAAACCTTTGTGCGCGACCAGATACGCGCCATGCTCGACCTAGGTCACGACGTGTCCGTGCTCGCCGAGACAGCCGATAAAGAAATGCTTGCACGTCCTGAGTTTGAATGGGCCGGCGCGCTTTCTTCGTTGAAATATTTGAACGATCCCTCCACACTTGAGGGGCGCATCAAGTCAAAACTGCCCTACCGCGTTCGCAAAAAGATGTTGAACACCGCCGAACGAAAGTTCAGCGCTGAGACAGATGTTGTCGTGTGTAATTTTGGGTGGTTCGGGCAATCGCTCGCGGAGAACTCTCCGCAATCTGACGCTGCTGCAATCGTCACCATCTTTCACGGTGCGGATATGTCGACCAGCCTGCAATCGATTTCCGGCAATCCTTACGCGGAGCTCTTTGAGCGCGGTGAGGT
>ERZ1740070.2322-NODE-2322-length-10996-cov-5.398044_pt1 | contig 10996 bp, 12 predicted proteins | sample MGYA00581734_ERZ1740070 | MGnify/ENA primary metagenome ERZ1740070 (study PRJEB43018, sample SAMN04849744) | marine metagenome | isolation source: floating plastic debris | place: Pacific Ocean | collected 2008-09-01 | study: EMG produced TPA metagenomics... | reverse complement strand
GCCGGGGTGCTGGTTCCGATCTCCTTGATCCATGGGGAGGCCCGACTTTATCTGACAAAACGGTCCTCTGCCTTGCAACACCACCCCGGTCAGATCGCTTTTCCCGGCGGCAAGCAGGATCCGGAGGATGCCACCATCATCGACACCGCCTTGCGCGAGGCGCGAGAGGAGATTGGCCTGCCGGAGGCGCAAGTGCGCGTGGTTGGAACCGTCCCGTTTCATGAGACGGTGACCTCGTTCAAGGTGATCCCTGTGGTGGGGTTGATAGAGGGTGAGTTCACCCCGGTGGCAGAGCCCGGTGAAGTGGAAGAGGTGTTTCATGTCCCGCTCTCGCATGTTTTTAACCCTGAGAATTTCGTTGTTCAGTCGCGCCGATGGCGGGGGATGCAACGGCATTATTACACGGTGCCCTATGGCCCCTATTACATCTGGGGTGCCACAGCGCGTATTTTGCGGGCGCTGACAGACGGGTGGCACGCATCATGAAGGTCACAGGCGATTGGATCGAGGCACCGACGTCTCAGGCCGCTTTGAAGCTTCTGACCGATGCCGGGCATTTGGCCTATTTCGTTGGGGGTTGCGTGCGCAACGGTCTCTTGGATCATCCGGTGTCAGATATCGATATTTCCACCGATGCGCTGCCGGAGCAGGTGATTAAACTCGCTGAGCGCGCAGGGTATCGCGCCATTCCAACCGGTATAGATCATGGGACAATTACGGTTGTGGTTGAGGATGTCCCACATGAGGTGACGACCTTTCGCAAGGATGTCGCCACGGATGGTCGCCACGCGACAGTCGCCTTTTCCAAAGACATCCTCGACGATGCCCGTCGTCGCGATTTCACGATGAACACGCTTTACGCGGATGCGGATGGCACGGTGATGGATCCCTTGGGCGGGGTCGAGGATCTGCGCGCCCAACGTGTCCGGTTTATTGAGGATGCGCCCACCCGGATCAAAGAGGATTATCTGCGTATCCTGCGCTTTTTTCGGTTCCATGCGTGGTTTGGGAAGGCCCAAGATGGTTTGGATGCCGAAGGTTTGGCCGCCTGTGCCGCGTTGTCCGACGGTATTGCTCAGCTTTCGAAAGAGCGGGTTGGCACCGAAATGGCCAAGCTTTTGTCCGCACCTGACCCTGCCCCGGCCGTGGCCGCGATGCGCAGTGCCGGTGTGTTGGCGCAGGTTTTGCCCGGCGCCGATGACCGGATGCTTGCGCCCTTGGTGCATTTGGAGGGCGGCACGTCCCCAAGCTTTCTACGACGTCTCGCCGTTTTGGGCGGGCAGGCGGTGACGGAAAACCTGCGCCTGTCCAAAGCCGATGCCCAAACTCTGGAGGTTTTGCGCCGCGAGATGGGCGAGATGACCACCTCCAAAGAGGTGGGGTATCGTCATGGCTCTGGTCTTGGAATGGACATTCTTTTGCTGCGCAGTGCCCTTTCGAACCGCCCCGTCAGTGACCAGGAGCGCGACGACCTTCGGGTTGGTGATGGCGCTGTTTTCCCGGTTTCGTCCAGCGATCTGATGCCCGAATTTGAGGGGCCCGCCCTTGGCCAAAAACTGAAAAACCTGGAACAGGCCTGGATCGCATCCGGCTTTATGCTGACGAAATCTGACTTGTTGTCATAATCGCTTCATTTGACTTTTTGGTGGGATTGAGCGACAAGCACGCATCCACTCAGAAAGGGGAATACACGATGTATCGCGGGATCTGGCTCACCTAAGCGCTTAACGCGCCTTAGCCATCACGACCCGCGCGTCGAAAGTCGCGTGACTTTCCGGCCTTCTGCATCAGGATTCCCCAAATGTTCAAATTCTTTGAAAACCTCGTCGACCCCTATGTCGCCTATGAAGAAACCGATACACCGCCGACGCGGCTGTGGCCCTTCATGCGCGACTACATGGTGCCATTCAAAAAGGTGTTCGCCGTCACGGCGGTGATGTCGATCGTGGTCGCCTCGGTTGAGGTTTGGCTGATCTATTATATGGGCCTTGTCGTTGACCGGCTGAGCGGTGACCCGGAAACGGTTATTCAGGACTACGGGCTTGAGTTCATTCTCGTGGCGCTTTTCATTCTTTTTCTACGCCCGCTGGTGCAGGCGATTGATGTCGCGCTCTTGAACAATGCGGTGCTGCCAAACATTGGCACATTGATCCGTTGGCGCGCGCATAAGCACGTATTGCGTCAGTCGGTGGGCTGGTTCGAAAATGACTTTGCCGGGCGGATTGCCAACCGGATCATGCAAACCCCCCCCGCCGCCGGCGACGCGGTGTTTCAGGTCTTTGACGCGATTGCGTTTTCCATTGCGTACATCCTCGGTGCGGTGATCCTGTTGTCCGATGCGGATCCGCGCCTTGCGCTTCCGCTTGTCATTTGGCTCGTGCTCTATGGATTGCTTGTGTGGTGGACGTTGGTGCGTGTCGGCCCGGCGTCCAAAGCCTCGTCTGACGCCCGGTCGCAAGTGACGGGCCGGGTCGTGGATGCCTACACCAATATTCACTCGGTCAAGCTGTTTGCCCATCACAACAGCGAATTGGATTATGCCAAGGACTCCATCGAGACCGCGCGCAAGACATTCCAAAAGGAAATGCGCATTTTCACGATCATGGATCTGGCCTTGGTCACGCTCAATGGCCTGCTGATCGTGGGTGTGGTTGGCTGGGCGTTTCTGCTCTGGATGCAAGGCACGGCCAGCGTGGGTGCGGTCGCGGCGGCCACGGCGCTGACGCTGCGACTTAATGCGATGACGGGCTGGATCATGTGGGCGCTGTCGACGTTTTTCCGGGAACTGGGCGTTGTGGCCGAGGGGATGGAAACCATCGCGCAGCCCATCGACCTTGTGGATGACAAAGACGCCAAACCGCTACAGATGACCAAAGGTCAGGTCAAAATCGATCAGGTGTCGCACCATTATGGCCGTGATGCCGGCGGTCTGGATCAAATATCGCTGACGATCAATCCAGGTGAAAAGATCGGGTTGGTGGGCCGGTCCGGCGCAGGTAAATCGACCCTCGTGAAGCTGCTTTTGCGGTTCTATGACATTGAGAAGGGGCAGATCCTGATCGATGATCAGAACATCGCGCGCGTCACGCAGGATAGCTTGCGCCAACAAATCGGTATGGTGCAGCAGGATAGCTCCCTTCTGCATCGCTCGGTGCGTGACAACATCCTTTACGGTGCGCCCCATGCCAGCGAAGACGAAATGATCGCCGCCGCGCGCAAGGCCGAAGCGCATGATTTCATTCTGGATCTGGAGGATCCGCAGGGGCGTAAAGGCTATGATGCGCATGTGGGTGAGCGTGGTGTGAAACTGTCCGGGGGTCAGCGGCAGCGCATCACCTTGGCCCGCGTGATCCTAAAGGATGCGCCGATCCTGTTGCTGGATGAAGCGACCAGCGCGCTAGACAGTGAGGTAGAGGCCGCAATTCAAAAAACCCTCTACGGCATGATGGAAGGCAAGACCGTGATCGCGATTGCGCATCGCCTGTCGACCATTGCCCAGATGGACCGCATCATTGTGATGGATGCCGGCCGGATCGTTGAGGATGGCACCCATGCGGAATTGCTATCTCAAGGCGGGCTTTATGCCGGCTTTTGGGATCGGCAATCGGGTGGTTTCCTGCACGCGGATCAGGCGGCGGAGTGAGCGCAAGGGCGCTCTCTCCCTCCGCTTCTCACAGTTGCTTGACCGGACTGATTTTAATGGAAAATCAGTGCTCTTTTCGGTAAACAGTCGAAAAACGCAGGACGGGTACACATGCGGGCATTCAGACTGATTGCGATTGTGCTTTTGGCGATCACCATCGCCGGGTGCAGCAAGTCAAAGTTTCGAACCTATGACGGGCCACAGGTGACGCGCGTGATCGTCGCCAAGGAAGAACGTCGTTTGTGGTTGATGCACCATGACAAGGTTTTGAAATCCTACCCGATGGAGCTTGGCTTTGCCCCTGCGGGCCACAAGCAGTTTGAGGGCGACGGCAAAACGCCGGAAGGCAACTACTATATTGACCGCCGCAATCCCAACAGTTCCTTCCATCTGTCGCTGGGTATTTCCTATCCCAACGAACGGGACAAAGCCTTTGCCGAAAAACATGGCAAAAGTCCGGGCGGCGAAATCTTTATTCATGGGCGCCCCAATGGGCAGCCTAAGAAAGACGACCCAGATTGGACCTGGGGCTGCATTTCGGTGAAAAACCGGCACATGGAGTGGATTTACGCCATGGTCGACAACGGAACGCCGATCACGATCACGCCCTAAGCTGTGGGCCTACGACGTTCCGGGCGCTGAAAACCGGTTGGATCCGGTGACCATGGTCCACCAAATCTTACCGTTTGATTCTTGAAACCATGCAAACCCGAGGTCTGTCGCGTCTGGCGACAGGATCACGCGGCGGGTGTTTTCATCTTCCATCCACGCGGCCAGTGTTTCGAGCTCGGTCTCATAGGTTTCCGAGATGTTTTCGCCCACCAAAGTGCCGGTGTATCCAACCCGTTGCGCCCGATCGATGGGCGATGAACCGTCAGACCCGAAATGCCACGGGCGGTTCTGCAAAGACATATCTTGAGCATGTGTCGCGGCAGCGGCATTCAGCTGAGCGTTGAGCGAAAGCGGTGCTGCACCTGCAGCTTCGCGCAGGGTATTGACCGAATCAAGCATGCGGAATTGCAGTTTTGCCGTCTGCCCTTGGCGTATGTTGTACACTTTCGGCAACGGTTTGCCGTCCGGCCCAAGCTGTGGCGTCGATGGGGCACCACAGGCCGTAAGACCCAACATAACAACGACGAGAAGACCAAATACCCGAGTCATGGTGCGCTCATTTCCTTCAAAATTCGCCTCTCATTACCGTGCAAGGCGAAATTATTCAAATCAGCTTGTCGCATCAGAGGCAATATGACTTTTGTTTGATTTGCGATTGCGGCATTGGCGCAATATAAACGCTGTATTGGAAATATTGATTTCCACGGAGAGGACACATGAAGAAGATTTCGACTTCCCTGAGCCGACGCTCTTTCCTTGCGGGCACCGCCGCCACCCTTGGCGCGCCGGCCATCGCACAGGATCTCAACAGCGCCACACAGATCGAAATGGAGCAGGATATTTCGCAATCTGTGCGCCGCAACATTTCAAGCTTCCGCGCGCTCGATTGGCAGCCCTATTTCTCTAACCTGAGAAACGGCGCGATCCTGGTGGATACGCAGTCGCGTGCGCTACACTATTGGAACGAAGACGGTGGTGACTATCGCCTGTATCCCACAAGCGTGCCCATGACCGAAGAAATGACCCGCCGTGGCCGCACCAGTGTTGTGCGCAAGGTGGTGGGCCCGTCCTGGCGCCCGACGCCTTCGATGCTGGAGCGTAACCCGGATTGGCCGCCCTTCGTGGGCCCGGGCCCGGATAACCCCCTTGGGACGCACGCGCTCTACCTCAGCTGGACGTATTACCGTATCCACGGCACCCACGACACGCGCAAGATCGGTCGTCGGTCTTCGAACGGGTGTATCGGTCTTTACAATGAGCACATTGAGGACTTGTTCGCCAAAACGAATGTCGGCACGCAGGTGCTGCTCATCTAGTCTCTACTGGATAACAGAATATGCGGGAGGTCGGATCGGCCTCCCGTTTTCTTTTGGGCTACTTGAGCCAGCCCTGAAGGTTTGCTTCTATGATGCCGCTGAGCGCCTCGATATGCGCGTCATTGTCGTTGAGGCAGGGAATGTAGTGAAATTCCTCGCCGCCGGCTTCTTCAAAGCTTTCTTTGATCTCTTCGTTGATCTCTTCCAGCGTCTCAATGCAATCCGCGGAAAAGGCAGGCGCGATCACAGCGATGTTCTTTTTGCCATCTTCCTTGGCCAAGCGGGCCACTTCCTCAACCGTATAGGGTCGCAGCCATTCTTCCGGCCCAAAGACCGATTGGAATGTGGTCGTGATCTCTGATGGATCCCATCCCAATTTTTCCTGCAAAAGTCGCGTCGTCTTGCGACATTGGCAATGATAGGGATCACCCTGTTGCAAATAGCGTTGTGGCATTCCGTGATAGGACACGACAAGCACGTCGGGCCGTGTCTCCATCTCGGCATAGGCTGCCTCAACCGATTGCGCGAGCGCATCTATGTATTGCTCATCGTCGTAATAAGGCGGCACAACGCGGGCGATCGGCTGCCAGGTTTCCTCCATCAACGCGCGGAAAAACTGATCATTCGCGGTGGCGGAGGTGGCGCCAGCGTAGTGCGGGTAGAGCGGGAAAAACAGGATCTGACGGCACCCGGCCTCTGTCATCTCGCGCACCTTGGATTTGGTCGACGGGTTGCCGTAGCGCATGCAGAAATCGACCATGATCTGATCGCCGTAGCGGTTCTGCAGCGTTTGGCGCAGCTTGTCGGTCTGGTCCCGCGTGATCGTCATCAGGGGGCTTTCACCCTTGTCTTCGTTCCAGATGGATTTGTAGGCCTCACCACTTGTGAAAGGCCGCTTGGACAGGATCACAAGCTGCAACAGTGGCTGCCACAGCCATGGGCTATAGTCGATGACGCGACGGTCAGACAGGAACTCATTGAGATAGCGCCGCATGGACCAGTAGTCATAATTGTCCGGTGTGCCCAGATTGGCGATCAGCACACCGGTCTTGGCCTTTGGCAGCTTTGGGTGGCTTTCATCGGCAAAAGCGGGTCTGCGGGCCGGATTGCTGGCGTCGGGCATAAGCGGGCTCTCTCGCGGTTCACGTCTGTGCAGAGATATGAGGGTTTGCGCCCACGTCAATCTCGCAAGGTCATCTCTTTGGTGCCAGGCGCGCCTGCAGGGCGATTGCGGTGCAGGTGACACGCGTCTTTGGAACTAAGCGGTTAAAGTGTCAACAAATTTTGACAGACCGAGACCATGACGCGCCAATTAGCAAGGGATTGTTAACGAATTTTAGGCAATTCTTAACATGTCCGACCCAAATGAGCCCTCCATGTCGTCTGTCCTGCACTCTGCCTTGCGTTTGATCTATCCGCCCCGCTGTCTGACCTGTCCGGAGCTGGTGGAAGATGATTTTGGTCTGTGTGGGTCATGTTGGCGCGACACACCGTTTATCTCTGGGCTGGTGTGCAATAGTTGCGGTGTCCCCCTGCCAGGCGAAGACACCGGGGAGCCTGAAACCTGCGATGAATGTTTGCGGATTGCGCGGCCTTGGGTGCAGGGGCGTGCGGCGCTTCTTTACAAGGATCTGGGCCGAAAACTTGTTCTGTCGCTCAAACATGGCGACCGCACGGATCTGGCCAAACCAGCGGCCCACTGGCTGGCCCGGGCGGCTCAGCCGATGTTGCGCCCGAATATGCTTATTGCGCCTGTGCCGCTTCATTGGTCGCGCATGCTCAAACGGCGCTTCAATCAATCGGCTGTCTTGGCAGAAGCTTTGGCCAAGCATCTGAACCTGTCTTACTGCCCCGATCTTTTGGTTCGGTCCCGCCGAACGCCTTCCCTGGATGGTTTGGGCTTTGACGCACGGTTTCAGGCCACGGATGGTGCAATCAAACCAAACCCGGTGCGCGCGGAACTGGCCAAGGATCGACCTGTTCTTTTGGTGGATGATGTGATGACGGCTGGTGCGACCTTGTCTGCTTGCACACAGGCCACCTACGCCGCAGGCGCAAAAGAGGTTTGCGTTCTGGCACTGGCGCGCGCGGCCAAGGACACCTAAATAGCCTCTATCGGTACGACAGACTTGAGGCAGACCATGCAAACCGTCGAAATCTACACCTCTCCGCTTTGCGGGTTTTGTCACGCGGCCAAGCGGCTTTTGAACCAGAAAGGTGTCAGCTTTTCCGAAATCAACGTGCTGGCCAATCCGAACCGCAAGCAGGAAATGATCCAGCGTGCCAATGGCGGCCGCACGGTGCCGCAGATCTTCATCGGTGAAACCCATGTAGGGGGCTGTGATGATCTTTATGCGCTGGAGCAGGCCGGCAAACTGGATCCGCTGCTTGCCGCATGAAGATCGCGCTGATCCAACTCACCAGCAGTGACGATCCGACAGAGAACATAGACACCGTCTGCGCCTACTTTGACGAGGCCGCACGCCTTGGCGCGGATTTTATCCTGACCCCGGAAGTGACCAATTGCGTCTCGACCAGTAGGGCGCGCCAGGAAGACGTTTTGCGGCATGAGCATGATGATCCGACGCTCAAGGCCCTGCAAGGCAAGGCCAAGGCAGCCGGTGTCATGACCCTGATCGGGTCCCTTGCGTTAAAGACGAACGATGTGGATGGGCGCTTTTCCAACCGGTCCTTTCTGATAGATCGGGCAGGGGAGATCGCGGGCTGGTACGACAAGATCCACATGTTCGATGTGACCGTGTCAGACACCGAAAGCTATCATGAGTCGCGCGGATATCGCCCCGGTGTGCGCAGTGTCTTGGCCCGGAGTGATGGCGTGAATATCGGCCTCACCATCTGCTACGATATCCGGTTTCCGCACCTCTACCGGTCCTTGGCCAAGCAATCCGCAGACATCCTGACCGTGCCATCTGCGTTTTCGCCGGTGACCGGTGCGGCCCATTGGGAAACACTTTTGCGGGCGCGTGCGATTGAAACAGGTGCGTTCATCCTCGCCCCGGCGCAAACCGGAACGCATAAGGCCCATGCCGGAAAATCGCGCAAAACCTATGGGCACAGCATGGTCGTCTCACCTTGGGGTGAGGTGTTGGCGGATGCGGGTGAGGAGCCCGGCGTGATATGCGTGGACATTGACCCCTCTGAGGTGGAAAATGCGCGCCGTCGCATCCCGTCTTTGCGACAAGAGAACCGGTTCGAAGGCCCGTGAATGACTGACACGCCAAGTGGCATCCTTGCGGTTTCGCTGTTTAGTGAGATCCTGACCAACGAACAGCTGGTGCGCAACCGGCTGGGTCGCGTGCTGCCCAAGGGCATGGAAATCTCACACTTTTCGGTCCTGAATTATCTGGCGCGGATCGGGGAAGAGCGGAGCCCGGCGCAACTGGCCAAGACGTTTTACGTCACACGCGGGGCCATGACCAACACGTTGGGGAAGCTGGAATGGGCGGGGTATATCCATGTTCGCCCTGATTGGGATGACGCGCGGCGCAAGATGGTCACGATCAGCCCGGCCGGGCGTCAGGCGCGCGATGCGGCCATCTCGGCCATTGCACCGTTGATCAGTGACGTCGTCGAAGAATTGGGTGAAGACCGCGTTCGTGCGACACTGCCCGTGTTGCGGGAGTTGCGCGGAAAGCTTGGGGAAAGCGGCTAAAGCGAGGGTTTACGGCCAAAAAATACCCGTCCCGGACCTGATCCGGGACCTCCTCGATTGACCGGAATGAGGCCCCGGATCATGTCCGGGGCGGGTTGAAACTACCGTGCCGACACAGCCTTATAGATCAGCGCGCAAGTCTTTACCGAGCTCGACAAGCGCTTTCAGTTCTTTCGGGTCCGTTGTCGTGTTCGGGCGCCGCAGGGTCAGGCCCTTGTCATTGCGGATGATCACAGGGACGTCCGCGCTTTTGTGTGTGGCGCGATATTCCGTCAGGGTGACGTTGCGGCGGAACGCGTTCATCTCGCCCTCTTGCCCGGGTGTCGACATGACAACGCCGCCGGGATCGCCGGCTGTGGCCGTGTCAATCGTCAGGCTGAACTTTGTTTTGCCCAGGGCGTAAAACGTGCCTTTCAATGCGGCTTTGACAATCTGCTCACCCATTGTGCCGCTGTTGAGCATCGCCGCCGTCTTTTCCGGGATCGGCATGCCCAACACCGCTTCGCCATCGGTCAACGCACCTTGCGGCGTGTGCCATTCCATCCGCCGTTCGCTTCTGCCGCCATCCGGACCGCTGGCAAGAAAAATGACCTTCAATGTCCAGTCATCATCGGGGTCGGTGAACGTTTCCGCAGATCCATAGCCCCCGCCCATGGGTTCGTTCGAAAACACCCATCCAAACTCTTGGGCGATCGCGGCGTAGTCCGCCTGTTTCTCAGAATGACGGCGCAGCGCCCAGATGGTCAGGCCGGTGCCAAGCGCACTGGCCGCGATCAAAACAAGGATGAACCAATTGTCCATAAAATCTCTCTTTCAAATTAAAGAGAGTTCAACAGTTTCGAGGGCTTAAAGCAAGGCTATCCCGGTTTCACACTGGCCGTGACGTAATTGACGCGCAAATCATCACCGGACAAGGACCAGTCCCAGGAGACGGGATTAAAGACCATCCCTTTCTTGTCTACGGGCTCCATCCTCGCCTCGCTCAGAAGGTCATAGAGTTCTTCTGGCGTGATGAACTTGGACCAGTCATGCGTGCCCTTTGGCAGCCATTTCATGATGTATTCCGCACCCACGATCACAGCGGCGTAGCTCTTGGCGTTGCGATTAAGGGTCGAACAGATCAACAGGCCGCCCGGCTTGAGAAGCTGCTGACAGGCTATGAGGAAGGCCAACGGGTCGGCCACATGCTCAATGACTTCCATATTGAGCACGACATCGAATTGCTCACCGGCCTCGGCAAGTGCTTCTGCCGTGGTGTTGCGATAGTCGATCAAGAGACCGGACTGTTCGGCATGCACCTGCGCGACGGGAATGTTTTCTTCTCCGGCGTCCGCGCCGACCACATCCGCGCCACGCCGTGCCATGGGTTCGCTGATCAGACCACCCCCACACCCGATATCCAGAATGCGCAGTCCATCAAAGGGCATAGCCGTATCCAAATCCCGGTCAAATTCCGCAGCGATCTGGCGTGTAATGTAATCCAAACGGCACGGGTTCATCATATGCAGCGGCTTGAATTTTCCCGCCGGATCCCACCATTCCGCCGCCATCGCCTCGAACTTGGCGACCTCCTTGGGGTCAATCGTGGTCTGATTACTGTCAGGAGCGGCTTGCATTCTGCTCTCCATGTGCTCATTTGGTCTTTAGACCTATATAGGCGGGTTATGGACAGATATTCAGGCCAAAAGAGCGCAGTGCAATACCTCTACCCGCCGATTGAGCCGTTCGATCGCCGGATGCTTGAGGTTGGCG
>ERZ1740070.2321-NODE-2321-length-10996-cov-10.375925_pt1 | contig 10996 bp, 15 predicted proteins | sample MGYA00581734_ERZ1740070 | MGnify/ENA primary metagenome ERZ1740070 (study PRJEB43018, sample SAMN04849744) | marine metagenome | isolation source: floating plastic debris | place: Pacific Ocean | collected 2008-09-01 | study: EMG produced TPA metagenomics... | reverse complement strand
CCATGAATATTTTCATCCTATAGGGTATATGGAAGCAGATAAAAGAAACTCAAACATGTTGAATGAAAATTGGCTCAACTTTTTGTGACCACAACTAACCTGCATCTGTCTGACACTTATTCTGAGATCAGACTCGTTGAACTCATATGGAATATTCCAGCCAAGAGGTCCAAACTTCCTTCTCTCCTGAACCACAGCATGAAAGAAGCAAAGTCCAAACAGCATCTTATGCCATCTTGGTGACTGCAATAAACAAATGGAGTGGTTTCAGAACAGGGAATAAACCCGATTCAACAAGGATATAAAATAACAAAGTGGACGCATCAAGTTGGTACACATAACGGGAGAATGCCTTTCATACATTTATCATGGTTAGAAATTGAGAAATCCCGAATTTAAGGTTATCAACAAGAAAATTCCAACATAATTATGGGGTTTCTCACATCAGGACATCCATTGAAGAAGGCAGAGTCTGATATGGGGTCGTTCAGATATGACCTCAGCAGGTTAGCTCTGAGACCCTTCGGTGGCTCATTAGTCATCTTCACACCGTTCTGTAGAATAGATACGGGGAAGTCATCGCTGGGGTAGCTGGTCAGCCACAGACGGAAATCTTTGTGAACTTCGTCTGGAATGATGACCTCCTCACAGATCTTCTCGAGTTTTGGCATCCAGCTGGTAGCCAAGTGACAGTTCTGTAAGACTACCCATGTGCCGTTCTTAATGGCTACATCTATCATCTTAGCAGCAATAGGTCCCTATAATAAAAATCAAGCAATTTTTTTAGCATTAAAAATGCAAAAAGTCCTCACATGCATGGAAGGATGTTGAATGATAATAAATGGATTATAGTATGTTTGGCGAAAAACATTTTTTTTAATTTATGTATATTGCTGATAGCATAGCAGCGCTATGGTAAATATTTAAGCAATCGGTTACCTGTCCCTGGCCGAGTGAGATGGTTTGTATTTGCTCCGGTGTATATCCACAGTCCTCACCAAACTTCCTCAATGCATTCATAGGGTCAGCTCCGGGAGACAGCACAAAGATAAGTGGAGTCAGACAACTTGAGTCACCAAATGTGCCAGGCAGGTCAAAGGTTGGCGGCTCAATGTATGACTGGCCAAGGTTATCAACAATAAACTCCTGAACGGCAGGAACTATCTTATCAGGTCTGAGGCAGCGTAGTATAACCATCTTATCCATGCCAACTTGCATATCAAATGGACTTGGGTACGGCATCTCATGAGGATTGGATGAGTCATACAGTTTCCTCCATGCATCAGGATTCTGAGTGAAATCTGTAGAAATAATACAATGTCGAAGATGCAAAAGAGCTTTTGATTGTGTACTGCACATAATGAAAATACATCATAGCAAATAAACAAATTTAATAGCAATGGAGCACAAGATGAACCAAGAAGTAAATAATAGACTTACGTTCTCTGAAACCGTTCAAGTTAGGTAAGTCATCAGCTCTGACCACCTCTGACCAGGACTTTTCAATCAGCCATTCAGAGGCAGGATTGGGGAATGGGTTTTCCAGAGCAACACCTCCTGTCAGTAGGAATCTCCACACATTGTCATCAACACGTCCTCTGGTAATTATGACAATAAAACATGCAAATAATTTGCTAGAGCGTATTAGGGGCAACGTTTATGTGTTCTCAGTCTATGTTATGGTATATTAGCTCGATGCAATGAATACTTATCTCCTTGCTGATCTTGACAGCGCATTGGTGAGTTTTCCTCTCATATGTGCAAGGGCACATAACTTGTAACTTAATGTTGATCAATCACATTGCTTGCTGGCTGTGTCAAATGATTGAACATTATGCCATGCACATTGTACGCTCAGAAACCTTCGACAATCATTATTTTCCAAAGAAAATCCTGACTTGACCTATATTACTGCTGTCACGTGTAACAGACAACTTACTTTCCCTTGAGTATTCCCACACATAGAACGAATGAGAAGAGGAGTTTGTCTTTCTCAAATAGAGATCTGCAGACATTTCTGTAGATGGAGTTTGTGAAGTGATCGTTCAGATTTTCTATCCTCTGGTCCAGTTCTGATGAGGCTTCACTGTTATCAATGGACTGAAATAGATGATGAAATTATGTATAACCTTAGGAACATCTGAATCCAAAGGCAGTTTTTGGAAAAAGATTGAATCAAAGGAAAAAAAAATCTTAAAAGGAAACAGTAAGTTTTTAGGTAGCTATCAATTTGCTTGCCTGCAGATATAGGTTGATGAACCAGGTTAGAGAGTACTGGTACATAGGCTCAATATTCGCAAGATCTGTTATACAGAAGAACAGTATACTGGAGTGTTTAGCCACGGGGAGATAACCGCTACGCGTCTCATCAATTTCCTTCTCCGTGGCAGCAGCTATCTCCTGCTTAGCACTGATCTCCTCTGACAGAACTTTGGACGAAGACAGAACCTTGATAGCCGTCTCATCTTCCAGAATATTACCCTGTAAAACCACAAGATGGTTAGCCGTCGGATAGTGGGGATATATTCAACTCAGGTCCTTGGAAAACATTGTTCATTTGATTTTGTATTTATGACATGCGCTAGCGGAAGAGTTCAATGAGCGAAAAGATCTGAAGTGCCAAAAAAGAGAGATGCAGTCCAATGATCAATGGCTGGGAAACAAGTTAATACGGACAGGCACATAATCAACAATTGACTAATACTTTGCAGACAGAGCCACACCAAGTCACCAACCCAGTCTGTTGTGGCTAAGTATTCATGCCGCATCGGTCAATAAGATTGTCTAGCCTATTGGGACTATTAATCAGTGGCAATGTATAATAAAAAATTTGTTTAACTCTTGAAACCACCATAATGTAACACAGGCCTGAATCAGTCACGTTATGGGGATCAGTGGAATGGACTACATGAACTTTACCACTTACCTCAGAAGAGGACAGAACTTTGAGGATTTTATCCTCAATCTCTTTCAGTTGTTTCTTGTTGGCTGCTGATTCTATGATGAGCTGATTCTTTTTCTCTTCTAGTTCCGGTTTCTCTCTGGCAGCCACAATACCAAGTAACTGATCCTCTAGACCTTGTGGAGTAATCATGAAGTTCAGCAATGTCACCTGTATAATACACCATCAATAGATATGTATTACAAAATCATCTGGTACACATAATATCCGTGTTTATACTAGCATTTTTATGCTGACCAATATATGGCCGGTATTTGACTAAATCATATAACGTTTTTAATTTAACTAAACCAATATGTATTTGAAAGGGTAAGGTGCATGAGAAATATTAAAATGTAGAATAAAAAATCAGGCGCAAATAACAATTCTGTGACAACAGAAAATATACACGATGAGACAACTCCTTATGTGATGTAACAGACCTTGACAGATATCTCAGGCAGGTAATGTGGGTTTCTCAATCTTGTAGTCATGTAGAGTTTGAAGTCGTGAGAATATTCTATAACATTCTCACCAAGTCTCAGATACTCAACACCCTGTTAATGTAAAAAAGTGTTATTGATAAAAAACTGAAGTTGACTAAAAACATTCGAAGCTTCACATAAAATAAATTTTTCATCTTAAAGTTTGTATAGGATTTGACTGTGAACTAAGGGCTTGCTGGAATTGAATCTCAGTCTTGAGTAAATTTTACACCAAAGTAGTGATCGTGATTGGCAAAAGACATGAGCATGCAGAATTTTTGAAATTATCCTCAAGCATAATGTAAATCTTTATGAGCAATATAGTAGAACATGCTTTGTGGTGATTACCATAGCCTGAAGGTACTCCCTTTGCTGAAAGGCAGTTTGACGACATTAAAACAACAATAACAATATTATATGACATCTGTACTGTATATCATAATTATAAACAAAGTTTTTGGTCATCCAGTAAATGGAATCTTTATTAAAAGCCATGCAATACTCAATGCTGCGGCGATAAGAGGCTTGCAACACAACGGAATGATTTGTATGAAAGATAACCTGGAATATACCTTCTATAATATCCAGCAGGGTCAATTAAAAGCTATAATGGAGTAAAGCATTGGATGGGGTAAACGGTATAAACTATGGATACTTTCAAAAGACAAATAGTACAATGGTACCGAATACCTCTTTCAGTCTCATGCGGACTTTGGCATTAAGCCTTTCTTTGATGTTCTTGACATATTTCTTAGATTTGCCCTTTTTACTCTAGGAGCAGCAAGCAATAGTTAAATTAGTAATAATCCAGCGTTTCTACGATAGATTCTGATGGTAAAGAAATGGGTCGTGGTTGTTGAGCGAATTTTGTCATGTTGCTTCAATATTACACAAATGAGTAGGCCTATTTGGGGAAAATTGCCTAAAGCAACGGTTTAATATTTATTACTCACAGATGAATTGTCATATCTCAGGCTGACTGGCTATTCAAACCAACTGACAAACAAGAACATAGCAGAACTTATTCTACAGTTATTCGGCTCTATTTTATGTAATACCTGCTGTTTGAATGTAAGCTTCTGTAGCACCGGTTCCAGGATGGGATCCAGTTCTTCACCGACATTTTCTATGAGTACTGGTGTACCGAATGTGATGGCATTCTCCAGGACTCTGACGTAGTTAGCATCTGATAACTTCACGATATTCAGCTTATTGTGCTTCTCCATATTCTTCACCCACTTATTGGCTTGTCCTGAATGAGGCAATTGACAGAATAACGCTCCAACGTCCTCGTGTGGTAGACCACATAGCATCATCAAAAGTAAGATGTGTTTAAGCAAAAATTAAATATTTTACGTTGTTATGTGAACATTCGATGTAAAGAAAAACTATTCATAAATATTCAAAGTTGTTTCCACAAGTCAACTTACCTTGCGGATCAATCATGAGTGGCCATCTTCTGGAGTTGGATACGATGATGCCATTATCTACACTGAAGCTGTCTACAGGGAGACCTGCTATGTTCCAGTCTCGAATCTTCACAGGTTCACCAAGAGTTGCGGCAAGTGAGAAAGTCTGTGAGCATGGAATATTCTTCTCCTTACAAAGCTTCAGCCATAATGCGGTTGCGTCCTGTGTACAAAAAGTACATTTGTGTAGTAACGAAAGATCAGATCCTAATGTGGAGGAGATAAATTGTCCTAGCTGAAACTGTAATGGGCTCGATAGAGACATCGTAATATTTGATCGCAGATAATTTGTTGGATTAAACTAACTTAAATACATTTACGCGTATATATTTGACGAGTCAATCAGGCATCAAATGCTAAAAACCTCAAAAGGATATAAAATACATCACATGGACAACCGCTCACATTTCTGAAGTCAACAGTAAAAGCTCCCAGATAAGCGACGACACCAGCGCTGAGTAGGACATCTCCAGTGATGTTTATGTAAAGTTTACCCAGAGATTCAGCCATCATAGTCCATCTGTCCTTCTCACCGCCGAGTCCACTGATGAGTTTCTCAGCTCTCACCAGCTTCTGACTACACAACTCTATATTCCTCTCTAAGTCATTCTTCTTAGAATTCATCTCCTCAAACTCATCATTTAGTTTCTGTAGCTTATCTGACACCTGAAACACATTCCATAGAGTTCATTATATTCATCGCTATTTTTAATATGATATGTTATTGATATTGTACCATAAAACCCTATTGTACATTTATCCCAGTACCTTTGACTATGAGGACATCCATTGGGTACTTCACCAACACACCACATTGAAAATGTAATTATAGCATTTGAAGATTTTAAAAGCTGCCTACCTCTTTGAGTTGAGCTCTCTTGCTATTTAGTTTCTCCATCTGCACAGCTAATTCGCCCTCAGCCTCTGCAAGTTTTGCTTTCTTAGGGGCAACAATTTTGGCTACAGAGTCGTAAGTGTCCATAGCCAGCACCCACTTACACAGACCCTCACAAGCTGTAGAGGCTTGTGCAATCTTCGGAGGATCAAAGTCTGGATTGTTTGTGTATCTGAAAGACAACATAATAATTTTACGTGTGGGTACAATGAGTATGATATGTAAAAATAAAGCTTTCCCTTTTCAGAATCCTCATTCATTTCCACAATACAAGAATCCAAGAGATGGAAACTGTGAGAGTGATTGATGATATCTATGGTATTTACGATGCAAAAGTGACAGCGAAATTTTTCAATTGAGGCACACTATCTGGCTTTACTGACCCTGTCACATGAGCACACAACCCCTGTGATTGACGCAATTCTATTCAAAGAGATAAATAATTTAATTTATTTATTTATCTCTTTGTTCCGTTGATCACATCAAGTGCTTGCATTAGTCATTTTAATAGAAACCAGTGCAATATGTGAATCAGTGATCACTTACTTTCCTCTGATGTTTTTCATGATCGCTGGAGCTATGTTATCTTTGTCATATGTTTTTAGTCTCTCAAGGAATTTTAGATCACCGAGTAGTTTCATAGAAGCTCCCCAGTAGTCGTCCATCATCTTACCAGAGTTAGGATCTGGTTTTCTCTCAGCTTTTATACCCAGCATCACACAGATAGACTCCATAACAAGCCTCACAGGGGCTGGAGGGTTCTGTTAAACAGGAAAATTACTCTGTACATAGTACTAGTGCCGAGCTAAATTTGTAATAATTATAGTAATGCAATACTAGTAACCATACAATCCATCGATGCTCATAAAACTAAACTCAAAATTATCATCAGCAGAATGCCCGACAAAATTTTTCAGCATAAGTTAATAAATTACGTACTTAAATGTTCTAACTCAGCACTCCTTTTTCTCAAGCCAGCCACATGTACAATATTTTCAACTATTATAAACAGTTGCGCATATGTTACTCGTGATCTACCTTCATAGATTTGACAAGTGAGATATCGTTAGGTTTGAGAGTATTCAGAGCGGCTATAGCAGAGTTTAGAGCTGGTATAGCTTTAGCTAAATCTCCCTCACACTCATCTTTGATAGCCTGAGCTGCGGCAGCAGCTTCATTAGCAACAGCCTCATCAGCAGCCACAACCTATAATATAATAAACCAACTCTAACAAGGACACTGAGAAACATCAAAATTTGTCATAAATATATATACATAAATATGTATACAAATTTAAGATTTTTGTGTGACAATGCACAATGCTGATATTTCGTTTTGTACAATAAAGCAAGATATACCATAAGTAGACGATTAATAAATAAATTTCAGGACAAGAATAGTGCCTTGGTTGTAAATCGACAATCACAAAGACTGGCAAATCTGGTTTTTTACAAATTTATTCAATTGATTTGAGCTTCACTGTAACTGACAACATACCTCTTTCTTAGCCTCCACCTCGACAGTGTCCTGTTCTATTTTCACCATCAATTTATCTGTCTCTGCTGAGGTTTTTATCAGCTCTGGCTGTAGATCTGTCAATTCTTTCTGCATAACAGCCACCTGGAGAAGAGACGCAAAAGCTGAATTATTGGTTGAAGAAAATAAGGTACTTCCAATTATTCTCAACACAAAAGATGCTATTTTGATTTCCTTGCCATTTATTTTGTCTAAAAGATGAAATCAGACGCTATTTAATGACTAAACCAACCCTACCTGGGAACCAGCAAACTCCAGTTTTTCCAGACCAGTCAGGTATCTGTTTCTGAGAGCCATGATTTCATCTCTTTTCTTTCTCAGGAAGAGTTTAAATGTAAGAATAAGCTCAAGATATGAAGTAGGTGTCACATAGTTATGTCTCCTCAAAGAGTCAAAATATCTGAAATGAGAAAATACCAACAAAGATTTTTATCACAAAATAGTAATAAATAATTTAATATTTCAGTAGACTAAATTTGTCGTAGATATTAAACCAATGAACAGTGATCTACATGTTTAAAAAGTGAAAATAGAAAAATGAGGGTAGCAATGCAGCCTGGAAACATATATTTGGAAATGCATTCTAAATCACGGAACAGGGTTTAATTGCCATGGTTACCAACTTAACACATTTTTTCAGAGCTATCAATCAAATCTGTCATGAAAATCGAAAGTACAATGTAGGTACATTAGGGCTTGGTAATTACCATATGCATTTCAAGGCAGATGATCCAAATTAATCCAAATCTTATCTGCAAAAATGTTACCAAGGATACTTCTAGACGTGGGAGACAAATCTGAAGACTATATTCTCACTATCACAGGTTCCATGGTGTAATGGTTAGCACTCTGGACTTTGAATCCAGCGATCCGAGTTCAAATCTCGGTGGAACCTATGTTTTTCAACTGCAGGGCATTGTGGGAAGGTTTTAGGGTACCTCCTTGAAACAACTCCTTGGTGGAAAGGTCAAGAATAAAACTTGAGAAAGCAGAGCTTGCAAAGTGTTTAAAAATAATTGCTACATGCAACAGTAATCCTGCATTATGCTGCTGCGGACATAACAATCCTGACCACTGCCGAGTGCCTACAAATAGTAGCGGGAATTGTCCATTTTTAGAAAGGAACGGATGACTCCGAACTCCTACTACATATAAATCCAGTGTTCCCATTTCAAACTTTTCAAATCTTCAAACAAAGTTTTTTTAGGTTACTCGGGTTTGGAAGGATGTGGAGTGCTAAGTGCCCAGTTATCTCAACAGTTTAGTTGGACAAGATGACAGGTAAGAGCAAAGTTTACCAACCTGCTGGATATGTCAATGACATCCTCATGGAAATATTTACACATGCTGACACACTCAAGTCTAAGGTCATCTTCTAGCTCTACATCAGCCAGGAACTTCTTAGCTACCATCTCTAAAGCATCCTCAGGCCACGCCTATCATAACAATTCAATATGGAATTATTCAAGATCCATTAAGGGTAAACAACTAAACCACAACTTATTAAAAGCCTTGCAAACAGTTAATTAAGGCAATGTCAGCAGCATCCCGACCAACGCAATTTTGAGTCCTTAATTACCTGTATTCCCTTAATTACTCTTTTATACTCTCATTGATTGGTTATGCTGGGGAATTTCAAAACATAGCCTTTGTGGATAATTCTTTGATATGCTCTGGGAAATTACACTTTACCTTATTCATATAACTCTGTTGATAAAGCATGTCAAATCGCTGTATAGAGAAAAAAGCGCCAGCAATGTAACAATATCATTCGCCAACATGTATAACCAATTTCTCACCTGAAACCAGTCGATCGTACAGCAGTTGATAAGAGACGGGAACATTCTTAATCTGTTTCTGAAAGCATCACCAATCGGAGACATGGCCAGCGCAACGTGTAGATTAGACTTCACTCTCTCTATGAAGAAGTTGTACATAGCCAGCGGTGTGCTGTCTATTTTCTTGCCCTGTAAAAACAATACATGCAATTTTTAGCAACTTCCAAACTTCTCAACACCAATATATGCTGCAATTAGCTTTGAACAGACAAAAGCCATAATTGTTAAAAACATTTAAGAACGTGAACAAATCAAAATAGCAGAACAGTTGGAAGCATGATTACCTTTCCTCTTGCTCCTTTAGCACCCATCTGTGACAAAATAATGATAAAAACCTGACACCTCTATGAACTTACGATTGAACACATAAACAGAAGTATAATTTGATAACAGTTCTGTGATGCATTCAAAAATGCAACTACAACAAATCTACAACACCATTCCATAATTCATGTCAAATCACTGGTATGAAACTGAGAATAAAGAGACTTGTCACCGCTAAACTAATCATGATCAGCAGACATTTATAATTTATCAGGGAGCTAACTAGATATAGGAAGGCTGCAAAGCACAGCAGTTATCTAGCTTACTAGGCAGATGAAGTACTATTCTAGGGAAATAAGAACAAACCATTAAAACATACAGTTATCTGTGGACAACATAAAACATAAATATGTAAATACAAATAAAATCACTGAGTAAAGACTAGACAAGGAAAATTGTAGAAATACGAAGCAAGAAATCTTTAGCATTAAATCAATATGCTAACAGTATTATAAATTTTTGTTGGGGTGGTTGCAAGATGGGTGTTTTTATCCAAACGCAGTGTTATTTTATTGCATCATAAATCCATGCAGAACCTTTATAAGGTACTTCATAGCTATGCAGTTTGACCATAATAATTTATATAACAGAAACTTGTTATCGTTGAACCAGAAAAGTTAGTAGTACTCACTTTTTCCTGTTTAAAATAATAAAGAGAGTGCGAAACATGTATTTAGATACACAAACTCACACAAACTTATGTAAGTAACACAAGGTGCAGGCAATATAGAACAACTTCTGAGGCTAAACATATATCTCAACACAGCAGATCAAAGCTTTAAAACTATAACATGGTATGCATGTTGGCAGTGTACGGTTTCACGCAACTCATATCAAAACAGGATTAGCACACATCACAAAATATGAGCTCAAAACATATACAGATGCACCGAGACTGTACCTCATTCTTTGCGACAGTCTGCATTTTCTCTATGATTTCAGCTTTTTCATCAGCAGGATAGAGGTTAGGTACATCACCGCTGTTTAGAATCATAGATATATCCTCCATGAATGACTCACTCTTAATCTGATTATCAGCGAACAGGAATACTGTGGGCTTCCCTTCTGTACCAGCCTTCAGAAGCAACTGAAAACATGCAAAATACGTGAGAAAACATCAGACAAAATCCTATTGAAGTGTATATTTTCAAATTTCAGGTGAGTTATTTGTATTTTTGTATTATTTGTAGTTATTATATATTATTGCGTTGTATTTCAAGAGTTGTCTCCTTTTCTTCAATGTCTAGACAACTCCAGAATGACTCTCTGAAGACAGAAGAGAGAATTATGATAATACTAAATTAGTCTTCTCTTTGATCTAACCAGCTAACTATAAAGTTTACTGATGCATAATGCACTTCATACCCGTTTGAGGTCATCTCTCCATTCACTGACACCGTAACCCTTGGTGATCTCAATCTGGAACAGGTCATAGTCTGCCATGAATGTGGCCAATTTAGTAGCACTCTGTCGACCACTTCCTCCAATACCTGCACGGATTTGAAAAT
>ERZ1740070.2319-NODE-2319-length-11001-cov-8.201626_pt1 | contig 11001 bp, 17 predicted proteins | sample MGYA00581734_ERZ1740070 | MGnify/ENA primary metagenome ERZ1740070 (study PRJEB43018, sample SAMN04849744) | marine metagenome | isolation source: floating plastic debris | place: Pacific Ocean | collected 2008-09-01 | study: EMG produced TPA metagenomics... | reverse complement strand
TTTCCTTACAATTCGCCAAACAGGATCTAAAATAGTAATGCAATATTAAAAAGTACACAAGAATTCAAAGATTATGAAAGCTGAAAAGGAAATGAAAGTTTTTCCGATTGAAACTACTGAGCATTATATCAATAAAAGGGATGGGAATATTTGATTTGCTGCTATTTAAAAAATTATGACGAATCATAGTTTGAGACTAACTTGAATTTTTCAGTCTGTGAGTTGATGTCGATCTGTGGTGGATCTCCTTCTGTGATATCCACAAATGTCGAGTAGTTCTTAGTCCTTGTGTCACTCTCCAAAACAACCTTGAACTCAATCTGCTCATTTTCATATGCTGTCCAGAAGTCATGTGTGAAGATACATCCACCATCATCCTCAATCATAGCCGGGTTTATGTCGAATAATCCTGAATGGCATAAGATATAAATTAAATGCCAGCCAATTACAAAATATCCTTGGGTCAGCTAGAGCTCACATTAATGTCATGCAGCCTATCCATGCGACAGAGTGTTCCACGAACAACTTATTTTTGTCATAAAAGACTAATGAAGCACGCCAAGATTGTTGGTGTCAGGTTCATAGCAGAGCCAAAGTGCCTGAAGTAACCAAAACTTGCAACATTGCAACCTGCCAGATTAACAGAAGTGACTTAGTGCGCTGAACGTAATATGACTCTACAGTATACCTGAGGAGTTCTGGCCGTCATTGAAACAGCCACCAGTATCACCAGGAAAGTATATAGCTGATTGATTAGTAACTTGGAAGGGTATTCTCTCACTCCAATCTTCATTATATACAGGCCAAGTCTCTCCACTACGCTTACATAACCATGTACACCTGACAAAACAGCATCAATGTATTGTTTATACACATTATGTACTTCATGGTGAATTGGGTGTTATAAAAGTGAGTTCATATACATGTAGTGTATCTTAATATTTATTTCAATAATATGGCTTATAATTGTTTTTTAGTTGTTATCTGATGACTATTCCTTATATAAATCACAATCCAAAATCAAACGCATTATTGTCATAATTACAGTCACATAATAAATAAACACATCGTTTTTTGAAGAACCAGCACCTTAGCTGAAAGTGACACAGCTCTCTTCAATGCATATTAAAATGGGTTAATTTTACTTTGCTAACACCTGAAACAGCATGGCTCACCTGAATCCAGACTTCTCTTCAGGGTAATCAGGATCATACGATTCAGTGAGAGCATCAAATGTAATGTTAGTACCCCAACCCTTCCTTCTCGTAACTCCTCCTACCACAGATACTTTCAGAGGACTCTTAACTGTATGATTTAAAATATTGAAACTTGAAACGAGAAAATCAGTGATTTTGTTGTAATCCCAATTCCATCAAGGTTTCAAACCACACTAACTTTCAAACTGCAAGCGCACAGCAATAAATGGGCCAAAGCGAATCGGCTAAATCATGGTCATATTCATATTTGCACAATATGATTATGTTTTATAACGGATAACTTACCGATATTTATATATGCCGTGTCCTCATGCTCGATACCGATCTCGCCATCCATACTAACATTAAGTGAGAATCTGTACAGGCCGTATGTCAGAGTGTTCTTAGCGAATATGAGTGTAGTGATAGCGCCAGCCTTGTACAGCTCTGTAGGGTTACCCTGTGCATCAATTACATCATCCTCAGTCAGCATCCTGATGTCTTCTCCGGTGACCGGGTCCACCTCTGCCACCTGCGGCGTCATCAGGGATAAAGTATTAGTAAGCACAGCAAGCAGCAGAAGAATTACGGCTTGTCGAATTGTCGGCTAGTACTAGAACCGCATAGCAGTAGGCCAAGCCGAGAAACCGCCCAGCCTTAGATTAACCCATTTGGCTGTTGGTTATAACCAGCCTAAAGTCTTTCTGAGAAGGATCATGTTTTGGCAACACATTACCCCTAACAGGTCATGGAGTACGGAAAGCTCTACTACACAAAATGACGGTATAATGGTAGGTATAATGGATTAGTAGTAGCAATAGAAAGCAAAGTTTTAATAGTGGGAGTATGAGTAGTCATAATACTCATCTCAGCTCTAAATCTAATGTTATCAATAGGAGAGATGCTGGTAATACAGTGCTACAACTCCATCCAATTTCGAGCTGAGCATGACATTATATCACACTGACACGTCCATGTATGGTGGTATATCACATACTTACCGTCCAGGTATGGTGGTAAATTTTGGTGGAAGAACAGTTGATGAAGGCGCTGGCTGAGATTGAGAGCTGTACTGATCTGTAGTGTTGTCTGACTGGGACCCCATCCCAGTCCATACACATGCTGTCTATCAGACAGGGGTAGTTAATTCCCAGAGTAACTATAGGCCACTGACATGGGCCTCTAGTGACTCCAACTATCAAATCAAACTCTGTTCTTGATACCTGTATGAAATGAAAAAATAAATAACCAGGTCATCATGAGTATGACCATATATGTCATAAGGTCTACGGACATAACAATAATTAAATTTCATGAAAAAACTAAAACTTCAAGATTATTATGTACGCCTGTAAATGCAGAAAATAAGACCAGGCACACTAACGTGGCGCAAATTAAATGATGGTTATCAGTAAAACAATCCATTCTGTAGATCAGTCGATACGTCTAATATTTTTCACAGCGTGATAGGTGGGCAAAAATGACAAAAATCCAAGTGAACCTGCTAGAAAAACCGTAACAACCTCTTGAGAAAAGAAAGTTTCATACTTACTTCATTGGCTGCTATGATAGTGGCAGTGTACACGCCCACCCTCATGTAAGTGAAGGATATAGTGAAGTTAGCTCCCCCTACTCCATAATTATCCAACTGCCATGTCCGACCAGTCTGATTAAACCCGTAGTCAGATCTACAATGAACAAGCTTTTATGAGAAGTCATAAATTGATGCACCAGTGGGTGATTGTGATTTATATCAGTAAAAAGAATTTATTTTCAGAATTTTGCAAAATAATAATGTCATAAGACTGAGTTCAAACCTAACCCCTCAACAAGCAAGCTGCAATTTGAATGTGAATGATCGTATTGTGGTCAACTCAATTTTAACCATTTCTAATTAAATACCTGTATTCAGGGTTTTCAGCCATCTCAGCAAAGAAAGTCGATGCGCAGAAAGTCTCATCACCCAAGAAATACATGGGATTTTCAGGTAAATCATCATCCCTAGCTCCAAAATCAACATAATAGCAGGCGTCTGTTCCCACCCAACCCGGGTCGATGGTCATGTCCATTGAAATGTTTCTAGTGACTGGTGAGATTGTATAGTGAGACACATTTCCCACTCCGCGCTGCATCTGAAATCTGATGTCATATTCCGCCTCTGACAGCGTATTCCTAGCATATACATGGACATTGTACCAACCTGAAATAGAATTTAGCATAATTAGCATAACGGCAATTATTTACTTTACGGACTTGTCAAAGAATGGCTTTATCAAAAACCATATACCCACATCAAATGTTCCTAGTTTCAGTAATGATCACATCATTTATCTATATTTATGACATGTTTATAGACACATGAACTAATGAAATAATGGCAGTACATTATTTCAAGAAACACAGTGCGAATAGTAGTTTACTGCAGAGCAGCATAAAGAAGTGAGAGGATAACTTCACGTGACATGACATGCCAACCAACAATTGTAATAAAAATCCATCGCATGGTTTTGCTAGTTGATTCCCTTTTACTAATAGAGTTTGTTAACAAGTGATTGAGAGCCATCACAAACCAAAATGTAGAATTGAAGAGAATGGTGTTTGCGGAGACACTAGGTCAGGGGATACTGCATGTGCTAGCCTGGGTATTTGACATTTTGACTTACATCCCTTACTATTTCATCCAGGAACCTAGAACTGCTCTAGAGCTATCAAACAGGCAAGTAATGGCCTTTAATAGTTGATTGAATAAAATTTTAAGAAGTAAACCGCTCCCACAAAAATTGAGAATGGCAAAAGAATTTGATATTAATTGCCGCAGTGAGAAGAGGTAGCGTTAGTTGTAGTTGTAGGATAAACGCAATCAATAAAATCAATGGCTACTTTGGTTTACAGACAGAAGGCAGTAAGTGTCACTAATCACCCAGCTGGTCCATACAGATGTGCAGAAGAGTCAGAACTAACCACAACTCCGGACGAGGAATGTGCTACTGTAGAAGAGTTATTCCAGAAAGCTGTCAACCAATATGCCGAAGCTCCCTGCCTAGGTATTACAATCAAACACAGTGATATCATCATACCGCCATTCATCCCAAACTTTAACGGCCATCTAGTGTATAACTTGTCTTGTTGAGACTCACCCTCATAAATAAACTTTCTCTGTTTCTCTTGGTGATGCTAAAATGACCAGACTGAGGTGTTGTATGGTTTGAAGGGACGAGGGAGCTTATTAAGTGTGAAGAAGAGGAAAGAGATGGCAAAACGTTCCAAAAACTTCAACTGGGTGACTATGAATGGCTATCTTTCCGAGAGGTTATGGAAAAGGTTATGTTCTTTGGGAAAGGTGAGTTATCAATACATGGACTTATCGATAATATTTACATTTACTGTTATGTCTATGGCTCAAAACGATCTAAGTTTCGGATTACTGTGTTAATTTCACAGTGATATGAGTTATGATACATTTAGGTCTGTTGCTGTCTGGGTTAAAAATCAGGGAAAACATCACGATATTTGCTGAGACGAGGGCAGAGTGGATGATTGCGGCACAAGCATGCTTTAGAGAGAATTTTCCACTGGCTACTCTGTATGCTACACTAGGAGACGAGGCAATACTGCATGCAGTCAACCAAACTGAGGTATTCATATCATCTGTCATCCAGCGATTAATAAAATATTCCATTACATCCACCGTATCAAATCCTCCTTACCACTCACACTATTCATATGGGAAACGCTAAATATGTCTCAAAAGCATTCAATTTGGAAAGTAACAATTCCAACTCTTAAACACCCCAGCCTACCATGGTGTTGAATCATTCAATACATTTGTACAGAGGGTACTAGAATAACTATCTGTCTTTGTTTTATTCCGATTCCAATATTTCTCCTTTTGTTTTCAGTCAACATACATAATTACATCGTGTGACCTGATCCTAAAACTTAAGAACCTTCTACCTGAGATGAAACATGTAACAACAATTATTTATATGAAAGGAAGAATAACTGTAGATATCAATACGGAGTTCAAAGGTAATCGCAGCATGATTATATTATGGTATATAAATCATTAGTCAGCCTGTCAAGACAGTTTGCCTTTATTGCAAAATGAGACAACTCCCTATTAATCCAGGGAGTAATTATATTCAGTTACTGCTTGCTGTCAGTCGTGTCTGACTATGACTTTCTGTGTACCAAATATCTCCATCTGGTTCTATTTTAGGTTAGCCTCTATAGACATGATTTATCTTAATTTAACACTTAATTTTCTACAAGTTAAAGTACCAAAAGAAAGTCATTCATTGATAAAAATGGTTCAATCTAGTCAGGGTTTCACATCCATGACATGACGTTATTCCAGATCATTCGTCAGTAAGATTTGTGAGTTTTGAGGAGGTGTTAGCAAAGGGACAATCATTCGATGGAGATATGCAGCCATTATCACCTGCAATGCCTCGAGATGTTGCAGTCATTATGTATACAAGTGGAAGTACTGGCATGCCTAAAGGAGTTATGCTCTCTCATGCAAACATACTGTCAGCTTGCTCAGGCCTTACTATAAGATCAACTATAAGGTATTATTACTAGGTATTATATTACTGAGACAATTTCTATGTCACAGTGCTGGATTCCAGTCAAGCCAACACTACATATTGAGTCACTGACACAGCGATAGTGGGCTTTGTAGCCTAGACTAGGAGTTGGTTACCTAGCCAGAGTTCCAGCCAGCCATTGAAACAAATAGCAAAGTCTACGCTATATGCTGTATGCTGTAGGTTTATCGTGGCTGTATGTATTCAGTCCAGTACTATTGCAGTTATTACAACAGCTTTACAGTGCAAGCATTTGGGTGACAATCGGATGACATCCCTGGACAATCAAAGCAGTTTAGTGCCTATGGTTTATTCATGTTTGTTTCCCCCCTTAAAATTTCAAAGATATGGTGACACATACATGGCTTATCTCCCCTTGGCACATATACTGGAGTTAAGCGCTGAAATCTCTTGTATATCTGTGGGTATGAAGCTTGGTTATGGGTCACCGATAACGCTTACAACAGGAGGTCCAGGACTTGTAAAAGGATGTGAGGGAGACCTGATGGCTCTACAACCTACCAGTCAGTATACAGCAATCTTATTAGTGGGAAAAATTGGATATCGCAGAATAATAATTCCATAGTTTTTATGTGTGTGAGTGGATATGTTATCACTTATCATTGGGTATCTCATGACAGTAATTTTCAAATGGTTTTGATCAAAGTTATGGTGCAGCCATCTCCACAAAGAAAATCTGGGATTCAACATAAATGTAATCTTTCTTGTCACAGCCTGTCTTTTGCTCTTCACAGTCTTAGCCAGTGTGCCAGCCATTTTGGATAGAGTTTACAAGAGCGTTTGGGACAAGATAAGGAATGGCAGTAGTCTTAAAAGAGTGGTATTCACTTTCGCTATCTCCTACAAGAGAAAGTGGCTGTATCGAGGTGCCAACACCCCTCTCATCAACACATTCATAATGAGCAGTATACGCTACATACTTGGCGGGAAGATAAGAACTGTAGTATCTGGAGGCGCCCCGCTAAATCCCAAAACACAGGAGTTCCTGAGGCTAGCTCTGTGCTGTCCCATACAGCAGGGATATGGCCTTACTGAGACAACTAGCTGTGGCGCGTTAAGTGATCAGGACGATCTCAGCTCGGGACATGTGGGAGCTCCTCTAGCCTGTACTCATATAAAACTAGTAGACTGGGAGGAGGGAGGCTACACAATCGCCGACACTCCCGGACCTCGAGGTGAAATCTGGATAGGAGGTGAGAACCTTCTGCTCTTGCATGGCAGTACTTATGTTAACAATTATAGTTTCACAAAACGGCTAAATTTCTGCTTCTTTCAAAACCCATCCATGCAGCACATTATTGGCAGCTTTTTGCCTTGCAGCCATCACCTCACATGGTGGTCGCTGGTCATAACAATCATGGATTTTTAATCTGCTGCAGGCCCTGCAATAGGGATTGGTTACTACAAAGATCCAGAGAAAACAGATGAAGACTTCCATCAGAGAGGTTACATACGCTGGTTTGCGACCGGAGATATTGGCAGAATGAGACCAGACGGGACTCTAGTAATCATAGACAGAAAGAAGGACCTCATCAAACTGCAAACAGGCGAATATGTATCATTAGGTAATAAATTAGTGTCCTGGCTCCAATTGATTCAACTTTTGTATCATCCATTTTTTATTATAAATTCTGATTTATTCAATTTTAATTTGTATCAAATTTCACTTTACTATGCTCTATGTGCTCACTTGTCTAGAGAGATTTTTGCTGATATTGCTAGGAATTCACCAAACAAATCTACTTTAAATATAGCCAAGCGGTGTGTTATTTTGATCTGGTGTTGGCTTGGTCAAGTTAGCTGTGAGTAGTCATTGAATTCACTGATACATCTATATATCCAATCCACGCCATGTTTTCAATTTGTACAGGTAAAATAGAAGTGATTCTGAGACTGAGCCCATATATAGATAATGTCTGTATTGTCGCTAATCCGGATTTCTACTTTGTGGTGGCTTTGATTGTTCCAAACCCAAACTACCTTTTGATTCTTGCTCAGAGTCTCAGTATCGACACACTGGATTTCGACAACCTTTGTCACAACGAGAAATTGGTTGATGCATTTCTTCAGTTGCTGAAACAACATGCCACAAGAAGTAAGTTGATGTACCTTTGTATGTTCGCATGTATACTTCCGGCTATTTTACAATCTTCTGAAAAATGGATACTCTGGCAGTAAACTGTTTTCAAGGATTGCTTTAACCAACGAGTAAAAGCTGAAAAGCAGAGTTGTCACTCCTACTCTTTTACTCCTTGCTTTAACCTCAACCTTCTGACAATGGGCACCATTATGGTTGTTTTCTTTCTGCAACTGCAGGTGGCTTACGGCGTTTTGAGATACCACAGAAGATAAGCTTGGTGACAGAGCAGTGGCTACCAGACACAGGACTTGTTACAGCTAGTATGAAATTAAAGAGGAGGCAACTAGCGCTCTATTATGAGGACAACATCAAAAGCATGTACCCAAGGCTTGACACTACCGGGAAAAGAATCAGTCAAACTTAATGATTATGTGCAAGATGCCGGCCTTCTTTCAATTGATGACAGACATCGCTTTTTTAACAATAACATCAATAATAGTAGTTGCTTTCTTATTGACGTTGGGAAGAGGACTCCTGGTTATTCTAACAGCTATGACAATGGGAGAAATAAATTATAAATGTATCTTATCGGTTACTCATGAAGTTATCACTCTGGCTAGACATTCGTTTCATAAGGTGTCTATCATGTGGTCTACACATTGAGGCATAAATATACCAACCTCAACATTATCTGATGGTTGGGCATTAAGATATTTGGGTAAACTGAAAATGGCGCAAATTGCCTCCAGACATGACAAACATGCACTTCGCACACATACGGGCTATCTGTGTTCTGAGGTAACAGAGCAGGCATCTTACCAACTTCTTCATATTTGTGAGCCACGTAATCTTCATTATAGATATAAGCTTCCTGACCATCATCGAATGTCCAGTTATAGTATATTAGCGACCCTCTGATCTTATTCACCTCTATTACAATGTAGTGATCCAGAGGAAACTTGTCCAAATCGGGACCATATCCTGCAAATAGTAATATAGCATATTATCTAATTTCACTACGATTAATTAATCAAATTATATATGACAGCATTTCGTTTACTCTTGAAGGAAAACCTGAAATATTTTTGAGCTTAACAAAGGAGTCTGTACGGTTTCCCTACACAAAGCTGCAGGTGTTTGCTTTGTAATTCCGAGAGCAAATGAGACAGAAAAATAACTCTTCTGACATCACCAGCAACCATCAGTGCCTGTAAGAACCCACCTATTGTACCTTGACAATATCCTCAACAACATCATCACCATCAAAGTCAAACTTAAGAGGTTGAATCGTGAAACTACCAACTGCACTTTCTGAATGCATGCCCAGGATTCACACACCCAGGATTAATTACGAATGGAATGCAAAACTAACGCCATTCTTTTCAGTAATAAAATAAACTCTTGGACAACATCTTTTCTTACCATTGAGTCGATCAGTGTGATTGTGTGGTGCTAAAACATTTCATGAAGTTCAAAATTGGTAAAAGAGTGAAACTAAATTTGTTTGCAAGTTTCAGGTAGTTACCAAAGCAAACCACAACACGCAAAGCAGGACTAGGATTAAGGTTAGCACATAAATATACATCTTACAGTCTTAAATGTTCATGATACTTTTTGAAACATCAGAATTATCGTGGAAAACAACTTTTCCCCAAAGTACCAAGTATCTTGGAAGTAACACTGCTGATTTGAATTAATCTGAAAGTTTTGGATGGGGTGTTTAAGAAAATTTAATCAGATACAGCTTCCCCTCTAACTTACAACACAATATACATGTAACATATATCTTACCATTGAAATGATGTGAGGTATTGTAAAATTGGTCTAAAATATAGCAATTGCAGTTTAATTTTATGCCATTCCAATACCGAGCCATTCCCAGCACTCTAGATATAACTGTGAATTGTAATTCTAAGCAAAGAATCTTAGCTCATACTTTCAAGCTGACACTGATCTCATAGGAATTTTCATAAGTATAATGCTGGAGAAATGCCCATCAATGCAACTTTACGAGGATTGTATATCTAGGAATATGAGATAGAACATAGTTAAAGACTTCACACACCTCCCTAAGATAATAATCTAAAGTCTGAAAAACAAAAAAGGGAAAAGTCAAAACAATTTTTGTCGCCTGTTATTTCCAATATTACCCCCTCCGAGGTGTGTGTGAAGAATTTAAATAAACACAGCACCGAGTGTATCTTACCATCAAGTCTTATCTCGGGATACTGAGCCTCGTCTTTTACGGTCACAGATCTGACAGACAGTGTCAGGTTATAAATATCCTCATATACATCCACTGTATCATTGTATACTCCCTCTGATATCAGATTATACATCTCAACCGTCATCTCACGCCTAATGAATAGAGAGAAGAAGTTCACGAGGTGATCAAATTTGTGTCTGTTGACCACAGATTTTGACAGAAAAGATATACCGGCTTTAAAGCTTGAGCATGTCGTGGTATCAGTGATCTCGCGTACATTAGCCTGGGACAGGCTCTCTGTCCCAGGCTACGCATAAACGCTGGAAAATTCTTTTCACAAATGATCATTAACGAGCCAGCCTAAATGATATTAGATCCAGAGAGGCTTGCATCAAGCAGGTCTTTTTTATCATCAGAACAACTCTTGAAAATTTTGCAAAAATCACGGCTTTTTCAGATTTACTATCCTATGCAAACTTACTCTCCGCCTAAAGTATAGTCATGTCCGATAGTGAATACATGATAATAATCTTCTGTATCTTTGTTAGGATCTCTCGTGGCCCACAGATCGTTTAGTTCGTATGTGACGTTAGTGCTGTTACCCACATCCATGTGGAAGATTGCAGTCACATTTGTAGCCAGGGGAGTGTCTTTGTGCAGATATAAGTTAGACTCTACGTACTTGCTCCATTCAGGATGCTCAAGCAAGAACCTCTCCTCGGCTATAAAATTGATAGCAAGCTGAATAAAGTTGGATATTTGACAATAAAGATCTGCAATTTTTACCGCCGAGTATGTTTACACTTTACCCTACCTCTTTGTTTCTGGAATGCTTGCAATAATGATGAGCAAATTAATATATAAACTTACTGCAGTTGAACACAAAGCCAGTGATCGGATGCTGAACTC
>ERZ1740070.2318-NODE-2318-length-11004-cov-5.646269_pt1 | contig 11004 bp, 9 predicted proteins | sample MGYA00581734_ERZ1740070 | MGnify/ENA primary metagenome ERZ1740070 (study PRJEB43018, sample SAMN04849744) | marine metagenome | isolation source: floating plastic debris | place: Pacific Ocean | collected 2008-09-01 | study: EMG produced TPA metagenomics... | reverse complement strand
TATTAAATTCTCAACACTTTTAGAATTTTATATTTCTATAATTGTGCCCTTGCACGTATCGTTACAATGATACAATAGTGGTTTCATGGTGACCATGAATAATGTTCTAAAAACGGGGTTCCTAACGGCCAATGGTTTTATTAACTGTACAAGAACAATAAGCAAAACAAGAAAGGACCTCTCCATGATTTGTCTCACAAAGGGTTCATACGAAATAGTTCTTACGTTTTTCTCCCAGTGGAAAAAAGATTGTCCAGACTATAAGCTCCACCTCCAGAGAAAAACAAATAGAAAAAAACAAAGCAATACAACACACTCAATTCCCCACCATTTATTATCGGCAAAAAGGACGTGCTTATAAAGACCATACAATAGGCTACCGCCATCATTCCACTCAATATGAATGCTGTCAAACGGGTAAATAGACCAACCAATAGCAACATTCCACCAAAGAACTCGAGGATACCGGCAAACAAAAGTAAGGTTGAAAGTGTTCCTTGTCCATTTTCGGCAGGTGGGTAGCCAAACAGCTTTTGTGTACCGTGCCAAAAAATTAAAAACCCAACGATGATTCTTAATAGCGCCAAAGCCTTGTTCTGATACGTATTCCAAAAATCATTCATTTTACCAGTTTTGCTTATGTGATTAAAACTCAAGGACGAAATCGAGGGCGAAAATGTGCAAATCCGTGAAACGGGGTTCTTCACCAAAAAAGGACCCGTACGTTATCTCTGCCCTAAGCAAATCAGGAATTATCTGCTTGTACAGGACCACATCTATTTCTTGCCCAAGAAAGTCCCCTTCTTGATCCGAGAAATAGGCATGATAGCCCAACCAACCCCCAATACCCCAAAAGAGATTATTGGCTTCTGCAGTAAAGTAGGGGTTTTGTAATCCATCCGCCGGAGGGTCGATAAAAACATCGGATATTCGATGCAAACGCTGACCTGTGGACAATGGAAACTGGTAAGAAGCCTCTCCATTGTCCGAGGAAGCAAGCTCATATCCAATATTGAAACTAGCTAAACTTGGAAACGACACTCCAGCTTCAAGATTTAGTAAAAAGGCCCCATAATCTGTTGAATTGTCACCAAAATCACTTTGGTATGCGAAAGCTGTTTTATAGTTCAACGCTATTTTATCTTCAGGTAATGGTCCTCTGTCTATGGTAATCCCATAAGTTTGGTTAGATACATTTGGGGCATCATCCTGAAAGTCCAGAAGATGACAGAAAAAGCCGAACCGAATCTTTTTGTTTTTAAAATAGCGCAGCATAAAGACATGTGAATCACTTCGCCAATCCACTTCTTCTGCAAGTAGGCGATTGACTTGGTACATGTAAGCATACTCAAATGCCAATCCTTTTTGGTCATTCTGTAGCCTTCCGTAGAGGGCATCAAAGGTCTGGTCATCTTGTCTTGCGGAAACCCTCCCTATAAAGCGTTCATCCTCAACAATTGCTGCTTGCCTTCCCACTTTGACCTCTAATTCGGTATCATTGAACGAATCATTATAAGCGATATACATTTGGTTCAATTCAAGGGTTTCTGGATCGGTCACATTCGTTCTGTCCGTCAGACCATTTAAACCGTCAAAATACAGGTCGGGAGTAATCGCAACAACACTTTCACCTTCAATGTATACTTGGAAGCCTTTGTACGCCTTGGTCAGATAGCCAAAGTTAGTACCGAAAGTATAGGCTTGGGAGGACTTGGCCGCATTATCATTTGCATTCCAAAACCTCAATTTTCCATTGAATATGAACTCTCCAGACCCAATTGCCTTGGCCAAATCATCTTCTTGGTCTTGTTCCTGACCATATGCTGAGATGCCAATCAATAAAAATACAGCCGCCAGCAAGCGTACCACCTTTTGGTGGCAACCGCTTGATTCTTTATCTATCATGATTAAATATGGGTTTTAATCAACGATAAGTTTTGGTGGGCGTTTTCCCTCAATAAAATCCCGAATAGCTATTGATACTTCTTCAGCAGCCTCCGTTGCTGAAAAGTGATTGGCCTCTACAAATTGGACATAACCATCCTTTACAAACTCAGGGGATCGTGCATATTCTTCCTCCCGTTGCGCGGGATCCTTCGTAGCTTGGAGGAAGAGTATGGGCATTGTCATATGTTTTACTAAGTTTCTCATACGATATTCCAGCTCAATGTCAAAGCTGGTATCGTAGGTTTGCGCCACTGCATCGGCTATTCCCTCAGTTCCAAATTCCTTGTAAATACGATCCATGTGCGCGGGGGTGAACTCCATAGATACCCATGCTGAATTGTAGGTGGCGGTTATCATAGTACCGTCTTTATAATTCTCAGCATGGGCTAGATTTTCATGAGAAGGTCGTGGCTCGCCATGAGGTTCGTCAAACGATTGTTGCATCCTAACCCAATTTGTGACTCTTTTATTTACCCCTGGCACTGCCATCATATTATCCGCTATGCAAGTACCTCTGTCATGGGATACCAAATCAAACTTATCGACTCCTATTTTATCCATCAGTTTCACCAAGCTTTTAGCCACTCCTTGGTGAGTCAAATCTTGTTTAAGCCTTTTATCTGACTGTCCATAGGCCAATTGATCAACAGAAATAACGTAATAGTCTTTTGCGAGGTCTACCATTTGGTCGTGAAATCCCCACCACGATTCAGGAAACCCATGAATCATAACAATAGGGGCTTTGTGCGGATAGCCCGCGGTAACAAAGTGCCAAACAAAGCCCTCTACTTCCACAAACCAATGGATTCCGAATACATTCTTGCCCAAGAATTCAAGTTCCCCGTGCTTATTGAATGACCCACTGGGTGGGGTTGCTGCTGGATAACGATCCATATCACGCGTAAACTTGGCATACTTATAGGGCTTATAATCTATAGGTTGACCGGTTCCTACGTTGGTAAGTTCATCAGGCATCGTGGCAAGAAGGTCTCCTTGATCCTGTTCCTGACTGATTCCAATAAAACTTAGTAAAGTACTTAGGGAAAACAGCAGGAATGCTTTTTTCATTACATGAGGTAATCTGTTTGTTTTTTTCATCTTGATATAGGTGTAAGTGGTTTATATTGTTAAAGTTATCTTCAAAATATTGCTTGTGGATTAAACTAATTGAAGAAATGACTGGGGTGATCTATTTCAATATTAAGCTTACATTCTATAATATTTTTTGGGTTTCAGACCCTTCACGAATTGATACGATATCACTCGCCAAATAAATTTTCAAGGAGACCCAAATCTCATCTTTCTAAATTGCAATGGAGTATCTCCAATAATACGCTTAAAGAATTTTATGAAGTTTGTAGCTTCCTTAAATCCGTAGGCATAGGGAATCTATTTGATCGGAGTATGGGTAGCCGCCAAACTACGCTTCGCTTCAAGAAGAATATAGCCATTGATATATTCCTTAGCGGTCTTTACTGTAAATAACCTGCGGAGTTTATTCAGTTGCTTGTATGGTATGATAAGGAGCGAAGTATACTTATCAAGCGGACCTTGATTTCATATATTTTGTGGAGACCGCATTTTGTACTGGGTTCTTCACATTCAAAGTCTGTAAATATAAACGCTCCCTTCTTCAATATTTTTGTTAAACTAAATTGTACAAAGCCCCTAATTTGCTAAACATGCATAAATCTTGTGAAACTCTTTAACAAAATAATCTTACCGGGTAAAAACGTCTTTTTTGGTTTGAGCTGAACCTGACCTTGAATTTGAAACGTTCAAATTGAAATCCAAAACTTTATTGATATCTTCTTTCGCTAAGTTTTTTACTTAACCATTGAGGGGTGACTCCAAAGAAATTAGCGATTTTTTTCCAAGATACCTCATTAATTATTTCAGGATATTCGGAATACAAAAAGTCCAACTTTGAATCAATTCCCATCGCCTTTATGGAAATAAACATTTTGTCTTCCAATAAGTTTTCCAATAACCTTTTCCGAAAATATAATCCAATACCGTCGGAGTACAAATAAAAATGGTTGAACAATTTATGAGGTATAAATACTCCTTCTGTATCTGTTACTGCGGAAACCACGTCATTCACAATCGAACGGGTTAGAAAACTGGAAATATTACTACACAGGTTTTTGGACTTAAAGAATCTGGTTATCGTTTGTTCATTCTCGTTAAAATATTCCGTGACAACAATTCCTTTTGAGATAAAGAGCATATCCAAACAGACTTTTGAATGTGGGAAAATTACGCTACCCTTTTTAAAACTTACTTGTTTTAACCGCAGCTTGAATTCCTTCCATTCTTCATCAATGGATTTTTCCACATATTTGTCCAATTCTCTTTTAAAGAATTCTATCGGTTCTTCTTTCATTGTGGGTTTCTAGTTTTTCGAGTTCCCAAACCTCATTTCCCTAAATTTCATTGGGGTATCTCCAGTAGCTCTCTTAAAAAATTTTATAAAGTTTGTTGCCTCTTTAAAACCATAATCAAATGCGATTTCTTTTATAGATAAATTGGTCGAAGCCAAACTGCGCTTGGCTTCTAATATAGTGTAGTCGTTTATGTAGTCTTTGGCGGTACTTTCTGTAAATACTTTGGTAAGATTGTTCAATTCTTTGTAGGATATATTCAAAAGATTGGCATAGTGCTTAGCAGACCTTGATTCTTTATGAAACAAGGAAATGAAATATTGAAACTTTGAGAATGTGGCAAAATCTCCGCGATAGGACTTCAGATCGTGGCCGGCATGTAGTTGCGCTTTTAGTAAAAATACCGTGAGCATTGAGGCCACTAGATTCTCTTTAACTATTCCAAGGTCTAGGGTCAATTCTCTTTTCAGTGCAGTTATAAATAACTCTATATCCCCGAAATCCTTAAACATGGTAGGATTCAAAATATAATTGGACAAGAAACTAATTTTGGAAAAAGCAGACTGGGAAAAATTCCGCACCATAAAATCCTCGGTGAAGTTCATAACATAACCTGTACAATTGGCTGACTCGTGGAACTTTTGGATTCTTTCTTGTGATATGAAAAGGCAATAACCCTTTTCCAAGGTATAGGTCACAAAATCCACCTCATGATGGGTTTCTCCTTCCGTTAATAACAGCAGTGTAAAATACTTTATTCTATGGGATACAAAAGGGTCAACACTCGAGGAGATTTTTCCGGTGTAAATATCTTCAATTCTAAACCATTGAAAACCGAATTCTTGCATTGACTCTTGATACTCTGGCGTGGTCTCTAAACGATCTTTGTTTTCCATAGCTACCCGTAAAGAACTTGTATTCCCATATCATTAAAGCGGTTTTTCAAAAGACAATGCGAGCCAAAGCTAAATGTTAAAATTGTTTTGCAAAAGGTAGAAGATGGCCTTAAAACGATTAAAATTAGACTTGATTAATTCACTTGCCACTGATTTTCGATAGAATATATTGGTCAATTCCAGTTTTTATTTTAAACGCTACTTCAATTTCATGGGTATGTATGATCCTTAAAATCAAATTCAAGAAAAGAATCGTACCTGCAAAAACCTAATGGGGATTTGGAGAATTCTTAAAAGAAAAGATAGTGAGGACCACATTTTTTCAGTTAAAATCTGCTTTAATACCTATCGAAGTAAATTGTTGATTGCTGTCCAAACTCTCAAGAGTTACATTTTCATAGTTAAAACGATAATCCATTGTGAGTGAAAAAACTTGGGTAAGTTTTAATTCCAAACTGATGTACAACTTAAAAATGTAATCTCCACTTTCTCTGGTCGATTGTAAAAACCATCCATTGGATTTTAAGAGTAATTTATCTTTGAAAATATGGGTGTTCCCATCGTAATGAAAGATTAGTCGAAGCATCTTTCTTTGATTCCCTATCCGGTTGCTATTGACGATAATTGATTCGGTGTACCGGTTTCTATAGTAAACCGCACCAGTAGAAAACAGCAAACTATTATTGTTCTCAAAAGTTGGTTTATAGGTCACACCGCCCCCATAACCTAAACGAAGCCCTAACTCATATCCTAGGTTGGTTTGTAAATCGTTCACCAAAAATGGATACCACTTTTTCTGACCATTCAGATAAAACTTGAATAATGACAATGCGTCCCAATTTCGATTTAGCACTTCGTTATCGGCATCACTAAATAGAAATCTGAATTGGTTTTCGAAACTCCAGGTTCGCTTTTCCAAAGTTGGGTTGAACTCAAATTGAAATGTTCTTTGAAATTCGGTTCCACTGGTCAAACTCCCAGATAAACTAAAATTCCCTTTAAATTGCAGGGTGTCTTTGAGAACCCTTTGACTATGGACGGATATTGAAAGGAGTAGTAAGAGAAATAGGATTTTACTCATTCAATTCTATTTTAGTACAACCATTGGCTCAAGAATTTTAGGAAGCAAAGCCGCTATGACCATAGTAAGCCAATTTTCAGCTTTATTTTAGCAATACATCCAACTCGTTCTCACTCAAAACAACCTGCATTTTTTTTACCTTTCCCTTGCTTATATAAAGTCCCTTTCCACTGTGTTTTGAATCGAAAGCAGCTTCATATAATTGTTGCGCACCTTCTTTTGGGGATTTAAACAGTAAATTTCTGATGGGTTTTAGCCAGATAGGCATTCCATCACCTGCCGTCATTTTTGTCTTTATAGCTCCTGGATCCACATTAATGACACGAAGGTTTTCATTTTTACTATTCAAATAGTTCATTAACAATACCATTGTCAGTTTTGAATCTATGTAAGCGCCTGTCAGCTTAGTAAACTTCTTGGGTTTTTTGAAACTTGGGATATCAATTGACTTCTTGTTCTGTAAACCTGTCGTTGCCGTATTTACTATTAAAGGATTTTGTGCCTTTTCCAAGAGTGGAAGAAGTTCTTTTGTAAAAAGGTATGGGCTTAGCGCATTTATTTCGAGCTGTAACTCATTTCCATAATTTGAAAAATACAGCTTATCCAAAAGCACGCCCGCATTGTTAAAAATTACGTCAATTTTTGTCCAAACGGTTTTAATATCGTCTGATACTCTCTCTATGTCTTCTCTTTTGCTTAAGTCGGCAAAAAAGAAGTCAATTTGTGGAGTATTGCCTAATTCTTCCCTGGCATCGTTTTTTCTTTTTTCATTCCTAACAATCAAACCAATCTTATGACCCTCATTGAGAAGCATTTTTGTGAGTTCAAGGCCCATTCCTGAGTGCCCACCTGTTAAAAGGATATTTTTGTTTTTCATCTGTATTGGTCGCTTATCTTTTGTAATCTATTTGATCAAGAATGATAATGTTGCTTCGAATACCTCTTCCGGTTTTTCTTCGACGATAAAATGCCCAGAATCCAATTCTAAAAAGGAAACTTCATTCACTTCGTTTTTCCAGATGGCGGGATAATCAAAATTTCCTGTGTTTGATTTTTTTCCCCAAATCACCAAGGTGGGAACAGTAATCTTGACATCGGCGTCCGCCTCATCGTGTTCCATATCAATGCCTGCACTAGCTCGATAATCTTCGCACATGGCATGGAAAGCATCCTCAGTTCCGTTGGTGGCAGCATAATCGTTACCAGCTTCCTCATCATCGCCAGCTGCCGATTTAGCAAATGCTCCAGCTTGGGGACCCATAAGATTTTCAGGTAAAGGATAGGGTTGTGTCCAAAATATCCAAGCCCAGAATCTATTGGCTACTTTCCGATTAATATGTTCCCAAACATAGGTTGCAGGCACAATGTCCATAATGATTATTTTTTTAGCAGCTTTGGGGTAATCTTTTGCTAATCTTCTAGCAGCATGTGAACCTCTATCGTGTGAAGCAATAAAAAAAGATTCATACCCCAATCCTTGCATTAACTCTATTTGGTCTTTCGCCATCCGCCTTTTGGAGTAATCACCCTTTCTTGGCTTATCACTTCTTCCATAACCACGTAAATCAGGTATGATTACCGTAAAACTCTCTGCCAATTTTGGTGCTAAATCACGCCACATAACATGAGATTCAGGGGCGCCATGCAGTAAAAGCAAAGGGTCCCCAGCACCGCCAACCACAGCATGAATGTTTATGCTATCGATAGTCATGTCAACATCTCTAAATCCTGGAAAAAATGTTTTCGTTGTGGATTCCAATTCTTGGATTTCCTCTTGTGATGTTTCCTCTGTTATTTCTGCCTTATTTTCAACTGTTGGTTGCTGCTTGCAAGCCAAAACAATCAAAAACAATATGAGGGGGATGGGTAATTGTCGGAAAGTGTAGTTCAACCTCATGATTTACGGTTTTAGGGAAAGGGTTTTGTTTAAAAGGTCTTGTTTATTCATTATACTAAATAGGCACAAAAGTTTGCAGCCTATCTTCCCATTTTGTCAGAAGTCAAATCTGGATAACCCTCCATCTGCTTTACCATGTCGTGGTACTGTTTTGTTCCAGCTTGAGCTTCAGGATATTCATAATCCGGAAAATCATACTCAGAAATAAAATCACTTAACCTCAAAAATGTGCCCGTTAGTTCAGAAACCAAATCTATATCCCCAGTTTCGATATTGCGCCGAACCATTCCCAACATCTGGGCATTTTGAATGTCTACTTGCATAACATTGGCAGTTGGAATTTCTTGAATCCCATCCAAACCTGATGCAAACATGGCCTGCTGTCCTGCCATTCCGTCTCCGTTGATACCAGCCATTACCGAATTTAGTGGAATCATGGTCCCACCTCTGTTCTTATTAGTGACAATCAAACTTTTGCTCGTTGAACCATCAAAGCCTTGTGTGGTTACTACCAACATATCGATAGGGGTATTTCCATAACCAAGCTCTGCAATGGTTTTGCCCTTCACATCAGCTCCTTCCTTAATTTCCTTTGCCGGAATAGTCACTAAAGGGGTACAGGTATAACTTGCCAACAAAGTGGAACTTCCATCTATTTCCTCAAATAACATGGTACGTATGGGAGCACGTGTTTCGTTTTGCGTGTGCACGGCATGATAGATTTCAATGCTGTGCACCATTTCTTGATTTTCGGAAAAAGGATAGGTTATTTTACGAAGCGTGGAAGCAAACTCAGTATTGGTCAATCCTGCGACATAGACAAAGCCCTCATTATAATCAATGTCAGTTATGTTCAAGGCGCTTGCAGCCGTTTCTTTCCAAAAGACTAAATCTGGGGAAGCAGGATTTTTTATGGAAACACTTTGGGAGTTTTCCTCACTGATTTCCAACAAACGGATATCCTGAGAAGCAGGATTCACAATCGCTATTACTGATTTGGCATCTGGTTGATGTCCCAACTTTATAGCCACGTATGCCTCTTGACTTACCGGATGCACCTTCATATCTCCGATGATGATGTCCCTAGGTTCGATATTCAATTTTTTCGCCATCAACATATCGAAGCCCTCAAGGTTATACGGAATAGCATCTTTCAGTTCATTTGCTTGCGTTTGCACAGCATGCAATTTTCCTGCCTTACTATCGCCTATGAATAAGACGTTGTCAGGTCCAAAAGCAAGAACATTAGCGCCGTTTAGCCAGACCTTATCATCTAGTACTATTGAAGATTTGTCAGTACTATCTGCTGTAGTAGGAAGGTTTATGGATTGGTCTTTACAACCGATTGATACAAGTAAAAATAAGCCAAGTAGTGTGATTTGTGTTTTCATCGTCTTCGATAGCTTTAGCGTTAGAAGCCCAAGCTATTGAATAGTCAACACATATTTATTAAAGTAAATTAAGAAATGGCTTGACTTTTTTTGTTATTATCCGAGGTGAATATCATTCACACCCTCCCGTAAAACCATTGGCATTGAACTTGGTCTGTACCGCTCCTTGAAGGCCACCAGAACTTAGTTGTATCACTAAATTGTTTTCTCCGCTACCATCGCGTTTGGGAGTACAATATTCAAAAAGATAAAAACTGCGCGCCTGTTCCGATACACGCTGGGAAATTTGATTGAAAGTGGCTTCCAATTCTTCCTTGTTTCCAGCGAAAACACTTGCGGTTTTGCCTATGCCCTCCAGCACCTCGGTATCAATTTCAGCCCCTAAGCCAATACTGAAGAATGAAATATTGCTATTGGCTTGGTCTACTGCTCTTAACGCAGCATCTTCCGTAAATCGTGAGGCTTGGTCCGTTCCATCGGTGAACAGAACCACTGAGGCGGCACCAATTATGGAATTTTGATTGTTTTGTTGGATTAGGTTTTCAGCAATATCAGTAGACTTCAGTACAGCACCGTATAAATCCGTGGACGGGTCATTGCTGATATCGGTAGTGATGCCTTCAATAGCGGCTAAAAGTTCCATACGAGAAGAAGTAAGGTCATTCAGCAGATGTAAAGTGTTTTCCCCGTCAAACCAATAAATAGCCATTTGAAAAGAGGGTGATGCTGCTTCGGGCATTACGTTTTCTATAAAACTACTTGAGGCGGTTTTCAATTCATCCAAACTACTTTGTAAAACACTGTTGCTCAAGTCTAGTACGAGTATAGTTGAATTATTGAAGACTTGCGAATTGGGCGAAATACGCGCTTGCGATTCGGAGGAGGATATTGTGCGAAAGCAGTCGTCATTCCGTCCTTGCTCATAAACCGTAAATTGGTCTGCGGTCAAGCCGGAAATGGGACGTCCGTTTGTATCCGAAACTCTAAACAAAATAGACACCTTACTTGGTGGTGTCGTGAATTCTTCTTGAATGGAAAGTAGTAATTCATTCTCTTCAAAACCAAGACAGGGGTCTGGTTCAGTACCCCTTCCCAACTCACGTTGGTTGATATCAAAACTTACATCATCATCCGCGTTGCCGCAGCTATTGATAAACAAGCATATTGCAAAAAGTGCTGTGAAAAAAGTGAGGTTGTTTTTCATCTTCGTATCCTATAGGTTTCTTTTTGGGGAACGATAGAATCTGTTGAAAAGTATGCAGCGATTCCACAATTACTTTAAAGAAAAGTTAAAAAAAACGGCCTGCTGTTAAAAAAAAGACCTTGCCTTTAAATTTTGGTAACTTCAATCACAAAGAATCCTAAAAACAATACAATGCCAACGTATCAAATTCGCGTGAACGGAGTA
>ERZ1740070.2317-NODE-2317-length-11005-cov-10.588858_pt1 | contig 11005 bp, 8 predicted proteins | sample MGYA00581734_ERZ1740070 | MGnify/ENA primary metagenome ERZ1740070 (study PRJEB43018, sample SAMN04849744) | marine metagenome | isolation source: floating plastic debris | place: Pacific Ocean | collected 2008-09-01 | study: EMG produced TPA metagenomics... | reverse complement strand
CATTCTGCAACATGAACGATTTAGAGATGGAACTTCAAACCATTCGGCAAAAGCTAAAAACCCTCAAGGCAGCACCTCCAGAAACCGTAGCTGCGCCCTGGGTGCAGTCTCGTTTAGCGGCACCTTCCCCCAGCCTGGCCCAGGTGACTACAGCCATTGCCACCCTGCGGCAGCGCTCCGGACAAACCCAGCCACCGGCACCAGACTCCAACCTGCAACAGTTTGATGAGATCCTCACCAGCGTTGATAGCTTGGCCCACCAGCAGCAACAAACGCTGCAGCAGCTGCAGCGTTTGGGGGATAGCCTGGCACAGCAGGCACAGCCCGGCACCTCACCGGCTGTTGATGATATTGTCCGCTTTCTGAGGGCCTGTCAAACTATCCAGATTCCCACTATTCAGCGGGATGCCAATGGCTATTTAGGGTTGCACCACCGTTCGGTTAACTTTCGACAGGCCGAATATGATGCGACTTCTAATGCAGCCGCTTTGAGAGTGCGATCGCAGCTATTCAAGCATACGCTCCAGCCCCAAGAAGCTGAGGGGTTTGACAGATCGTCCATCAGCCTGCTTAACGAACTCAAACGGATATATCAGCCGGTGTATCGGGCGATCCAGAGATGGAGCGAGCGCCACCTTCCCCCCTCCAAACAGCCTCGAACTTCACACTTCACACTTTTAGATGGAGCAATTTGGGGAGTTAGCGCTGTGATTATCCGCATTGTTCTCAATCAGCTTTTCCAGATTTATGCAGCCCTATGGACTCCGGTTGCGCTCGTGCTCATTGTTGGGGTTATTGTCAGCCTCTATCGCTCAATTCTCAGTCCACGCCCCGATCCAGTGCTCGGATATCGCACCCTCATGATCATTGTTGGCTTACTCATTGGCGGGCGCTTTTCGTAGTCGACTGTGACGTAAATGCCAATCTCAACAGATATCAGAGCTTCTATACATTTTTATAACGGCCGTCGAGCAGGTTCAGCTAATTGTTGCGCCATTTCCATTGTTGTCATACTCCCAGAGAGGTCATCTCATGGTTTATCGCACTAACAGCACCCACCGTACCCATTCCCAGAGCCTAGGACCAAAACCTTTAGTTGCCGCTAGTCTCATCATGGTACTTGCAGCCCTATTATTCGATTTTGAAAGAATTCAGACGTTTTTGACCTCCCCTAGCACCGCTAGCCAGCCAGCCGACTGCAACGCCGTTGTTAGCAGTGAGTCAAAACTCTCACGGGAACAGTTAGCCAAGCTGCTGACCATTCCAGAAAGAGATGCAAAAGCGCAGGTACGTCAAGTTGTTAGCGAACCCTATTGCCAGCTTCCTACACTCAAGGTGAGATCCGGCGTAGATGCTGAAAGAGAGGCCTATCCCCTAGCGTTTGATCCCGGCACCACCCTTGTGATTCTCTACGAAAATGATGAGTATGCAGGCTATCGTTTTAGCTTTGAGTAGGTTTAAGCTGCCAAAATGGATATTGTTGTCGGGGCTGATCTTAAGCAGCTGTCAGTCCCAGGCACTACCACCTAAACGTGTGATCAATATTCAACAGCAGTGGGAGTTAGAACCCGGTGATCTCATTGCCGATACCCTTGTTGTGGGAAGCTTGGGCGACATTTCTATTCAACTTAAAGGGACCCCCCTTAGGGCTCCCTTTGCAGGCAAGCTAGAACCCAGCACGTTTGAACAATGTGCCATCTACTCCACCCCCGAGGTGCCTGCCTATCTCTTCCGCTTTTGTGGCTTGCGACGACCCAGATTTGGTGCCGTCAAAGCGGGCCAGACCATGGGTAATGGCAGCCATATCCAGTTTGCCACACTGCGTCGACAGCCCGATGGCACCTGGATTATTGTTGAACCCTCCACAGGCATCTTGGAACGGGCAATTTCAAAGCGTCATTCTGATGATAATTCAAAGGACCGTGATATCGATCCCAGTCAGGCTAAGTCCAAAGAGTCGTCATCAGCAGAACACTCTCCTAACTAACAAGCCGAGCATCTTCACTTCTTAGAAAACAAAGTTATTTCGGCTCCATCACTGGCAGACGTTACGGGCAACGTCGCTCCGGTATTAATTTTTTGCTCTATACAATCCTGATCCCTTAACTATATTGCTGTTTTCAGAGACCTAACGCTATGCTGCGCTTCAAGCTTCACCATCTGTGTGCTATTTCTCTCCTGGTTACGGCCCTATGCCATCGACCGGCCCAGGCGATGGGAGTCACGTTTGACCTAGCAGTAGCATCCAAAGAGATTCCCACACCCGCCGCCGCGTCACCTAAACTTGACACCCCCACCCTCTCTCCTGCGGCATTACGATCTCAACCACTCCCGATCCCAGCCGCCGCTAGCAGACCTCCCGTCAGAGATATTTCATCCAAGGTCACACCGTCCAATGTAATCTCGTCTGTAAGACTTTTGCCACCACCGCCACCGGAGGCCTTACCTGTTGCTAGAGTGCTACCACCAGCCAAGTCTTTGCCAGCCAAGCCGCTCCCCACAGTTGGCTTAAGTTTTGTCCCGGCTCAGCCAGCTGTAGAACCCCCACCAAAGACCCCAGCCGCTACGCCAGTAGCGATGCCCCCCTGGATTTATGAAGGGGGTTCCAACTCATTGGTCGCTAGAGTCATTGGTAGTGCTGAAGGCACCCGCAGCGCTGATGGAACCCCCACCCGAGCATACTATGGCCACACCGATCCAGGTAACGGTGTTTGGAACATGGGCACGTTCTCCTATCAGCATGGTGCCAAGTCTCCCGACGAAGCAGATAATAAACAGCTCAAGCGGCTGCAGCGGCAAGGCAAAGTCATTGCACGTCAGGCCGATCAAGCGAAGTTAGACATCACCCTGGGTGAAGCATTAAATGGTCTAGATTTAGCTAATCAGTCTCCTAGAGCTGCACTCGAGCCGGGAGGCTATATTGACCGATTGGCAGAAGCTAGACAGCAAGGCCTGCAAAATCATGAGGCTATTGTCTGGGCGCGGACCTACTCCTACATGAATCCTGACACTCAGCGGTGGAATGCTCCCGGGCTTGGCAACACCCTACCCAGTATCCATCGTGACCAAAGTCGCCGTCATCAGGCAATCAACCGAGCATTTACCCACTATCACGCTCAGCACAACACAGCGGAACCTGCGGCCAAGAGCCTAACATCTCCGGTCATGACCGTAGCGCTGCAACCATCAAACGGGGCTACCCCGAGAGAGACAGATCAGACAAACCAGCCAGTTGCGGCTGTAGCGCTATCACAGGTAAAACCGCTGGAGTTTGTCATGGCTGGGAGCCCAGCCGCTCAGTCAAATCAAGAGAATAATACTGACCAAACAGCCATTCTTCTAGAGACAGATGCCGACTTACCCCAAACAGAAAACGGCTCCTTAAACCCAGATGAAAACTCTCAGGCACAGTTTGAGCCTGAAGCAGAAATCGTGCCAACACCGGGCTAATCCGCTGGCTCCGAAGGGTCGTTTTGCGACAAATAATAGACAACACGAAAAAAACCAGGCTAGAGTAGGTCTAGCGCCGAGCGGCTGTGTAAAAATTATGCAAACTCCATCGTCCCCCATTTCATCCTTTGCAGAGGCAATAGAACGATGTCAGGCTCTAGGCATGCGGCTCAGCCGTCAGCGTCGCTACATTTTAGAGCTACTGTGGGAAGCACAAGAGCACCTGTCGGCTCGTGAAATTTATGATGAGCTAAATCAACGTGGTAAAAAAATTGGCCACACATCGGTTTATCAAAATCTGGAAGCCTTATCTGAACAGGGAATTATTGAATGCGTCGAGCGCTCAGATGGTCGACTATATGGACATCTCAATCGATCCCACAGTCACGTAAACTGTCTAGATACCCAGAAAATTATTGATATTGATATAAAGCTGCCGGACGGAGTGCTCAAAGAAGTAGAAGCACGCACCGGCCTTAAAATCACCGATTATCGTATTGATTTTTTTGGAAAATCAGACTAGCTAAGACACAAGCTTTAACGGCTAGCCCTTGTTTCGGACACTGGATTAGTCGCCGAGCACATCGCGGCTAAAGAAAAAAAGTACGGTGCCAAATACAATCGCAGCAATCGTTAAATCCATGGTTAAGCCCTCTCAATATCATATGGGTTACTACCAGATTGCCTTTTCTTGGGTCCGAATGGGAGCCCTTAGATAAACTTTTTTTGAATTTTGCTATTGCGCTTAGCTACGAATTTGCACAGGCATCACAAGATAGGTCATCTGTAGACCACTTACGGGAGTCAGAATCGCTGGGCTAGTTGAGGAGTTGCACTGCAGCTGGACTTCAGCGCTGGGTAAAGCACGAAGTCCCTCTAGTAGATAGCGTACGTTAAAAGCAATATCGAGATCGTCACCGGTAACCTGTGCCGGCATTTCCTCCCGGCCGCTGCCAACTTCCTGGGCCTCAACGGAGAGTGCAAGGGTTTGCTGAGTGCCTCCGATGGAAAGTTTGACAATATTGTTGCGCTGATCGGCTAAAACCCCAATACGCTCTAAAGCTGCCATCAGCTGCTTTCGATCCAAGGTAAGCTGACGCTCAAAATTTTTAGGAATCAGCTGACGATAGTTAGGATACTGTCCTTCTAGGAGCCGAGTTGTAATGCGCTGATGTCCTAGCTCAAAAACAACCTGGGTTGGATCAAATCGTAAAAGGATAGGATCTGACTCCCGGTATGCCTGGAGCAAGCGTTCTAACTCTCGGAGCGCTTTTCCGGGTACGGTCACATTGATTGACAGGTCAACACCAGAATCATCAACGTTTTGAACAACCGCTAGTCGATGACCGTCGGTGGCAGCAAACTCCAGGTTTTCTGGATCCGCGACGACATGAACCCCCGTCAGCACCTGTTTGGTTTCATCGGAGCTAGTTGCAAATAGAGCACCTCGCAGTCCTTCCAAAATTGATTCAGCGGAGACGCTGGCTGTCTGGCCATCTTCTACTAGCGGGAGATGGGGATAGTCCGTAGCACCCATGCCCCGCACCTGATATTCTCCCGCTGAGCAGGTCAGCGTAATCACAGGCTCCGCTTCCGACTGACTAAAATCCAAATCTTCTGATGGAAGTTTGGCGACGATATCCCCTAGCAGCTTGGCTGGAACTGTCATTACACCGCCAGACTCCACGTGGGCTGAAAAACTAGTTTGGATTCCTAAGGTTTCGTCAAAGCTGGTTAAGGTAATGCGCTGCGCATCATCGTCTACCTTGACCAGAATGTTCGCCAATATGGGCTTACTAGGTCTAGAAGGAATCGCCCGACTAACAATTGAGAGATGTGTGTTGAGATCTCCCTGGGAGCAAACGAACTTCATGGCAGACAAATAACTATCAAGAATGCTGGCCAATCGTAACACCCCGGCAGAAGGATTAAAAGGTTTGTTTTTGAGCAAGTTTTACTGTTCTAGTTTCTAGATCTATCTCTATTTAAATTTAAACAATAGTAGTAGTAGGGCCTGTGGAAACTGTGGAAAACGTTGTTGTATCCCTCTTAGAGCAGGCTATTTAATCTTTTTTAGCTTGTGGAAAAAATGTGAATAGTTCACGGTGTTTTCAACAGGTGGGTTAGAGACACCACTTTTTTTCCACGTAGGCGTCTACGTTCTCCCCAGCTACTCCACATCTTTTGCACAGCTAAATCAGGGTTTTCCACAAGACGACGACGCTAAAATTTGCACTAAAGTTAACGTTTTCTGGAAGCTGAGACCAAATCCAAGGGCGGCTGATAGGTCTGCAGTACTATTCAATGGACATATAAATTATTGAGACTGCCCACCATGCCCTATTTAATAAAGCTATAGCGCTCCGAGAACGCAGCCTTGGCTAAATTTGGAGCTGGTATATATTAGGCCGACTAGCGATCGCGACTGCTGAGGCTAATCTGATCGCTAAGTTCACGAATGGTCTGGGCCATGTTTAAGTCTTTTTTGACCAGCTGGGCAATTTTGTCGCAGCTGTAGAGCACCGTTGTATGGTCCTTTCCACCAAAGACTTCACCAATTTTAGGTAGGCTCAGATCCGTATGCTGGCGCATTAGATACATGGCGATTTGACGGGCCTGGCTGATTTCACGGCGACGTGAGTTACCTTTAATCTCCTCAACAGAAACGCCAAATACCCCTGAAACAGTGTCAATGACTGACTTTGGTGAGGCATCTACCCTGGCGGCTGGTGCATCTAGAACGGGTTTGAGATTTTCAATGGTCATGGGGAGACCGGAGATCGAGGTGTATGCGATCGCACGGATCAGCGCCCCTTCCAGCTCTCGAATGTTGGAGGTATAGCCCGAAGCAATGTACTCTGTGACCTCGCGGCTGAGGGTCACGCTTTCGTATTCAGCTTTTTTTTGCAGAATGGCCATCCGAGTTTCAAAATCGGGCGGCTGGATATCGGCAATCAAACCCATCGAAAATCGAGAGCACAGCCTTTCTTGAAGCCTGGGTATTTTGTTAGGGGGACGATCGGAGGCCAGGACAACTTGTTTGCCCGCTTCATGCAGGGTATTAAAGGTATGAAAGAACTCTTCTTGGGTATATTCTTTGCCCTCAATAAACTGAATATCGTCCACCAAAATAATATCGACCTCGCGATACTGCTCGCGAAACCGCTGCATGCTGTCGCGACGGATAGCCGTAATCAGATCGTTTGTAAATTGTTCGGTGGAAACATAGGCGATGCGCGCGTCCGTGTCGATATCGAGACGATAGTGGCCAATGGACTGCATCAGATGGGTTTTACCCAGACCCACACCGCCACACAAAAATAGAGGATTAAACTCACGACCCGGTGACTCAGCTACAGCCAGCGCGGCGGCATGGGCCATGCGGTTATTGGCCCCTACCACAAAACGTGAAAATACCGCCTTAGGATTTAGATCGGGAATGCTGGATTTGCTGCTATTCTGCCGCTCCATCGTCTGAGAAGGCGTGGGCCAGACAGCAGCTTCGCCCGTATGACCGTTGTCACCATTAGCCGTTTCACTGACGGTTACAACGACGTCAATATCGTGGCCCAGCAGCTCTTGGGCCACATCAGAAATCACTTGAATATAGTGCTTTTGTACCCAGTTGCGTGCAAACGGGTTGGGCGTTGAGATGGTCAGGGTGCTGTCGGCAAGGGTTTGGAGCCGTGTCGGTTTAATCCACGTTTCAAACGTGGGTCCACTCAGCTGAGTCTGAAGTTTATCGAGGACCTCATTCCAGAGACCGTCTACTTTGTCCACAACTAACCCTCCGGCTAAAGGCGAGCACACTCTAAACTAGCAAAGGCTAAACGCTCCCATGCCATACGCTCCAAAGGGGTATAGCACAAGTGCAAAGACCTCAAAAACAGACAGAACCATCAGCTGCTGCCGAGCCCGCCTTTGCTAAGGGGTTGATAGGGTCCTAGGGACCGTAGGTTAAATAGGAGTCAATGGCGGAAGCAAAGCGACACTGTAGGCAATCCATCTTGGTAGAGCGGTCTGATTAAACCAACGTAACGTCGAAACCTAACCAGCCTAGGCCAGGAATACACCTGTTTCGAACCGTGACTGACAGTGCGGTAGCTTCCCCGTTGATGACCCAAAAACGTAGGCAACTGCCCACATAGGGAACTAACTATCTAGATTTGTAGGTATAACTGCTTAGAATTTCGAAAACTAATTTGCTCTAATACACTAACCTTTTGTCGCTCACATATCCAGCCAACATATCCTTTGAATGTTAGCTGTAGATATAATCATGTTTAAAGGATGCCGTAGGTTTGATGCCAGGCTTGTCCGGTCTATCTGGCAGTCCATTGGGTGCTGTGTCAAGGATAAAAACTATTTCTGCCAGTGCCCCTGATTCTAGTGCCTATAATTAGGGGGTCGAGGCGAGGCAATCCCCTTGCATATAAAAAGTCCATGGGCGCTTTTTATTTCTCCGGGGGCTACCGGATGGTTTTAGAAAAAATAGGCGGTAGCTACTGCTTAGCATCTGGTTTTTGACGCGTTTGTGCCCAGCGGTAGATTTCTACGCAAGGTCTGTCCGACGTTTTATATCCCATCAGCTCCAATTAGATGTCCAACTTACGCTCGTCCACTCTCCGGTTTGCTAAGTCGTTAGCTATCTACGGTGTCATTGCGGTCTGCAGTACAACGGCTGCTGTGTTCGCCACATCCAGGCTGATCCCAACAACGGCTCAGACGTCATCATCGGGGGCAGGGCGTTTGCTGACAGGCGATAGTTTTATCGCATCGGTTGCCGATCAAGTAGGCCCTGCGGTTGTGAGGATCGATTCTTCTCGAACGGTATCTCGGCAGTCGGGACCGTTTAACGATCCGTTCTTTCGAGAATTTTTTGGTGATATGTGGGAGCAGCCCTCTACGCGGGTGGAGCGCGGCCAGGGGTCTGGTTTTGTCGTTGAGGCTAACGGCGTAATTTGGACCAATGCCCATGTGGTGGAGGGGGCCGATCGGGTAACCGTGACCCTCAGAGATGGTCGAGAATTTAGCGGTGAGGTGGTGGGGGAAGACCCACTCACGGACGTGGCCGTCATTAAAGTGCAGGCCCAGGACCTGCCAACGGTGACCCTTGGCAACTCAGACGAGCTACGGCCAGGGGAATGGGCCATTGCCATTGGTAATCCCCTGGGGTTAGATAATACGGTCACCGCCGGTATCGTCAGTGCGACTGGGCGTACCAGCGCGCAGATCCGGGTGCCGGATAAACGGGTGCAGTTTATCCAGACCGACGCGGCGATTAATCCGGGGAATTCTGGTGGGCCGCTGCTAAATGAGCGCGGTGAGGTCATTGGCATCAATACAGCGATTATTGGTGGAGCCCAGGGGTTAGGGTTTGCTATTCCTATCAATGCCGCTGAGCTGCTGGCCCAGGAACTGCTGGAAAAAGGGCGTGTGGATCATGCCTATTTGGGTATTCAGATGCGGACACTGACCGCTGATCTACGTCAGCAAATCAATGGCGATCCCCGTAATGATGTTCGGCTTGGAACGGACAATGGGGTGGTGATTTTAGGGCTGATGCGCAATTCACCAGCCGCCCAGGCTGGTCTGGAGGTAGGCGATGTGATTGTGGCCATGAATGGGAGTGCAATCACGGACGCTGAGCAGGTGCAGCAGATTGTCCAGGATGTGGGCGTCGGCGAAGCGATTGTGCTGGAAATTGACCGGGGCGGTCGCCAGGTATCGCTAGATGTCAGGACCAGGGCCTTACCCCAACAGCGACGTGGGTAAGGTTCTCTCTGTGATTGAGCTAGGGGATAGTCGGTTGCGATCGCACGCTCAACCGATCGCCCATATCCATGACCCGCAGCTGCAGACGTTGATTGATAATCTGCTGGCCACCGCCGCTGCTAAAAACGGGGTGGGGATAGCGGCTCCCCAGGTAGCTGTCGGGCTGCAGCTGTTTATTGTGGCGTCACGACCCAACCAGCGCTATCCGCAGGCACCCACCATGGCACCCACGGCCATGCTCAATCCGCAAATCCTCCGCTATGGTGATAAACGAGTCAAGGGCTGGGAAGGCTGTCTGAGCGTACCGGGGCGACGCGGGCTAGTCCCCCGGCATCGCGCTATCGACGTGGCCTATACCGATCGCCATGGTCAGGCACAGCAGCAGCACCTAGAGGACTTTGTGGCCCGTATTTTTCAGCATGAGTACGACCACCTGCAGGGCAAAATTTTTCTAGACCGGGTGGAGCATCCCGACGATATCCTGAGCGAGGCTGAGTATCAAAAACGGTTTGGCTAAATCACCAGAGTCTGGGCTTAATCTCGCTTTGTCTTGCCCTTGGGACGGCGAGTGCCGCTATTCTTGCCGGTCAAATCCCCTTCTACTCGAGCAATGCGTAGGGGCTGGCCGGCAATGGATACCTTCTTGAGGTGCTGCATGGTCTCCTTGGGGAGACCCGCCGGCAGGTCTACGGTGCTGTGGCTGTCGTAGATATTGATGCGACCAATGTAGCGGCTTTCTAGACCGCTTTCATTTGCGATCGCACCGACAATATGGCCCGGTTTAACCCGGTGGCGATGACCCACCTCAATGCGATAGCGGCCCATGCCCTGCTCCGGTGGTGAGGCTTTGCGATCGCGGCGCTGGGGACGCTCTCTGCGATCGCGCCGTTCGACCTGCGATCGCTTACGCTCTACCAGCAGCAGGGGTTCATCACCCTGGACCAGCTTGGCCAGGGCCGACGCGATTTCAGTGGCGGGCACATTGTGCTCCTGCTCGTACTGCTCTATCAGATTGTTGAAAAACTCTAAATTTTCCTCAGCAAGCGTGTCGGTAATCTGTTGCTTAAACCGAGCAATCCGCTTGTCGTTGACCATCTCCGTGGTCGGCATCTCCATTTTGGAAATTTTTTGCTTGGTCGCTCGTTCAATGGCATAGAGCAGCCGTCGTTCGCGGGGCGCTACAAATAAAATGGCCTCACCTTTACGTCCGGCGCGTCCGGTGCGCCCCACCCGATGCACATAGGTTTCAGTGTCGTAGGGCATATCGTAATTGATAACGTGGCTGATGCGCTCCACGTCCAGTCCTCGAGCCGCGACATCGGTGGCAACCACAATGTCCAATTTTCCAGACTTAAGCTGATCGACGGTGCGCTCTCGCTGAATTTGGGACACATCACCGCTTAAAGGGGCGGTCTCGTAGCCACGGGCCTCTAACTTTTCTGCTAGCTCAACCGTGGCCAGCCGGGTTCGCACAAACACGAGCATGCCATCGAAGGTCTCTGTCTCCAAAATCCGAGTCAGGGCATCGAGCTTGTGATAGCCGCTCACCATCCAATAACGCTGTTGAATCGTATCAGCTGTGGAGGTTTTAGACTTGATTAGGACTTCAACCGGATGATCTAAATGGCGCTGGGCAATGCGCCGAATTTCCTTGGGCAGCGTTGCCGAAAAAAGGGCCACCTGACGGGAGTCGGGGGTTTTCTCTAATACCCACTCCACGTCGTCAATAAAGCCCATGCGCAGCATCTCATCGGCTTCATCTAGGACCAAACACTGCAGC
>ERZ1740070.2316-NODE-2316-length-11006-cov-3.845585_pt1 | contig 11006 bp, 8 predicted proteins | sample MGYA00581734_ERZ1740070 | MGnify/ENA primary metagenome ERZ1740070 (study PRJEB43018, sample SAMN04849744) | marine metagenome | isolation source: floating plastic debris | place: Pacific Ocean | collected 2008-09-01 | study: EMG produced TPA metagenomics... | reverse complement strand
TAGCGCGCAATATTGCCAATAATTTCCACCTCAGTTTCGGTAAAGCCCAGCAGCCCGCCGTTACGAATGAGGTAGTAAGAATGCTTGTGATGGGCCGACTGGCTAATATAGTGACCGCTATTGTGCAGCATCGCCGCCGCCCACAAATACTCACGTGCCAACGCATCCAAATTATGTACAACACCACGTGTTTGATCGAATATTGACACAGCAAAGCCCGCAACCGCATCGCCATTGGCTCTGTACTTTCGTGAAAGCTTGCGCACAGAGCGATCGCGAATCGAATCCTGATACTCCATCCGGTCTTCAATCAGCCCATTGGTCAACATCCAGTCGACCACCACACCTTCCCTCAGCGCCCGCTCACAAATCTTAAGCTGGTCTACGTCCAACAGCTGCATCGCCGTCTGCAAAATAATGGCACCCGGCACAATAATTTCAGCCCGCCGCTCCGACATCCCCGGCAGCTCCAGCCGCTCAGTGTAACTCATTTTACGCAGCCGTTCTAGCCACTTTTTTAGATCATCCTGGGTCAAGCGGTAGCCGTTAATCGGGTCCGGCTCCACACCCGTCTTATCCATCGCCACCAAAATCGCTAAGCACTCAATCGTGCCAGAAGTCCCAATCATCCTCAGCGGCTCCAAAGGATCGCTGACTTTAGAATCACTAACTTTAGAATCGCTAATTTTGGCCAGCTTCTTCTTCAGTGAATCGATCGTCGGCTCCAGTACACCGCGTATATAAGCCTGCAAATATCCGTACTCTTTTTTACTGAGCGGGTCGCTCGTTATAAACCGAGATGTCAGGCGTACCGCGCCCACTTTGCTACTACTCAAAAAATCGTGCGTGCCGCCCCGGCCCAAAATAATTTCGGTGGAGCCCCCACCAATATCCACAATCACATGGGGCTTACCCTTCAGCTCCATACCAGAAATAACGCCCAAATAGATCCGCCTGGCTTCTTCCTCACCCGCAATCAAATTAATCGACAGGCCAATTTCCTGCTTAACCCGCTCAATAAAAACCTGCCCATTACCGGCTTCTCGCACCGCGCTTGTTGCCACCGCAACAACATCGTCTGCATTGAAGCTTTCAGCAATTTGTAAACAGCGCGTCAAAGACTCAACACCCCGATCCATCGCCTCTAGCGTTAAATCTCCAGTCGTCTCACAAAAGTCTCCTAAGCGCACCGTATCTTTCTCTTTGCCAATAATATTGAACGAAGGCAAAGAAGGGTCGATACTCACCACCACCATATGAATAGAGTTAGTACCAATGTCGATAGCAGCTAAAACAAACTCACCATCACCTTTACGCCTCAGCCGCTCACTAATAGGCCTAGGCTCGGATTTCTCTATCGGCTTGTCTATCGGCTTTTCTATGGGCAAATGATCTGTGAGCGTTGAAAGAGCTGCAACAATAGTATCTACCATTGATAGGATGCCAGTAAGCTGTAGGACGAAATTCCCATATATCCTACAGCGACGGCGTCCTTATAGGATTAAACACTGCGCAACTCTCACAGCTAGTTCATAAGACTACATAGCCGCAAACTTAGCCCGAATTTCCTCAGTTCGCTTACGGTTCACACCCAAATCAGACTTTCCTAGGCGAGCCGCCGTACGCGTGTGAATGACAGATTCTCCAGGTGGTGCATAAAACTCAACATCGTCAACAAAGCCCATCAGCTTGCTAGAAAACTCTGCATATAGATAATCGTCAGAAACGGAATTGACAGTAGAGCGCTCCATCCCTTCAATAATTTGCTTGAGTTTTGCGATCGCATCACTAGCAGACCCTGTGTAGGTAAAAGGTGCGATCGCATGCTCCTTATCACTCTCAGCCGCCTGAGAGCAGACACAATTTGGCGTATCCGGGCAGCTCTTAAGCTTACCGTCCGTCACACCCAAGTCTGTTGGTGGCGTACCCGAAAAAGAAAACAAAGCCATAAGTAGTGCTCCTAAAAAGTGCGTGTTAAAAATCAGCTACCGCTGATGTACAGACGGCAGCTTGTACCAAGGCAAATGGGGATATTGATGATGTTCCCAATGATAATCGAAGTGGTAGCAGCTCAAAAACGACATCAAAGGCGAGGCTTTTGAGCTAGTAGCGCGGTGAGCGTTAGTATGACCACCTAGCGGTCGCCTGTGCGGACGATAAGTTCCAAAGTAAAACAGCTGCAAAGAACTTAGCCCCTGCGGTAGCAGCCAAAATAAAACAGCATTAAGCAATGGCACATGCAGCAGCAGCACTAACGGATAGAAAAAGGCAGACATTCCCCAAAAAATGGTCCAACCCTGGCCACCCTTGATGTAAGTGCGCATGAACTTAAAGTACCAAGGTACAAAGCTCCCCGCATAAAAGTCTGGATCGCTATGCTGTGCAGGCGTACGGTGATGCTGGTGGTGGCATGCCTGCATCATATCGAAGGACAAAAAGCTATATACCCATAAAATAATCTTGCCTAGTCGATCATTTAAGCGAGGATAGGCCGGAGCCAAGGTTCCATGCATAGCATCGTGGGCCAAAATAAACAGCCCTGTATGCAAAAAAGAACGACCAGCAACCACACCCAACACACCAGCCACAGGCATCAGCTTGGCATCTGGCAAAACAAACAGGCTGGCATACACAGTCACCAACCACAACATCATAATGAGCGCAGAAAGCGCAATAGAGACGATAGATTCTCTAATCTGAGCATCAGATAAGGAGCGAGCAGTCATGAATCAAGAGAATCTGTATTCAAAGGAAAACAAAAGAAAAAATGAGATTACTTAAATAGTTTGTGTAGAAATATTACGTTTATATTTCTACACATTAACAGGAAGCGGGAACTTACATCACTTCCGATCGGCATAATTAGCAAGTTTTATAGCCATAGCCACTGCTGCTATCTTTGCCTGCTATCTTTTAAGGTGTCCTCATCGCACCGGCCCGCACACAGCGGGTCTACTCTTCCATGGAAGAAGCGGCTAAAGCGTCTCTACTCAAAACCTACCAAGAATTTCCCCGTCAGTTTGGCAGCATAATGCTGGGCACCGTCAGCAATGACGGGCTACCCCAAGCGAGCTATGCCCCCTGCATCGTTGATCAAGAGCGCAACATCTATATATTCGTTAGCGGCCTTTCTGCCCATACGCAAAATCTCAGCAGCACTGGCAAAGCTAGCGTCCTCTTTATCGAAGATGAAGCCAAGACGACTCAGATGTTCGCTCGCAAACGGCTAAGCTATGACTGCAGCGGCGTTTTGCTCTCTAGAGGGAGCGATCAGTGGGATGCGATCGCAACTCAATTCGCCGAACGCTTCGGCAAAGTTGTCGAAGTCATGATTGGCCTGCCCGACTTCCGCATCTTTCAGCTCAAGCCAAGCACAGGCCGATTCGTCGTAGGTTTCGGTGCAGCCTACGACATCGACCCAAATAACTTAGACCGGCTTATCCACAAAGGCGCTGACTAACTTACGCTTCAAATTTACGCTTCAGCAGTGTCTTCGGCTTCTTCCCAGCAGTCTACCGCGAGCAAATCGCCGATGGAATCTTGCATAGTAAAGTCAAAAGACTCTAGTTCAGACTTCCAGTGAGCCCACTTATCGCCAAAGATAAAGGCGATTTTCCACAGGCTATCAGACGTCTTAATAGACTTAGTTTCGACCAATGAGCGTACCTTACGCTGAAAATCAGCCATAGGATGGACCACCACCGGCTCCTTTAAGCGGGGGGCAGCAGTTGATTGAGTTGTCATAAATTCTGTTATTTCGATACTTGAGAGTTGAGGTAAAAAGTTAAAAACAGCGGCGCTAGATATGCCTAGCATGACCTACTGCTTATTTGGCCAACTATGTAGATACTGCTAGTTCGCACTCAAACCCTTGTTTGTACAAGCAACAAAGTATCTTTGGATTCAGATAGCTTTGCATAAGCAGCTAACAAGTTATAGCGAATAAGCGTACCACAGCCATGAGCCGTTAACTTTTCGTAAGAAAATACTAGGAAAAAGCACAGACCCTATCGTCTGTCTATAGAGAGAAATGACTCCGCTATCGGCTGTGCATTTGTTTCTAGCTGTACAAATAGTAGCAGGTGTTACTAAATACAAACACCCTTAAGTAGGGCGGTTTTCACAACTGGCTCACAGTATCTAATCTAATGCCGCTGCAATCAGCTTTATTTAGTCAGAATTTAGCCAGAGTTGAAGAGTACGGCTGAAAGGCATTTAACGCAGAGCAAACCCCATTGCGCTACACTGAATCGCGTCAATCAAAACAGTGGTCTGCCCTTGTATGGCTGCCGCTCTATCCATTTGTGTTCCTATGGCCAACAATTCAGACTCCAACCAGCCTCAAGCGAATAATCTTCAAGGCATCAGCACTCAAACGGAAGAAAAGCCCATTCAGCTTTTAAAAACCAGCGAGTCAAAAAAGCTAGAGCGCATTCGCCATACCTTTTCCCATGTGATGGCCATGGCTGTGCAGCGTCTGTTTCCAAAAGCCCAGGTTACCATTGGCCCCTCTATTGATTACGGTTTCTACTACGACTTCGACGCGCCAGATCCTTTTTCCGACAAAGACCTGAAACGTATCAAAAAAGAGATGATCAAGATCATCAACAAAGGCTTACCCGTCATTCGAGAAGAAGTCAGCCGAGCAGAAGCCAAAGCCCGCATCGAAAAATTAGAAGAGCCCTACAAGTTAGAAATTCTAGAAGGCTTACAAGAGCCCATAACGCTTTACCACCTAGGCGACCAGTGGTGGGATTTGTGCGCAGGGCCTCACATTGAAACCACAAAAGACCTACATCCCAAGGCCTTTGATCTTGAAAGCGTGGCAGGCGCTTACTGGCGCGGTGACGAAACCAAGGCTCAGCTACAGCGCATATATGGCACCGCCTGGGAAACCCCCGAAGAACTAAAAGAATATAAGCGTAGAAAAGAAGAGGCCAAGCGCCGAGATCACCGCAAGTTGGGCAAAGAACTAGGTCTGTTCGTTTTTTCCGATGAAGTCGGTCCTGGCTTACCACTATGGACACCTAGAGGCACACTTCTACGCTCAACGCTGGAAGACTTCTTAAAAGATGAGCAGGTAGCCCGTGGCTATAAGCCAGTTGTCACCCCCCACGTTGGCCGAGTAGATCTGTTTAAAACTTCGGGCCACTGGCAAAAGTATGCCGAAGATCTATTTCCCATGATGGGCAAAAGCGAAGACGAAGGCTTTGTACTCAAAGCCATGAACTGCCCCTTCCACATACAGATTTACAAAAGTCAGCTACGTTCTTACAAAGAGCTACCGCTACGCTTAGCCGAATTTGGCACAGTGTATCGTTTTGAGCAATCTGGCGAACTCGGAGGGCTCACACGAGTTCGCGGCTTCACGCAAGACGACGCTCACCTATTTGTCACACCCGAACAGCTAAACGACGAGTTTCTCAAAGTTGTTGATCTAATTCAAACTACGCTGCGAGTGTTGAATATGGATCAGTCCTTTAAAGCGCGTCTCAGCTTTCGCGACCCGGAAAACAAAAGTAAGTACATCGGCTCTGATGAAGCTTGGGAAAAAGCCCAAAGTGCTATCCGTGCTGCGGTAGAAACTATGGGTATGGAACACTTTGAAGGTATTGGAGAGGCTGCTTTCTATGGGCCAAAGCTAGACTTTATTGTGCGTGATGCATTAGAGCGCGAGTGGCAGTTGGGAACGGTACAGGTTGACTACAACCTGCCTGAACGCTTTGATTTAGATTATGTGGCCGAAGACGGCTCTCGTCAGCGCCCAATCATGATTCACCGTGCGCCCTTTGGTTCGCTAGAGCGACTCATTGGTATTTTGATTGAACAATATGCGGGTGACTTTCCGCTGTGGCTCGCACCGGAGCAAGTACGGCTACTTCCTGTAACCGAAGGGCATTGGGAATATGCAGATAATGCAGCAATTGAAATGCGTAAGCTTGGTGTGCGCGTAGAAGTCGATAAAAGTGGTGAACGCCTAGGCAAAATGATTCGCAATTCTGAGAAGGCGAAGATTCCGGTAATGTCTGTGATTGGCGATAAGGAAGTGGAAGCGAATACGTTGAGTATTCGGACTCGAAAGGATGGGGATGTGGGCGCGATCGCACTCACTGAAGTCATCGAACGATTGGGGAATGCTTTGCGCGATCGCGTCGACTTCTAGCAACATAGCCAAGCCTGATTTGAAGGATAGGGTCATATCCTTTAGATCAGCTATGTCAAGCAACCCGTAGGTTCAGAAGAGTACCTCGCAGCCTCTGACCCAGCTCTCAGCACAATTTGATTGACATCATTCAGGTGCCAGCCGCTAGCTTCTCTCAGCAAGTCTTGCTCAGAAATTGTTGGTATGTTTGCCGCGCCTTCTGAAACAACCTCAGCAACTGTATCAGAAACTAAGCGAAGATCTTGCCACGGATAGCTGACAGATAGCTCAGCAGCAGGCGACAGCGGCAAGCCACCCCGACCACTAGCTACAAATTGGTTTTCTTGAGATGCACCGCACCGTTGAGCGACTTGAGTATCAGGATCGCTGACCTCATTAGACAGTTCCGTGAGTCCAGCCTCTACTCTAAGTGCTAAGTTATTCACAGAAACTCGCCCACTTACACCAAACTGAGAACTAGCTGTAATATCATTGCCCGGCGTTTGTTGGTCGCGTGCCACAAACCCAAAAAGACCTTGAGTTGCAATATTGATGTTTCCACCATTGCCCGTCACTGCGCTGGCAACAATGTCACTATTTTCCGTGCCCAATATCACAGGGCTATTGATCGTAATGTTTCCGCCGTTTCCAGTACCTCCAGAAATCGCACTAATCTGTCCGTCGTTACTCCACAGCAAGCCATCTCTAATATTCAAGCTAATATTGCCACCATTCCCCGTTGTTGTGAACGCATCAAGCGCAGCGTCCTGAAGGAAAACAGAATCTGCATTGATCGTGAGAGTACCTGCATCGCCCTCTCGAAAATTAGCCACACTCACCGTGCTTTCATCACTCACAGTTAACAATGGAGTAGTAACCGTGACGTTGCCTGCCGAGCCCTGTGCCGTATCCGATAGACCTAGGAGTAGCTTAAGTCCAGCGGGAGGCCCGTCAACTGTTGAAGCAATAGTGCTAGTCAGCACATTTGGCAACCCGCCACTAATATCAATCCGCTCTGTCGCTTCTACAAAAATATCTCCGGCATTACCAATGCCGATACTAGAAGTCGAAATCAATCCGCTTTCTCGCAGTGTCAAGGTACGAGTTCTCAGCTCCAGATTGCCCGAGTTACCCATCCGCCCAGCTGTTGTCGCCGCAATAATGCTGGCAATGGCAGTAGGCGTTGCACCTGCCACCTCAACAGCATCAGCAGAGATGATAACATCACCACCACGACCGCTACCCAGCGTAGTCGATCCCAAAAAACCGCCTTCTGTAACTAACAAATTAGGTGATGAGAACAACAACTCTCCAGCATCTCCCGTTACAAAACTGGTCGTCGCTACTGCGGAAAAGACATTGGGTGCAACAGGTATATATCCGCTGATGCGAGCATCCTCTGTTGCAGCAATATCTAGCCGACCGCTATCGCCACCGCCAAAAGAGCGGCTGCTAATCGTAGCCCCCTCTTCTACGACAATTTGAGGCGCACGCGCAGTAATAGTGCCAGCAGAGCCAAAATTTACCGTTTCTGTAATTACGCCACTCACTGCGTTGACAGTGGGCGTTGCACCTGAGAGAGAAAGTTCTTCGGTAGCTATAATACTCACCTCACTACCGGCACCCAAGCCTTGGTTTTGGCTGAAAACGAGTGAGCCATCGCTTATGCGAACTTGCCTTCCACGAAGGCGAATATTTCCTGTGGTGGTACCACTGGCGTCTATTAGCGATCGCGCTGACAAGTCAACTCTGCCAAACGATTCAACAGCACGATAGTCAGCTGCTGAGCTTTCTAAATTGACAGTCCCTGAAACTACGCTGCCCACCTCAATCTGTCCGCCAGGCGCACTCAAACCGCCGCCCGCCAAGTTAATTTGATGGCCAATTAGGCTCAAAGATTCTCCTGGCGCTACGCTTAGTCCAAAATTGGTCCCCGCCGAGGTGTAAGGCGCGAATGTGGGATTAGTCGTCGTAAGTGGATGGCCTGTGCCCTGTAGCGTGATGCCGGTTGAATGGTGACCTCCGCCAAACTGTAGTCCGACAGGGGTACTGATGCTCAGCAAAGGTGCACTGCCAGGCATCACTGCCGAGAACGTCTGTTTATCTTTAAATGAAATGCTCTGCGCAGTACTGGCAAGAAAAGAACCCGGTAGTGACAAGCGAGCATTTTCGCCGAAGAGAATGCCGTAAGGATTGAGTAAAAAAAGGTCGGGAGAGGGAGTGCTAGAACTTCGCACCATACTCAGCTGGCCATCAATAAAAGAAGTAGCACCACCCGTTACGCGACTGATAACAGTGGTGACTGCACTAGTATCAAGAACGTTCTGGCCACTGCGCAAATCGAAAGTGACCGCAGCTGTTCCGGGAGAGAACGTATCAAAACTATGAAAGAGCGTGTCGTTGTTGCGAAGGGTTCCTTCTGTGATAGTAAAGGAAGTGGTGCCGCTGACAGTGGTGTTTGTGGTGCGATCGCTGCTAACAGATTGAGCGAATGCCTGCGATATAGCAGGCCCCAGAGATTGCGGAATATGTAGCCAGAGAATAATTAGTTTTAGCGAGTGCATTCGAATTCTAGTCATTTTTATATTTACTCACTGACACACACATCACACGGTGAGTATTCCCATAGCAGAAAGTAACAAAAGAAAAAACTGAACATAGCTCCATTACCCGCAAAAGAAGCTACGACGCGGTAAAGAACACGGTAGAGCTGAGGGCATACTCTCATCAGATCTTTCAGCAGCAGGCACTATACATGCTCACTAAAAAAGCTAGCTCATACAAATCTCTTCTATCGGTTAGCCTACTAGCTGTAGGCGTAGGGCTTTCAAGTACAGCTTGCCGCGCTACCGAGGCCACTACAAACTTAGTCGAGGCACCAGTCAGTACCCCTGTCGAAGCGATCGCATCACAAGAAAATAGCAACACCGCCCCCACAACAGAAGCAGACTCTGAAATTGACTATGGCGATGCCTACGTCAAAAGCGACCCAAACCCAATACCCATCAACGCTGAAGCAGGCGAAGAATCTGAGATTGACTACGGCGATGCCTACGTCAGAAATGATCCAAACCCAGTCCTCATCACTGCCGAAGCCGCAGGCGAAGAATCAGAACCACTCAAAGAAGCAGACTATGTCGCCCCTCCAGTAGATGACTCCTACATCGCGGGAGAAGAACAACGCGAGATATTCTACACCGGCACCCCTGTCGTCAATATTCCAGTTCCTGAAGTCAGAGCTAGCCTCGCACAAGGCATGCCCTACGCCGCAGCCCGCGCCATGCTAGTCACCAACGGATGGGAGCCCATTGCAGACCCCACAGTAGACACCACCTACGATGCTTCTTTGCGCAACATGCACGAAATCGGCTACGTCGAGGCTGAAGCTTGTTCTGGCACAGGATTGGGCTTTTGTAGCATGGGCTTTGCCGGAAGAGACGGCGTCGTTTTGAGCATTACGCTGACAACCTCCAGTGAAGTACCTACCGTACAGAACTGGAGTGTCAATACGCTTTAATAGCCTTAGCCATAATAAAAAGACTCCTGAGGCTTTCTCACCGCCTCAATATTGCAAGAACGCATAGAGGCTGAAACTACATTTAGCTTTCTAATAAATCCATTGGAAAAAGTCCTATACAATGGCGGGAATTGTTTAGTTCCTAGCACTGTTAGGACTTTTTCTTGTGCCTCCCTCCGTCACTGTCACAGTTCCGGCAACCACAGCCAACATTGGACCTGGGTTCGACTGCCTAGGCGCAGCATTCAGCCTATACACTCGCTTTCACTTCACACCCTTTACACCCCTTTCAGACAGCGAACCTTTTCAGATTTCGGTAGAAGGCACAGAAGCCAATCGGGTAAACACAGGGCCGAGCAACCTAGTGTATCGAGCATACCTAAAGTGCTACGAACGCATCGGCAAACCTGCACCCCCGGTACACATTAAAATTCACCTGGGCGTGCCACTTTCTCGTGGATTAGGCAGTTCTTCGACGGCAATAGTCGGGGGCATAGTGGGAGCAAATGCGATCGCAAACTCCCCCTTGAGCAAATTCGCCCTCGCTACCCTCGCCAACGAAATAGAAGGCCATCCAGACAACGTCGTCCCAGCACTGATGGGTAACACCCAGCTAGCCGCCATAGCCAACGGCAGACTGCAAATTTGCGAACTGCCTTGGCACGAATCAATTACACCCGTCGTCATCATCCCTGAATTCGAACTATCCACAGCAGACGCACGGCGAGTACTGCCCGGCAAATACAGCCGAGCCGATGCCATTTTCAATACGGCGCACATTGGTCTGTTGATGCGTGGGCTAGCGACTGGTAATGGTGATTGGATTGCGGGAGGAATGAGCGATCGCATCCATCAGCCTTATCGCAAAAAGCTCATCCCCGGCTACAGCGACGTCCGCCGAGCTGCAATGCAAGCAGGCGCATGGGGTCTCGTCATCAGCGGCGCAGGGCCTACACTGCTCGCCCTATCACCACAAGATTCAGCAGAAAGCGTCCGCGAAGCCATGGAATCCGCCTGGAAACCTCAAAACTTTGCATCGAAGGCACACTGTCTAAACGTAGATATAGAAGGAACCGTTGCGAAGCCACTCCACTAATAAAGTGGTTGATAAAGCAGTAAACAATTCATCACCCGTCTAAATCTGTACAAAAAGTCTCGTCAACACCACCCATTGAATAGGAAAAGCGACTGCAACACGATACATTGAGCCTAGGTTCAGAATGTAAAAGCTGCAAAGTTCATTAAATCAATATTGGTCAATAGTGATTATTTACGGCATCTATCTTCTAAGCCTTACCAAAGGGAGGTTAAGTTTTGTATACTAACCTTTGGGCGCATTCAGTAGGT
>ERZ1740070.2314-NODE-2314-length-11017-cov-7.103813_pt1 | contig 11017 bp, 7 predicted proteins | sample MGYA00581734_ERZ1740070 | MGnify/ENA primary metagenome ERZ1740070 (study PRJEB43018, sample SAMN04849744) | marine metagenome | isolation source: floating plastic debris | place: Pacific Ocean | collected 2008-09-01 | study: EMG produced TPA metagenomics... | reverse complement strand
GCTGTGGCCACAGCTGAGTCCGACCCTCTTTCCGCCAAAGCACAGTCCGTCAAAGTACAGTCTGCCAAAGTACAGCGACCAGCAAGACTCACTAACCGCCGACAGCATCGCAAATAGCGACACCACCTTTGTTGGGATGGGCACCCTCATCAACAGCCAGCTGAGTCAGCAGACCGCCACCACCAAAAAGCTCATCATCTTCGGGACTGGCTTGGGCTACGAACAACCTCTCATCAACCTCCCTGCCAGCTGGGACATTCGCTGCGTTCGCGGTCCCCTTTCAGCCAAGCAGCTCGGGCTCCCAGCTCACAAAGCCATCACAGACAGCGGCCTTCTCGTTTCGCAGGTCTTCACCGCATCCGCTCAGCGTGAGGGCTGTAGCTTCATCCCCCACATCGGTCACACTATCACCGCCGACAGCAGCTGGCAGCGCATTTGCAAAGAGGCGGGTATCCGCTACATCGATCCTCGCTGGCCCGTCGAAAAAATTCTTAGAGCCATCGCCTCCAGCGATCGCATTCTCTCCGAATCTCTCTACGGAGCCATCGTCGCCGACGCTCTGCGCATCCCCTGGATTCCCATCGTCACCAGCCCCCGCATCTATAGCTTTAAGTGGCAAGACTGGTGCGCCTCCATGAATTTGTTCTATCACCCTTACCGCCTACCCGCCCTCAAAAGCTACCAGCGCTGGGGCCAAACCCTTCACTCCGCCAAGCACTGGCTAGAGGCTGCATTGGAAGGACCGGTTTCGAGTCAGCAGTATGAGCTGTTTGCCGATGAACGTGCGATCGCCCAGCGCCTCACCAACATCGCCAAACAGGCCCCTTCACTCAGCCCACAAAGCACCTTCACCCAAAAGCTAGAGCAACTACAAACCAGCTTCAGTCAGCTATGTAAGCAATATTCTCGGGACGCAGTCATGCATTAAATGCGTTTCCCCACATCCACAAACCGTAGGAATCATAGGGACCGTAGGGGCTTAGCACCGCTATGCCCAATGCAGTAAACACCGCTAAACCCAACACAACAAACATCAACCCCCACCCACCTCAATCGGCAGCTCCGCCGCCCGCCAAGCCACCATATCTCCACTCAGCTGAACCACCGACGTAAAGCCCGCCTCCACCAGCGCCGCTTCCGCGCGCCCTGCTCGCACCCCTCGTTCGCAATACACCACGACAGTTTTATCTTCAAAGGCTCTTAGCGCTTCTACCTGAGCCGGAATTTGCCGATACTCAATATTGACAGCCCCCGGAACGTGACCTTCGGCATACTCCTTTGCAGTTCTCACGTCCAGTATCAAGGGTGGGCTGCCCTGCTCAATCTGCGCAGCCAGCGCACCGGCTGTAACCTGCTCATCGGCAATCGCAGGCGTGCAGCCCAATAGAGCCAACCCTAGCCAGGCACACAGCACTAAGCCAGCTATTCCTTTGTAAACTCTCTTTATACGCATCGCACGGCTCAAAAATATGGATATCTGTTGGCGCTGGGTCCATTTTTCTCAGCTAACACTCGTCGAACTCTATCAAATATTGCAGCTAAGAGAGCAGGTGTTTGTGCTAGAGCAGCAGTGTTTGTATCAAGATATCGATGGTGTGGACGCTGATTCTTGGCATTTTATGGCAACAATCAACAACAGTGAACTAGTTGCTTACTTACGCGTTGTAGCACCAGGGAAAAAGTACAATGAGCCCTCAATTGGTCGGGTCATTACAAAGGAAAGCTATCGGGGCTTAGGCTTAGGAAATTCACTTTTACAAAAAGGAATTCAGCAGACAAGCCGTCAATTTCCTCAAACAGATATTCGCATCTCTGCGCAGCGGCATCTGTCAGCATTCTATTGCAGATGCGGATTTAAACAGGTAGGGAAACCCTATCTGGAAGATGGGATTCCACATATTGAAATGATACTAAAGTATACCTAACCCAAAACCACCACAAGACAGGGACTCAGCGCTTATAATCGGCCTTCAAAGCTAATTTTCCAGGATATTGATTGGCCATTGAGTCGTCAGATTAAAAAGCGAGTTATTATCTTTACAAGCATCCTAAGTATTCCTGATTTTAGTCGTCTATGAGTTCATCCATTCAGCTCCCGACCTGGCGGGTTTTAATCATTGAAGACGATCCTTTGGTACAGCTTGGCATTGAACAGGCATTGGCAAACTACCCCCAGCTAACCATCCTCGACACCATCGACGATGTCTACCTGGCGGTAGAAGCAGCGCTTCAGCAAAAGCCCGACATCGTATTAATGGATATCGGCCAACCAGGAATCGACGGTATCGAAACGACCCAAAGAATTAAAGAAAAGCTGCCAGAGACCAAGGTTGTGATGCTGACATCGCATACGGCAGAAACAGAGGTACTGGCCGCATTTTCTAGTGGTGCAGAGGCCTACTGCATCAAAGGTGGCAGTATTGATGGACTACTAAGCGCGATCGCAACCGTCGGTCAAGGTGGCGTCTATCTAGATGCAAAAATTGCTCACATCGCCCTCAATAGCTTTCAGGCAACCGCACAAAAAAACGCCAAACTCACCCCAGCCGAAGCTATCAACAGCGACCTATCTGAGCGTGAAAGCGAGGTACTCGCGCTGCTGGTAGAAGGCTTGAGTAATCCCGAGATCGCGGCGCGGCTGTTTATCAGTCCCAATACTGTCAAAGCTCACATGCGTGGCCTCATGACAAAGCTAGTCGCTAACGACCGTGTGCAGGTCGCGGTTAAAGCATTACGAGCTGGACTCGTCTAATTGATCAGACTCATTTGGATACTGGCCTTACTTCAGCTGGACTCATCTAAAATGAATAGACCAATTTTGGTGTATATAAGTCACACTAGAAACAAACTAGAGACTAAATTCGCCCACTAACGGCGGAAAAACCTGCGTTTCTGCGGTCGTTTCATGATTCCAAGTCAGCCTATTCATCCATCAGTAGAGCCATTGGTTGGCCCAATGCCCAAGCTCACAGATAGCGATTGGCTAGTTTTTGCTGACGAGGCCTCCGTAGAATCCCTGCCCGTAGAGCCCCCGACAGAGACTTCGTCGCTGGCAGCTTGGAAAGTACTGCTGGTTGACGATGAGCCATCGGTTCATCAGGCAACTAAAGTGGCGCTTAAGTTTTTCACCTTTGAAAATAGAGCCTTGAACTTTATTTCTGCCTACTCTAGTGCAGAAGCAAAACAGCTACTCGAAAGCAATCCCGACACAGCATTGATCCTACTAGATGTAATTATGGAGGCTCAAGACTCGGGCCTAAAGATTGCCAAATACATTCGAGAAGAGCTAAAAAATGACACCGTTCGCATCGTACTCAGAACAGGGCAACCCGGACAAGTTCCTGAAGAAGAAGTCGTTGTTAATTACGATATTAACGATTATAAAACCAAGCTAGAACTCACCCAGAAAAAGTTATTTACAACCATCGTTGCTAGCCTGAGAGCCTATCGAGACTTAGTCGCATTGGCCGAAAGCCAAGCCGCGTTAGAAACCCTCAATAACCAGCTCAAGGTATTTAATAGAACCCTCGAACAGCAAGTGAGCGATCGCACCCAGTCTCTGGTTCATGAAGTAGAAGAACGGGAAAAAGCAGAAGAAGCCCTAAAGCTCTACATCCATGCGCTCACCCACGACTTGCGCAACCCGGTCACCGGAATGACCAATGTTTTACACAGCTTGCTCAATCGCAGCACCGTTGGCGAGCCGCCAACAACTCGCATTCCCCTCACCGTATTAGAGCGGATGAGCGCAGGGTGCGATCGCCAGCTAAAAATGATCAACTCTCTTTTAGAAACCCGCACGATAGAACTATGGGGCGTTTCACTACAGCCAGCCACCTTCTCTCTTTCTGAGATGATTGTAGAAATCATCGAAACTTGGCAGTACCAAATAGACAAAAAGCGTGTGCAGGTGGTGTTGCAGCTAGCGGATGACCTGCCCATGATTGAAAGCGATCGCATTCAGCTCTGGCGCGTATTTGAAAACCTAATCGACAACGCCACCAAGTACAATCCACCGGGTATTACCCTGACTATCAAGGCGAGTGAGACCCCCTCAGGCGGAATTTGCTGCACCATTGCAGACAATGGCATTGGCATTAGCCCAGCACAAATCGATCGGCTATTTGAGCTCTATCAGCGAGGAAGCGGCGCTAAATCTACTCAGGGGCTGGGGCTGGGGCTGTATATTTGCCAACGTATCGTGCAGGCCCACGGGAGTAACATCGAAGTCTCTTCTCAGCCCCAAGTTGGCACCCAGTTTTGGTTTGAGTTACCTCGGCAGCTGCCGCCTCAGCCAACAGCACCGCTCAAGATAGCCACCGACGAGCCATAAAAGCCCAGCTATGAACCGCCGCCGAACGCTACCACTGCGCACCATTATCCTCATCCCGTTTATCTTACAGCTGCTGACCACAGTCGGCGTCATCAGCTGGATTTTCTTTCGCAGTGAGCGAGACGCAGTCTACAAGCTAGCCGGTCAGCTCCGCGAAGAAGTCTCTCAGCGCGTAGAAATCCGGCTCAACAGCTACCTGAGCGCACCGCTCACCATCAATCAAATCACGGCCAATGCGATCGAGCTTGACCAGCTTTCCATCGAAGACTTTTCGACCCTACAGAAGCATTTTTGGCAGCAGAGCATCTTATTTCCAGATGTGAGCTACCTCTACTTTGGCCGTAGTGACGGCGAGTATACGGCCGTTTATGCCAATAGCCTGGGCGAGCGCTTTTACGAAAGTACTGACGGAAACGGTAGGCTCAACATCAACGAAATTGGCCAAAAAGGTGAACTTGGCCCACAAGCCTCTACGCGCAGATCTCCCTATGATCCACGCATTCGCCCTTGGTACATAGGCGCGCTAGATGCCAATGGCCCCGTCTGGATCAACATGTACAACTGGTCAGCTGTCAATCGGTTAGGGATTACCCTTTCACAACCCTACTACGACGGGGCCGGCACACTTGAAGGCGTTCTCAGTGTTGACCTTAGTCAAGATAAAATCAACGCCTTTTTGCAGAGCCTCAAGCTCAGCGCTTCTACTCGCGTATTTTTAATAGAACAAACCGGAACACTCGTCGCTAGCTCATCATCCCAGCGTCCTTTTCTCATGGTGGATGGCCTGCGTACAAGGGTGGACGCCGTCGATTTTTTAGATCCACTCATTCAAGAAACCGCGCAGTATATAGAACAAAACTACAACAATCAGCTGACGCAAACAAAGCGAGTAGAGATAAAAGGAACAGAGTCAGATCACAATTTTGTACAGATAACACCGCTCAAAGACCGCTATGGTCTAGATTGGCTGCTGGTGGTGGTCGTGCCAGAAACAGACTTCATTGCCCCCATTAGAGCCGCTGAGCAGACGACGCTACGACTATGCTTAATTGCTTTGGGGCTCTCTGTTCTATTTGCTATTTGGTTTGCCGGTCGCTTAAGCAAGCCCATTCTTAGGCTTGCTGTCGCTAGCAAAACTTTAAGCCATGCGAGTCAACAGCAGTTTACAAACCAGCCCTCAGTGCCCTTCTTTCAAAAATCAGCTATTCGAGAAATCAATACGCTCTCAACATCTTTCAAGGAAATGAGCAAGCAGCTCGCCGTCTCCTACAGTCAGCTAGAAGAGTATTCTCAGTCTTTAGAAGTCAAGGTTCTCGAGCGCACGCAAGCATTGGAAAAAGAGAGTCAAGAACGTCAGCAAAGTGAAGCCACACTCCAAACGCTAGTAACTAATATTCCAGGCACAGTGTATCGCTGCCTAGCCAACGATACCTGGAATATGCTCTTCATCAGTGACTCTATTTTAGATATATCCGGCTATCCGGCTTCTGACTTTATCGATGACAAGGTCAGAAAATTCGGCGACATCGTGTATCCAGGAGACTTAAAAGCCACCGCAGAAGCTATCGAAACGGCAGTTAGTCGCCAAGAGCCTTACTTGATCGAGTATCGGATTATCGATGTAACCGGTCAAATTCGCTGGGTGTACGACAAAGGGCGAGGCGTCTGCGACCGGGAGGGTAAGCTGCTTCATCTAGAGGGTGTCTTTATTGACATTACGCCTCAAAAGCACGCCGAAGAAGCGATGTTTGAAAGCGAGGAGCGCTATCACAGTCTGTTTGAAGACGCACCGATAGCCCTCTGGGAAGAAGATTTTTCAGCGGTTAAGCGCTATCTCGAAGAGAAAAAGATATTGAACGAAGTTAACGACTTCGAGGCCTATTTTAAGGCGCATCCTGACACGGTTCAACAGTGCATAAAAAGAGTCAAAATACTTGATGTTAACCAGGCGACGCTTCAGCTATTTGAAGCAGAAGAAAAAGAAGACATTTTAAAGCGGCTAATCAATCCGACCCATCCATCTGTGACAGAAGGGTTTCAAAAAGAGCTCACATCGCTTTGCCGGGGAGAAACAAGCTTTGAGGCAGAGCTTGCGAACTACACACTCACCGGAAAAAAGAAGCACGTTATTTTTAAAGAATTCATCACACCTGGGCATGAAGAAGACTGGAGCAGAGCGCTCATTAGCATTATCGACATCACCGATCGCATCGAAGCTCAAGCACAGCTCGCCACGTCCGAAGCCAAATACCGCACCCTCAACGAATCAACCCAAGACGCGGTCATGCTCATCAACAGCCAGGGCTTTATCGACTGCAATCCTGCCACACTTGCAATATTTGGCTGCCAAGAAAAGTCAGAATTTGCAGGAAAGACACCTGCTGACTTTTCGCCGGTAAAGCAGCCAGATGGTCGCAGCTCGGCTCGTGCCATAAAAGCAACAATCGCCAAAGCTATCCGCGCAGGCACCTACAACTTTGAGTGGACACATCGGCGCAAAGACGGCACCCTATTTCCAGCTGAAGTATGGCTCACCTCTATGGAGATTGACAGTAAAGGGGTCGTGCAAGCAGTCGTTAGAGACATCACCAGGCGCAAACGGGTAGAATCCGAAGTCTTGAAGGCAAAAGAGACCGCAGAAATTGCGAATAAGGCAAAGAGTGAGTTTTTAGCAAATATGAGCCATGAGCTGCGATCGCCGCTTAACGCAATCCTCGGCTTCTCCGAGCTGATGACCCATAGCACCCTCCTTCCCAAAGAACATCAGGACGATGTCACCATCATCAACCGCAGCGGCGAATACTTGCTCAGCTTGATCAACGACGTACTCGACATGTCAAAAATCGAAGCTGGGCGAACCGTCCTATCTCCAATTGACTTTGATCTACATAGCTTGCTCGAAGACCTACACGGCATGTTCAAGCTAAAAGCAGAAGAAAAACAGCTACAGCTCTCACTCAACCGAACGCCAGACCTACCAAAATACATTCACACAGACCAAGCAAAAGTTAGGCAGGTGCTGATCAATCTGTTGAACAACGCCATTAAGTTTACCCAGCAAGGAAACGTCACGCTCAACGTTCGAGAACAGCTACAGGAGACGGATCAAGACATCATCACAGAAACCGCAGTTCCCTCAGCCAAGCCCCTCGCACTCCACTTCGAAATCACCGATACGGGCGTAGGCATTGAACCTGACGAAGTAGACACTATCTTTGAACCGTTTGTTCAATCAAAATCAGGCATTAGCTCACAAGAAGGCACAGGGCTTGGCCTACCGATTAGCCGTCAGTTCGTGCAGCTGATGGGAGGTGATATTGAAATTACAAGTCGCACCGCAGCCCCAACAGCAGAAATATTGAAACCAGAAACATTTGGAACAACCGTACGCTTTTGCATCCAGGCCCAAGAAGGCAACAAAAACAACATTGTTTCTGCGAGCATTCAGCGCAAGATTATCGGCCTCATGCCCGGTCATCCTCACTACAGATTACTCATCGTAGATGACAAAGCACCCAACCGTCAGCTGTTAGTTAAGCTACTAAGCCCGCTAGGATTTGCACTCAAAGAAGCAGCCAACGGGAAAGAAGCTACGGAGGTCGTCGCTAGCTGGCAGCCGCATCTCATCTGGATGGATTTAAGAATGCCAATCATGGATGGATTTGAAGCGACCGCTCGCATCCGCCAGCATAGTCAAACGACATTAGAACAAGCAACATTAGAACAATCTGCATTAGAACAAACGGCATTAAAAACAGGCTCTAGCGACAATACGGCAATCATTCAGCCCAAAATTATCGCACTCTCTGCCACCAGCTACCAAACCGACAGAATTGCTGCTCAAAAAGCAGGATGTGACGACTTCATTCGCAAGCCTTTTAACAACAGCGATATCTATGACGCGACAGCAAAGTACCTAAATCTGCGCTATCGCTACCAAAGTGAAACAGATTCACTCGGCCCCGACACAGAAGAGAATGCCAATATTGCAGCCAATATTTCAATAGATACAGCAGCGCTATCAACGCTAGCACCTCAGCTTGTCACCGATTTAGAAGCAGCCACCCGTCGGCTCCAGTGGAAAACCATCTTTCACATCATCGAACAAATTCGCCACGAAGACGCTGAGCTGGCCAGAGCACTGAGCGCCACAGTTCACAACTTCCAGTACGCTCAGGTTTTAGACGCGATTGAAACCGCTTCTAAAAGCTAGCCAAAGCCAGCTAGCCAGAACCAACCAGCCAGAGCCAACCAGCCAGAGCCAAAGCGATCGCACGCAATAGTGCATAAAACAACGAAAGCTACCTATACACCCCATACGCCCAGCCATTATCCAGTAAGACAAAGAAAAACTACCCGATCATTTACGATTAGTCGCCCGACTGTAGCAGGTAATACACAATGCGCTTAGCCATACTTTTGTCTGTAGGGTTCGCTTCATCTGCTATTCTCACTCATGGCGTCATCTCACCTTGAAAAAGACATATACCTCGAACTGCAACAGGGAAAGTTCTGCCATGTATTAGAACCTGCGGCCTCTATCCGCACCCTCCTGAGTCAGGATATTTGTCGTGGTATGTGCGATCGCGGCTACCGCACCGTCTCAATCGGTGATGCACCCAATCAAGATTCACCCAGTCAAGACTCGGCACATCAAACTTGGGACAAACACATCATCCTTTCAATTTGGCAGGGGCTGCACCCTGGTAGTAGCGCTTGGCTTTCGCAGTGGCTAATAACAACATCGCACCTGTCAGCCCGGCAGCGCCTCATGCGGTTTGCCGATGAACTGCTGCTAAGCGACCTATGCGAAGGACCACTACTCATTTGCCTTTGCAATATTGACGGGCTAATGACTCAGTCACTTGCCATAGAAACGCTCCTAGCCTGGATAAGCCATTGCTACGAACTACGCGATACCTACTTAACCTATCGGCATCTAAGCATCGTGGCCTTTGGCACAGTCAGCTTTCAACCACAAAGCCTCTGCTTACAGCAATCTATCAAAACCCAACCCACCAAGCAGCCAAAACACCCTGCAATACCTATATAAATAAAACCTATATAAATAAAGTAGTCACTGCTTCACTCGGCTTTACTCAATCGCTTCGCATAAACGGCTAAAGGCAGGTCATTAAGGTAAATTAACTGAAGTAATATAGCCACAGCGCAACCCAGCTCAACAATGCTCTCTCACCTGCCGATTGATAGCTCAATCAATGGCCTATCGCCGTCGGCCGATATCTTAATCATTGACGACACACCCGCAAATCTGCGGCTACTGATGAGTGTCCTCACAGAGCAAGGCTACCGCGTTCGGCCTGTTACGAACGGCCAACTCGCTATCGACGCCGCTCAGCTAGACCCACCCGATTTGATTCTGTTAGATATCAAAATGCCCGACCTCGACGGGTACGAGGTGTGCGATCGCCTCAAATCTGACGAGCGCACCCGCGATATTCCCGTCATCTTTCTCACCGTTTTAGACGACGTCGTCGATATCGTCAAAGGCTTCGAGCTAGGCGGCGTAGACTACATCACCAAACCCGTCCGCACAGGCGAGCTAATAGCCCGCATCGAAAACCAGGTACAGCTACAGTCTCTACAGAGACAAATTAGCGCTCAAGAAGACTTTCTGCGCAGCATTTACAACGGTGTAGAAGCCTCTATTTCAGTGCTAGATGTGTCAGAAGATGGACAGTTTCGCATTGTCGAAGTAAACGATACCGCGCTGCGGATGTCAGGACTCAGCCGAACGCAAATGATTGGCACCGATTTGCGCCAGCTGCTGCCACCAGAAATCATTCGCCGCAACCACCAAGCCTGCTTAGAAACGGGCTCTTCTGTCATGACAGAAGAGCCCGTTGAACTTCATGGAAAAACAACTTGGTGGCTCTCTACCCATACGCCTTTGCGCGATAACAAAGGTGACATCACACGGATCATTGGCACCGGGATCAATATCACCGATCGCCGAGAAGCAGAACTCCAGCTAGCCGAGCGCACAGCAGAACTCTCTCAAACGCTGGAAACCCTCAAAAATACACAGTCAGATCTCATCCGCTCAGCAAAAATGGCTGCTTTGGGCAATCTCGTGGCTGGTGTTGCCCACGAAATCAATACCCCTGTGGGCACCGCAATTATGACCGCCTCCACCCTAGAGAATGCGAGTCAGGAAATCTCCCAAAACCTCACAGCAGGAAATATCAAACGGTCTTCTTTTGAAAGCTATCTCAGTGTCGCAACAGAATGCAGCCAGCTAATTTTAAATAACTTGCAAAGAGCAGGCGAGCTGGTTCAAAGCTTCAAACAAATCGCGGTGGATCAGAGCAGCCTGCACAAGCGAACGTTTGTGCTCAAGCCCTATCTACAAGAGGTAATTACTAACCTCACCCCAAAGCTGAAGCTAACGCCTCACCAGATCACCATCGTCGGAGATGAGGACATTACGCTCTCTAGCTACCCTGGCGCGATCGCACAGGTGATCACCAATCTTGTGATCAACTCTCTCACCCATGCCTACCCAGACGGTCAAGCTGGCCACCTAAACCTAACGCTATCTTCAGAGTCTCCAAATTCAGAAACGTCATCTCAAACATCCCTATCGCAGACAGACATAGAAAGCTACACCCAGATCACCTACAGCGACAATGGCTGCGGTATTCCGCCTGAAAATCAAAACCG
>ERZ1740070.2313-NODE-2313-length-11028-cov-5.717215_pt1 | contig 11028 bp, 12 predicted proteins | sample MGYA00581734_ERZ1740070 | MGnify/ENA primary metagenome ERZ1740070 (study PRJEB43018, sample SAMN04849744) | marine metagenome | isolation source: floating plastic debris | place: Pacific Ocean | collected 2008-09-01 | study: EMG produced TPA metagenomics... | reverse complement strand
GGGTGTGTAAACCCACTGATGGCGCGTTAGGTCATAGCCGATGTGGCCGAAGTTTTGACCGTCGGGGGTGATGATACTGAATTCTGTGTCTTGGTGCGTGAAAGTCAGCCCCTGGGTGGAGCTTTGAGTTAAAGTATTCGACATATCAGGTCCTTGTGTACGAAGGATTTGGTCTAGAGGGCTGGGGTGAGGTAGTAGTCTCTCCAGCCTTCGCTGTATCTATGAGCGGGCTTGAGACCCAGCTAATCAGACTTGGTAACCCGGACCTGACCGGTAACACAAAGGCAGTTGTTGACCCGGTCGCCTAGCCGGTTGCTGGGGTCCCGCCCCGCTTGATTACTAATATACACACACGCTTCGTGTGTGTCAACCTTTAATCGATTTAATTTTGACCTTGTAGGTTTAATTTAGTTCGGCTAGTATGTGTGAGTCTACACACATAGGAGATGTAATACTTATGGTGCAGTTGGCAGAACAGGCACCTATGACTATTCGATGGAAGCTTCACTACATCATGTTTGACCGTAATATTAAAAATGGTGAGTTGGCAGAAGCTACAGGCTTTCATACGAATACGATTAGCAAGCTCAAAAACTTAAGGGAGATGCCTAATCGCCTTGAAAAGAAAACTCTTGATGGCTTATGTCGAGCGTTAAATTGCAAGGTCTCCGATTTGCTGGAGTACGAACCAGATGAAGGTGAAAGTTCTTCAGGATTGCCGGGGGACAACCCATGATCATCCTCAAACTCAAAGAAGTGCAAGCCCGCTATAACGTCAGCGGCAAAGACCTAGCCGCATTCATTGGCGTGGGCAAAACTATGGTTTCTGACTGGAGAGCTGGCAGAAGAAAGCCCAGCTACGACCGCATCGGGAAAATTATGGATGCGATCGCACAGCTTGGCGATGAAAATCAACTGCAACTTTTTCCACTGTCGTTGTCAGAGCTGATGGAATGGCGGGAGGATTTAAATGAGAGCCACGCAACAAATCAAAACAAAAACATCTCTTTTTAGTCTCTTCTGTTCTCTCCTTTTGCGGAATTGTTCGATACAATGAGAACACAGGATTTTTGCGATCAAACAGAGTATTTAGCAGCGGTCAGGGACAGACGGCTGGTGTTGGGATTTTAAATATAAAGTTTTTGAGGATTGAGTGATGAGTGAAATTGTTCGACATGAATACAACGGTCATTTGATTTGTCAGCGAGGCGATGGTTATGCCTGTTTAACAGATATGGCTGATGCGTCTGGCAAGAAAGTGGCGGGATACCTGAGGCTAAAATCAACAACAGCTTATCTAGAGGGACTTTCGTTAGATGTGCAGATTCCCACCTCTAAACTAATAGAGGTGATTCAGGGGCGGGGTGACGCTGTTGAGCAAGCTACTTGGGCGCATCCTGAAATTGCAATTGACTTTGCAAAATGGTGTAGTGTCCCATTCCGGATCTGGGCTAACCGGACGTTGCGATTATTTATTGAGAGACAAGAGATCCAGATTGAGGCTACGCCAACTCAAAAATTGTTAGCTCCCGCAGAAAAAGTAGACCTTGCGCTGACAATTACTGAGAGGGCTCTTAAAAATGTTCGACTTGGTAAAACACCTCAGCAATCGGAAAGTCTAAAAGCTGGCGTTCTTGTCTCAGTTGCTCAAGCAGCATGTCCTGAGCTAGCTCCCGTGCTTAATGAAGTTCAAAACACATTGGCGTCCACTAATACAATTGACTCTGAAGATATGGTCTGGTTAACTCCGACCTCTTTGGGTAAATATCTAGGCTTGAGCGCTGTAAAAGTGAATCGAGCGTTGCAGGATATGGGCCTTCAGGTTCAAAATCGCAATTCATCTAAAGGAGAACCTAGCTGGCTGCCAACTGAGTGGGGTGGAGAGTATTCATCAATGACTGCTGCAACCGGTGGCAATGGCGATATGACCACCTATCAGCACCTTAAATGGAGTAAGCGAGTGCTCCAATTATTTGATGGGAGTAAAGCAGCATGACCTACACCACTGAACAGCTATTGGAAGCCCTAGAGAACGAACTTAGCCTTCATCTCAAAGGCGATCGCACATTTTTTAGTGCCACCACTCACCACGAGAATGTGTCTGCATCAATTGACAGCTACTGGAATATTAGGGATCAGATCCATGCATACCAAGCGCAGCACTCTGTCAGCGGCTTAGTTATTGAGTCAGTCGAATTGCCTAATGGTGGCCTCATCAAAATTCCGGTGCAGCACGACCAACTAGATTTGGTTGATGGTGACATGGATGTGCTGAAGGCTGCCAAAGATAGGGTCGTAGCGACATTCCTTGATCAGATAACAGCTAGTCCATTTTATCTATGCCAAACAATCGAATCGAGAGATAAAGGCAAATGGGATATGGAAACGACGCCTGAGTTTATTCGGTACTTTTCTGGCGATATGGATTGGGCAGAGCTGAGCTGGTATGACGAAGGCACTTTCTCTTTGAAGATCGGCTATGGCGAACCAGCGGAGGCTGATTATGTCGGTGGTAGAAACTGCGAGAACTGGTATTTCAATGCTCAAAGATTTTGCAGGAATTTGAAGGTGGAATGACCAAGCCAATCACCAATGACCGTTATCAAGGGAGGCAAGCACTAGCCAAAAGTCGTAACTTCCCTGAGGCAGTCCTGAATTTCTTAGGGCATTCTGAAGGGTGAAATATTCCCTAAATGACTTAGCTATGATGAAACGCTCCCTGCTTGTCGCCTCAGTTCTCCTCATTGGTGGCGCTGTTCCTGCTCAGGCTTTGCCCCAGTGCTATATGGATATGGGCGGGGTGCTTACAGACCTGAGCCATATGTGTGGGGATGGGGGAGGAAGTGCTCCTGTGTTAAGCCCTGCTGTTAGTGGTGGCGGATCTACTGCAGTTCTGTCGCCTTCTGTGGCTACTGCTGAGGCTGAGCTTCCGGTGTTGCTTGATAAAAGAATTGATGGCAATTTACTTGAGTTCTGGCTTCGTAACCCTCGCTCTACACCTTCACGACTGACTTCCGCTTACTACCAGGCTGGGTATTGGGCAGGTAATGATTACGAAATTGTTAGTGGATATATCGATATCGGCGGCAACACTGAGACACGGCAATACCTAAACTTGAATCTTCGTGACCAGCATCCGATTATTCCTGAGGATGTGAATCTGGAACTTACCGAGTTGAGAATTCTGTCTTCTCGTTACAACCGATAATTGTCTGATTTGTTGAGCTAGACTGGGCGAAATTCGACACATTCGCCCGCTATGCCTTTAACTGCTGATGACCGCCTGTACAAAGATGGTGTAAAAACCTTGATTGAGTGTGGTCAAAGTTTCCGAACAGTATCCTCCCAAGGGGTAACTTTGAGCCTCAATCCCTGTGTAAAAGATCAGGGCATGACTCAGCAACCTGGAAACGGAGATGTCGAATATTGCCAGACTTACTTGGTGTATGTCGGTAGATTTGCCATACAGGAAGACAGTATCCCGTCTGCTGCCTTTGAAGTGGGTGCTGCGTGGGAAATGACAAACCGAGCAGGTGACACCATAAACTATTCAGTTCTTCAGCCCGTGAAAGAGACAGGGCTTTGGAATGAAGTGATCTTGACACCATCACTGATCAGTTAAATACTTCCCAATCAGTTCTGATAGCTCCTGTCTGTCAGCATCTGTTACACCCAAGAATGGCCGAGCAGGTTGATTGCGTGCTGGTACGCCAAACTGAAATGCGGGTGCATAGGTTTCGCGAGAGCCAACTAACAGCCTGCTTCCATTGGCATCGTAGGCCAAGCCATTCAACATAGACAGGGTATAACGACCAATCCCGCGATCGCGCCCTTCCTGCCGTTTTCTCGCTTTATACCTGGGCGACAGTGGTGTCCATGGCGTCCCATCGGGTTCAGTTTCATTTTGAAAATAACCACGGATGCGCCCAAGCAGGTAGGGGCCAAATTGGTCAAAAACAGGTTTTAGGTTTTGAATACGAGTAGACAGCCTAAGTAGGGCTCTGTTAATCTCCTCGTCTGTTATCTCTACGCTGACTGGCATTTTCGGATGATTATGCTAACGTTGGGGGAGTATTTTGGCTATTCATGGAAGCTCTCGAAACAGCCATTGTTGACAGGATATCAAATTCACCTAATTTGCCAAGTCAAGTGGCTGTCCTTCCGTGGTCGGATAAGCCCTTAAAAGTGTCTGTCCCTTCGGGTAATACAGCTGCCATATTAGTGAGATTTGTTGGTGTTCAACTTCAGCCATCGGATTCCTCCAGCAGAGGCAGGTTAAGCCAGTCTGGCCAGTTAGAAGTAGAAACCAGATTTTTTGTAAAGACTCTCAGGGAAGGCAATGGAGCCTATGATCTAATGTTTTTTGTGCAGCGGGCATTAAGTCAATTTTTGCCTACTACATTGGAACTAAATTATTCAGCAAGTCTTCCTGGCCTTCAGATGGTCGACTGTCAGCTCATTGGTAATGACAAAACAATCTGGGACTGGGGGCAGACTTACACACTACCTATCACATACACACAGAGGAGTTTAAATTAGATGGCGTTCAAGTACTTCAAGGGCCTGGGAGCATTTACCCAGATGCAGGCTACATTTGCGAATGCGTCAATCGAATTGCAATCGGTGCCTATCTCAGTAAAAGAGTTTACGTTTTCAGAAGAACGGGACTCGGAAGACTTACTAGGCTACTCAGCTGGTGAACATCAGGCAAAAGTCACGCTACCAGGTAGCCCCACTTATTCACTGACTTTGACAAGTGACATCCAAACTCAACAGCTATTAGCCCTTAGCCGCCAAGAAGCGTGGCGAGATATCCCAGCAAGTTCAAGTGTGTTGAGATCTTATGCGGCTGAAGTTCCTGCCAGTGGTGTTGTTCTTGTGCCTGGGCTATTATCCGCTAATGCTGCTACTACGTCTGTGTCTATCGAAGATGATAACGGGGTGCCTTTATCGGTTATCACGTCAGGAACTCCCACAGCCGCTCAGGCTTTGTTGGACACGGATGGTCAAATCACTCTTGACTCCAGTCGTGAAGGTGAGACAGTTTTTGTTGGATATTTGGCAATACCTACTAGTGGCCAGATGGTGGGTGGCCCCGTCGCTAGTAATGCACGCCATACATTGTCAGAGTTTTCCTTTGTTGGGGATTTATATGACACTGAGGCAGGCGACGGTTCCATCTGGATTCCTCGATGCCAGGTCACTTCCCCTCCAGATATTTCATTGAGCGGCGGGGCTGCTATCTTCACCCAAGAGGCAACCGTACTTTCTCAAACAGGGTGGGATGTGCCCTACGCGATATATAAAGACGTTGTCTGGCCTAGCTAATGTTGGCTAAATTTCGACGATTAGAATTTGAAGCCGTAGATGGGGTGATTCGCTCCTTCTACGGCTGTTCTGTGGTAGGCGCTATCGAGTTTGACGAGCGCTTAGCTGAACTGCAACAGGCTCTGCGTGAGCAGCCTCCAGAGGTTGGTGCAGAGACACTGTATCGAAGCGATAAATGGATTCGATATTTGATTGACCAGTTATTGGAGTTGAATGGCATTGAACCGAAGTGGTGCAATTGGGATATGGTGTCTCAGCTGCTGTTTGGCCGAGTGGTTGACGGCAAAGTAACAGAAGGTTATTTGATTGAGCTAAACCGCCCAGACACTCAAGAGCAGGGTCGCAAAAGTGGCCAGTCCGTCAGCGGGAAGGCTGGACTGATAGCCGCGATCGCAAGTCACTGTCAAGGGCTGGAAGAGGCTTACCGCATTGCTGAAGGGGTTCCTGCCCACGAATTACTCGAGGTATTGAGGCAAAAGGCTGAACTTGCTAAAACGCCTGAGCAGCGGCTTCAGGAAAAAGAAAGCGCTCAGTTTGATAACTGGAAACAGAAGAAGTTGCAACAAATCAAAGAGCGGCAGGTGAGTGCTTAGTTAATGTCTTATTTAAATAACAACTGTCTTTAAATAAGACTGTTTGACAATGTTTCTGGGTTGAGTGCTGAATAGAAGTTAATCTACTTCTGTTATTGGCTATACTTACGTAGAGTTTTCCTGAGCCACCGTGGTAGATAACTTTACTGTCGCCCTGAAATTTCAGTCAGAGGGGCTTCCTAAAACGGTTGGGGAGATCGGAAAGATCACCACCGCTGTGAATAATATTCGAAAACAAAACGAAGAGGCGGCTAAAACTGCTCGAATTCTTGCGGAAGCTTACGGCCTGAGTGAGTCGGAAGTTCGACAAGTTGAGGCAGCTGTTGAATCCCTGCAAAGGCAAACTGCTGGGGTTAGTAATGAGGCTAGAGGGTTAAACGGAGTATTTCAAGGAATTCTTCAAGGTATTGGTCAAGGGGTTTTTGGTGCCATTTCCAGTAGCTTTCAAGCAGCAACTCAAGGTGTTCAAACCTTTCTCGCCTCTACACTTGAGGTAGGGCAAGCTGCGCGTTCTGCTGAAGATGCGTTCACTACATTTTTGGGCAGCTCAGAAGAAGCTCAAGCGACTTTACAAGAGTTATCTGATTTTGCTGCTCAAACGCCTTTTGACTTACCAGGAGTGAGAAATGCTGGCCAACAGCTACTGGCTTTTGGCTTTCAGACAGACGAGCTAACGGATCAGTTGAGTCGAGTCGGCAATATTGCAGCAGGCGTTCAAACTGATTTCAACGAATTAGCCGCCATATATGGCAAGGCAAGAACTCAGGGGCGGCTGTTTGCTGAAGATATCAATCAGCTTACTGAGAGAGGAATCCCTATTATTGGAGAGCTTGCGGCTCAGTTTGGCGTAACTGAATCCGAAGTGCGAGGACTTGTTGAATCTGGGCAGGTCGGGTTTGAGGCTTTAGAACAAGCTTTTATCAGCCTCACGTCTGAAGGTGGGAAATTTTTCAACCTTCTGCAAACACAATCTGGCACGGTCGTTGGTCAAATCTCTAATCTTGGAGATAGCTTTGTTCAGCTTCAAGAGCAAATATTCAGGGCTTTTGAGCCTGCGATCGCAGAAGGGTTGCAGCTAATCAGTATCACACTAGAAGAAGTTGCCGCCAACTCTAATGCACTAGACATTCTTGCTGATGGCGGAGATCGACTTCAAGAAGCACTGGCAGCTAACCCAGAGCTAGCAGAAGAACTGGGCCGAGCCCTGGCAGAAGCCGCTGACGCTGGAGCGCAATTGGTTGCAGATGGACTTGAGGGTATCGCCACATTTCTCGAGGAGAACCCAGACAAGATTAGCGAATCAGTTGATCTGATATTTGCTAGTGCTGGAGCGATACTTGATTTAGTAGGAATTATTGGTCAGTTAATCTCCCTGCAGGCGGCTATCGGTAATTTTTTGTCTGAACTTTTCCAGATTGATGCCTTGATCGGCATTGTCGCAGGCGTTATTGATCGATTAGCTGTTTTAGGAGAAGCGCTTGGGTTTATAGCTGAACAGGTACAACGAGTCGCCTCACTCATTGACAATGAGCAGGACGCTGACGCTTTCACGCCTGCTATCAACGGCTTGAACGACTTAAGAGATTCGGCCAATTCAGTTCAATCCGCCTATGAAAGTATTCGTGACTCTCAACAGCAGGCTCAAACTCAAACAGCTAATCTTACTCAGTCTGTAGTTGCCCAAGGAAAAGCTTACGAAGAAGCCACTAGAGCCCTAGGTTTACAAGAGCAACAGCGGAAAGCCGCGTTGCTATCTCAAGGTGCTGGACAGGATGAATTACTGGCACTGGAAGATAATTTCCTTCAACAGCGAATTCAGCTTAATGAGCAAAGATTAGCTGAACTAACAAATATTCAAAATGAAAGCGGAGTGACCCCAGAGCAGAGGGCCGCCGCAGAGGAAGAGGCCCTAAAGCTTGAGGAAACAATTGCTAAGCAAAAAGTTGAAGTAGCTCAAAATACAGCTCACAGAATTACAGAGATCAATAAACAACGCCGCGACGCTGCCATCAAAGCCGCCAAGGAGGAAACCGAGGCCCTCAAGCGGGAGCGAGACGAGCAGGAGCGCATTGCCACTGAAGCCTTTAATACCCAACAGCGGCAGCAGTCAGACAGTTTTGATGAGCAGGAGCGTTTAGCCAGCACTCAGTTTGACACCCAACAGCGAGTCGCTGAAGAACGATTTAACGACCAGCAGCGGAATGAAAAGCAGCGGTTTGAGGATGACCTTAGGGCCTCATCTGCGTCCTTTGAAGACTCGCAGCGTAACGAGCAACGGCAATTTGAAGATTCCCAGCAGTCTGCTCAAAAGCAGTTCAACGATCAACAGCGCTCGGCTGAGCAAGCGTTTCAGAACAAAATCAATGCTGAGCGTCAACAGGGGAATGCTGAGTTTGACGCCTTAGATCAAGAAGTAGACAATCGTGTTGCCTTAATCCAGGCTTCTAGCCGAGAAGAACGGAAGGCCATTAAGGAGCGGATTGAGGCTGAAAAAGAAGCAGCTGAGATTAGACGCGACGTTGAGGCTGATGTCCTCCGAGATCGTAATTCAGTTTTAGCTGATGCCGATACTGACCTGTCCCCACTAGAGCAGGCTAGAGCAGACTTCGAGGCAGACTTGCAGGCAAAAGAGGCTGAGTTCCAGCAGCAGCAACAGTTGGCGGCTGAAGAGTTTGAGACTAATCAAAGAGCGGCAGATCAGGATTTTGAAGATGGGCAACGGCTTGCTAAGCAAACATTTGATGAAGAGCAACGGCAAGCTGAATTGACATTTCAAGATGGGCAACGCCAAACTGAGGCAGAGTTTCAGGACCAACAGCGGTTAGCTCAATCTATATTTGAAGACGACCAAAGAGCGTTGCAGTCTGCTTTTGAAGATGCTCAAAGGTTAGCTGAAGCCGCCTTCAAAGACAATCAGCGGACGCTAGACGAAAACAGTGCCACGGAGATCAAAAGGATTCTAGATTCTGCCAATGCCGTGGGTGGAGTGGAGGCTCGACGCGAGGGTGGGGCCGTCAAACCTGGTCAGCCTTATCTAGTCGGAGAAGACGGCCCAGAACTTATCTTCCCAAGCCGATCTGGTTATGTAGCAACTGCTGGGCAAACAGCAAAAATCTTGGGGTCAGCTAGGTCGTTCTCGCTGCCCGAGATCGCAGGTGGAGACCTAAGTTCTGTAGAGAAAAAATTGGATCAGCTTATTAAAGTTGCTCAGGGAAATAGCCGTCCACGCATTTCAGCAGGGGGTAACACTTACAACATCAGCAGCCAAGCTGACCCCACGGTAACAGCCCAGAAGCTGATGCTAGACCAAATTCGAAGCTTAGCTAGGGGGGTGTAATGGCAACAGATAGCTATACATTGGCAATTAAATCGACCCTACCCCAGGACATCTCCTCGCTGGCAATAGACACGTTTCCATCAGACCACGGGGGGATTGAACCACCTCTTGTTGGTGGTGCCGTTGGCATTAGCCAGAGGACGCCAACCCAAGTGCCTGTGTACACCGGGGGAAAACAAGATTTTCTAACCTGGGCCGTAGACTGCGCTCTTCCTGAAGCTGACATGCTGAAGCTGGGCGCACTGTATGAGTGGCAGCAAAATAGATTGCTTAACCGGTTAGATGGAGATTTGGTTTGGACAGATGAATTTATTTACCTGAAGCCGCAAGCAACTTTGACTAGATCTGTTGTAACTACACTGACTACGGCAGACGGTCAGAGCTATGGATACCCAGTCGTTAATGTTGCTATTAGCGCGCCAGAGTTTTTCTCTATTGGCCCTGCTTCAGATGGGACTGTCTGGCATAGAGCCGTTTTCCAAGTAACGGAGGTGCGCAGTGCCTAACGCCCTCCTAGAGGATTACCGCATCATCATCAATGGTCAGGACGTCTCAACAGTTGCCTCAGGTCAACAGTGGCTTAGCCTAAATTACCCCAAGTTCAACGAGAACGTGTTATATCCCACTACTGGCGAGATCTCCTTAGGCCCTAATGAGTTCATCGGTGTTTCTGGGTTTGCTCCAAACTTCTTTAGCCCTCGAAAGAACCGCGCCCAATGGATACGGGGCAATACGGTCACCGTTGATCTGAAGTTTGGCGATGGCATCTGGGAGCGACTTTTTACTGGCTACATTCTGAGACGGCCCGCTAGCCCCACCAGAAGCAACCCAGCTCTGACCCTATCTGTTGGGTGCGAACTGGCATACCGAAACCGCAACGCTGAAGCGGGGGATAAAGCGGGGGTGGTCCTGGGAACGTCCACACCTCGAACCACAATCATCGGCAACATCTGGACCGCCCTGGGGGGCACCGGCACCTGGTCGGGGACTATACCCAAGTACCCCATCAACTACAACATTCCGAAGCACACTGGTAGCTATGCGGGTCAGATGGGGGCCGTGGCGATGACCGGGGTGGCGGGGTTGTACTGCGATCGCACTGGCAGCTTACAGGCTGCAAACTTTGGCCTTAATCCAACCACCTACCTGGTAGAACGTACCGACTCGGATTCATTTATTGCCCCAGTCGATGGCAGTGATGAGCCCGCCGAGGAAGTCAAGGTGGTCACCATTGGGCCAGCGGTCACCGACACCCAGCTGACCCGGACGGTGGGGCCTCTGATTGAGACTGGGGTCATCAAGATCAACATCAACTACATTGGCACTCCCGAGGCCACGGTTACAGGAACCAAAAAGCGGACAACTATTACCGAAACGCTGACGCCTGACCGTAAGTCCCGGTCTATCTCAACCAAGGTAGAAACGCCTTACTTTGAGGAGATAGGAAGCGATAACTATGTTCTGTTCACTCGGTCTATCACCAATGTCAGCGAAACCTTCAGCGCTGCTATTGATGGAAAGCTACTGACAAGAACCACTCAACTAAGCGAAAACCGACGGTTCCTTGGGATGCGAGAGTCGTCAACTGTCAGAGTGAATGGCACCTTGATAGACCCAGATGAACCAGTCCCAAGTCAGCGGGTGGTCGAACAATGGACCTATGACGGCGAGGTCCCATCAACCTACACCAAAGAAACCTACAACCTAGCTATTCAGACGGGGGCGAGAGTGTCAAACACCACCGAGTACCTACGATCTAGATTGACTGAA
>ERZ1740070.2311-NODE-2311-length-11033-cov-5.577428_pt1 | contig 11033 bp, 8 predicted proteins | sample MGYA00581734_ERZ1740070 | MGnify/ENA primary metagenome ERZ1740070 (study PRJEB43018, sample SAMN04849744) | marine metagenome | isolation source: floating plastic debris | place: Pacific Ocean | collected 2008-09-01 | study: EMG produced TPA metagenomics... | reverse complement strand
GAGGTGGGCCGACATGGTCCCGAGAAAATCTCAGGCAATGGGCGGTGGAATTACTCTCTGGCGATCATCTATGAGCCCCATGATCAGTTGGTGTTCACCACATCGCGGTTCTGGGACACGTCTGGTTTTACCTTCTCTGTGGGCATCAACGGGGCGGAGCTTGATTTCGGCTCTATCGCGTCACTGATCGCAGGCGGCGTGACTTTTGACACGCTGGTGTCGGGCGGAGAGCCATTGCAAGACGGCATGGTCTTTGACGTCTTCGAAAGCCAAGCCGCCGCGCGGGAGGCGATCTTTAACGACAATGACGGTGAGACGCTGACCGTCTCGATGATCTTTGAGGATAACGCGAGCGGCCTCACCCGTGATGCCTCTGTCGAATGGCGCGGTGTTCCGATTGGCGAAGTGCTCAGCGTGAATGGCCTTGTCGACGAAGCGCGCTTTGGTGATGGCCGCGTGCGCCTTTTGGCGACGGTGGAGCTGAAACCCTCACGGCTTGGTTTCGTGGAAGGTGACGACCCGCTGGCATTTCTGTCAAACCGCGTCGATGAAGGGCTGCGCGCACGCCTTGTGAACGCGTCCCTGCTGACCGGTGGGCTGAAGATCGAACTTCTTGAGGTGGAAGACGCACCAGAAGATCAGTTCCTGGCCAATGTCGACCCGTTCCCGATCTTTCCGGTCACCGACAGTGATCTGCCCGATATCAGCGGCACCGCCGAAGGTCTGATCACGCGGGTCAACAACCTGCCGGTAGAGGAGCTTTTGGACAGCGCGATTGCCTTTCTCGACAGTGCCACGGCCTTTGTCACCAATGACGACCTTCAGCAAACCCCGGGTGAAATTCGTGGGCTGTTGTCAGATGCGCGCGGGGTGATCGGCTCCGAGGAGGTGCAGGCCCTACCTGGTGAGCTGCGCACATTGGTGGCCAATTTGCAAAGCGCCAGTGGTGATCTGAGCGCTCTGCTGAAAGATCTGCGCGACGCCCAGGCGGTGGAGCGTTTGATGGCCGCAGTGGACACAGCCGGGACGGCGGCCGCAAGCTTTGACACCGCGATGCAGGGGGTTCCGGCCCTCACCGAACAGGTAACGCAATTGGCGGGCAAAGCCAACGCATTGCCGCTCGAGGATATGATCGCGCAGGCCACGGGCCTGGCACAGGAAGCACGCGGTTTCGTGGCCTCAGAGGCGATGCAAGCGGTGCCTGGGTCCATCACCAAAGCATTGGATGAGCTGGCCGTGATCCTGACCGGCATGTCGGAGGCCAAAACCGTGGAAGCGCTGAATACCGCGCTGAGAGAGGCCGGTGAGGCGGCAGAAGCCATCGAAGTGTCCGTCGCCGGCGTGCCCAATATCGTAGCCCGCATCGACCGCATCGCGGCCAGCGCCGAAGAGATCAAGCTGGATGAACTGGCGACTGAGCTGGAAAGCGTGCTCAACACCGCCTCACGCCTCTTTGGGGATGCCAGTGACGCGGAGCTTCCAGCCGCTCTTGCCGGTGCGCTGACAGAAATGGACGCCGCCCTCAAGGAACTGCGTGAAGGCGGCGCGGTCACCAATCTCAATGCCACGATGGCGTCGGCCCAAGAGGCCGCGGCGGCCATTGAAAAAGCGGCCGACACGTTGCCCAACCTCGTGGTGCGGATCCGGGCCACCTTGGGTCAGGCGCAAAGCACGCTGGCTGATTATGACGAGGATTCCACCTTTGGCCGCGACACGGCCGCCGCCTTGCGCGAAATTCGTCGCGCGGCAGAGGCGCTTGGTGATCTCGCGCGCACCATTGAACGCAATCCAAATTCCCTTATCCTCGGACGGTAACGCATGACACGTCTCGCCATCATATTCTCTGCGCTCCTGCTTACGGCCTGTGGCGGCAATGAAACGCTGATCACATCGCCCGAGGTGAAGGTGACGGAGCGTGTTTCAACCAGCTTCCGCACGATCGAAGTGCTCGAAGTGTCCTTGCCGGACTATGCCACAGGCGATGAGGTGGCTTTGGAAAACGATGGATCGCTGTCGCTGTCCCGGGCGCTTTGGGCCGATGATCCGACCCGCGCGGTGACGCTGGGACTGTCGCGCAACCTCACTGAGATCACGGGCCGCACGGTGGCGCCAGAGCCATGGCCCTTTGACGAAAGCGCGTCGGCCCGTGTCGATGTTCGGGTGGAACAATTGCTCGTCTCAGAGGGGCAGATGCAAATGTCAGGCCAGTATTTCGTGACCGATCTGGATGGGCGCGGACGGGATCACGCGCATCTGTTTGACCTAAGCGTGCCGATCGAAGAGGTCAACCCACAGACCGCCGCCACAGGCCGTGCGCAGCTGGTCGCTACGCTGGCCAGTACGATCGCCAAAGACGGGCTTTGACGACGCCCGCGCGCACGCGTTGCCCTAGAAATCGTCGTTATTGAAATTGTCGTCGAGCAGATCGTCATTGTTTGTCTCGCCTGGGCCAACTTCGGTTGTGCGTCCAAACGGGCCACGCCCCTCGGGCAGAGGATAGCCACCAAAATCCACCGCGCACCGCTGATCTTGCGCACTGGCGCCGGAGCCGCAGCGCAGGTCGATATCCGGCGCGTTGAACCGTCCATTGCTCACCGCAACATTGGCGCCCGACGCCTGACCGGCATCCGGGACAGCCGTGCTATCGAGAACCGCGGCAAAGTTGGTCGGCGTCTTGACCACCTGCAGGCGGCCGTCCGGGCCGACAATGCAGGAAAAGCCGGGGTTGCGGACGAACTTCTGCTCGCCCGTCACAGCGCAGACCATGCGCCCGGACAAAAGGTTGGCCCGGTTTGCGGCACTCACATCCACAACCCCACCCAAAACACCAAGCGCCATATTGGGCGTGCGCACGATGATGGGTTTCGACTTGGTGCTGTCAGATCCGGTGAAACGTGCGATCCCGCTGATCATGCGCACGGCGATAGTCGCCTCTCGCCCGGCAAGCGCGACGATATCGCTGGAAAACTGGATCGAAGAGTTGGGGCCAAGTTTCGCAGACGACCGATCCGAGAACTGGAACTGAGAAATCCCGGTTCGGTTGGTGCGGACCGTGTCATTTTGAAAAATGCGATCCCCCACAGACATCTGGCGATTGCCGCGAATGACTTGGGTTTGCATGCCAGCCACAACGCCAACAGAGTCTTGAGCCAAGGAGGCCGTGGGCAGGGCCAAAGCGCTGATCACGGCGGAAACGGCAAGGAAACGATGCATATCAGAACCTCTTGCGTAAGCTTATGGACCAGAGAAAATCGTCAAACTCACCATTGGGTAGGCTGCTGTCCTGCTCAATCGCCTGCACCTTGAGGCGCAGGTCAATCCCGTTGTCAAAAGAGACCTCCTCTGAGATCGACGCGGTGACCCGGTCAATATCCAGCGGAATGATCGGTGAGATGGCAGGCGTCACACCGCGCGCATCGGCCACGTCATAGCCCAGCGACACCCGCGTGAGCGCATCCAAACTGCCACCGAACAAACGGTGGGTATATTCTGCGCGCGCCTCGACCCCGTAGACATCGCTGGAGGCCTGACTGTTGCCGCGCTGAAACCCGGCATAGACCTCACCCACAGCGCTCCATCGCGGGGAAATGCGCTGCGCATAGCTCAAACGGACAACACCGGTGCGCAGAGTAGAGCCAAAGGGTTGTTCAGCCTCCGTGTAGACATAGCCCAGCGAGGTGCGAGAATAGTTCGTCTGTTTGATGCCGCCGATATAGGCCTCCCACAGATCAAAACTGCCGAGCTGGCCCAGAAGGTTGGTATCGTCCAGCCGGTATGCGCCGCGCACATCCAGTGCATAGCCTTCGAAATTGAGGAAAACCGGCCGTTGGTAGCCCAGCTCCAGGCCGTAGCTTTGCCGATCAAAGTCCGTGAAGGAGCCGTCAAAATCCGAATAACTGGCCCAGACCCGTGCTGTAATCTGGTCCGCACGGGGGGTATCGAGCGTCCAGGTGACCTTGCTCGACCCTGTGAGGGAGTAGAACGTGCCGCTTTGTTCAGGCAAGATCAGAACCGGAACGCCACCCACAAGGATGCTCGGACCCGTCGCCGTGGTCAGAATGTTGTCGCGATGGCCAAAGGTGAGCGTGACAGAGTTTGAAAACCGCACCCCGCTCTGCCCACTGCGCACGGCCCCATCAAAGCGGGCGATCCGGCGCAATTCATCCTCATTGGGGTTGAGCGTGCGGGCCAGATCAAACTGTCGTTTCGCCTGATTGTCAGATCCGAGGCGAAAATACATCACGCCCAACTCAATCCGCAGCTTTGGATCGCGCGGAAAATAGACCAAAAGCCGCTCAAGCGCGGTGATCGCCTCATCATAGGCACCTTGGTGGGAGGCAATGACCGCCACCTCCCAAAGAAGGTCAAAATTCTCCGGCTCACGCTGCAGCTGCGCGAGTTTCGCCTTCAGCACGGCCTCAGAATAAAACCCTTGTGTGTCAGTGGTTTGCGCCGCGGCACCGAGGGCACCGAAGGCAAAAACAACACACAAAAGGAACCGAGACATGAACAGGCTGACAGTATGCATAATCCGTCACCATGTATTTAAAAGGACTCAATCAGTCGGAAGCGCAGTAAAGGCCTTTTCGCGGTGGTTTTCAATCCTCGGGTGAGAAATTGTAAAGCCGTGTCGCCATCTTGCGCCCTTTGAGGGTTACGGTGCCGGCCAGTTTATCCTTGTTCATGCGGGCCTTGGGCACGGCCTCTTCGCTCAAGAGCAAGGTCGCGGAGAAGTCTTTGCATTGGCTTTCAATCCGCGCGGCAGAGTTCACTGTGTCGCCCACAGCACTGTAATCCACCCGCTTTTCGGACCCAAAATTGCCCACAGAAGCCTTACCAGTATGGACGCCCACGCCCACACGCAGATCGCGACCGCCTAAGATGTCTTTCCAATAGGGATCGGCCTGCACCTCTTCGTTGAGCGCATCGATCTTGCGCACAATCTCCACCCCGGCCTCAAACGCCATGGTGCGGTGACCGGGTTGATCGATCGGGGCGTTCCAAAAGGCCATGACACCATCGCCCAAGAATTTATCAATCGTGCCGTCATGGGCGAAAATCACATCTGAAATCACGCTGAGAAACTTGTTCACAAGGCTGACCGTGTCGGTCGCGCTGAGGTTTTCACTGATCGAGGTGAACCCCCGCACATCCACGAACATCACGGTAATTTCGCGCGTGGCCGGTTCCATCACATGATCCCCGCCTTGCCGCGCCAAGCCATCCACAATGACCGGAGACAAGTAGCGGGCAAACTCAGTCCGCAGCTTGGACTTGGTGATCTCCGTCTCAACAACGCGCCCGGCAAAACCGATCAGCATGGTGATCGCACCTGCAAGACCGGCTGCGTTGGGATCGATCAGGTAATGAACCTGCGCCGATCCAGTGCCCGCAGCCCAAGACGGCGCGGAAAACGCCAAAAGACTGATGGCCCAGGGCGCAAAGACCGCCAGAACGGACAGCCCCATCCGCACGGCCTGAGCCCGGATGCGAGAGGACAAAGCAAGCATGACCGCAATGCAGACCGTCCAGATAAGCGCAAACTCAATCCATCGCGCGGCATGCGGCACATGCAGGTACTCGCCCGAGATGATCTGTTCCGCCGCCATAACCTGCATGTCGATCCCGCGTCTGAGGGTGCCGATGGAGCCTGTCGCGCGGTCCCCCATACCAATCCCGCGCCGTCCGATGAAAACGATCTTGCCATGCACGGCATCCATTGCCTGACCGGCCATCAGGTCCGCCGCAGGAATGACAGCCGCGCCAATATCGACGCTCTCATAAAGCCGCATCGCGCCACTGCTGGAGACAGGGATATCGGTTTGCCCCAGCTGCACGGCCCGCAATCCTTGAAAATCACGCAGAACAGACCGATCCGATGGCGTGCTTTTGATGATGTATTGAGGTTCGCCCAGACCGATCCGCACCGCCTCAAGCGCTAGGAAAAAGCGCAGTTCAGTGCCCAACTCAGATCCATCGCCCGCGCCCACGACCAAAGGCAATTCCCGCAGCACCCCGTCTGCATCGCTGGAGACCATCACATTGGCCACGCTGTAGGCGGCATTGGCCAAATCTGGGAGAGGCTCCAGGTAGTCATCAAAGAGCGGGATGTGATTGATCGGGTCGGATCCGATGCTGAAATAGCCCGGCGCAAACACCGGGAAGGCGCGCGGCCTGGGGCCCGTGGGCTGGCGATCCTGCACGGACCGAAAGGAGCCCAAAACCACAGGACCGCGCGCAATCGCCTGTTCCAGCATGGCGTCCGTGTCCAGAACCGCGGCCTGCCCGATCTCTTCGCCCAGCACTTTGCCCAGCTCATCGGGGCTGAACCGGTCGGGATGGGCAAAGTTGATGTCCATCACGACCATCGCCGCCCCGCCATCAAAAAGCGCATGCAACAGCTCAGCCGTTTTGTTGCGAGGCCACGGCCATTGACCAATTTCGGCCAAGGACACTTCATCAATCGCCGCGAGAACAAAGGGGCTGTCATCGGGCGTGTCACGGGGGTCATAGCGCACGAGGCTGTCGAACCAGTAAAGTCGCAACTGGTTCAGTGTTTCGTTTTCCGCCAGCCGCAACCCGCCGAAAATCAGCGGGATCAGGAGGAGGCCAAAGATCCAATTGCGCAACATAGCGTGACCCTAGCGCGTTGATCCCGGGCTTTGGACCCTTTTCCTGCGCGGACGCCAATATGGGAAAGACCGCGCCTGATGACTTGCTCATTGACCGGGTCAATGCTTTGGTACGCGGCAATCGCAGCAAAGCGGCGGAACAGCTATGAGCAAAGCAGGCACTTTCACCCGGCGCGCGGCCCTTCTTTTGGGTGGGGCGGCTGTCGGATATGGGGTCGGACGGTCTTGGGCACCGGGTCTGAGCCAGTTGGAGGGTGTCGCGCAACTGGAAGGTGCCGCAGGCGAGACGCTCAACGATGCCAGCCAACTGTCAGCGACCCCGATCCATATCCACACGCGCCCACAGGCCCATGGCGACGCCTTGATTGACGCGTTCCGCACAGAACTCAAAGCCGCGAAAGCCGAAGCTCGACCCGTGAATGTCGGGGCTGCGCGCCATTCGATGGGGGGGCAGGCGATCCCGCGTGATGGGCGCGCGATCACAGTCGATGATGCATGGATCGAGGTCGACACAGACAATCAGACCTATCGCGCCAATGGTGGGGCGCGGTGGTCGGACGTGATCAACACGATTGACCCGATGGGGTTCAGCCCAGCCGTGATGCAGTCCAACCATGATTTCGGTATCGCGGCCACGTTTTCCGTCAACGCCCATGGCTGGCCAGTGCCCTATGGCCCGATGGGGGCGACAGTGCGATCTGTGCGCATGGTTCTGCCTGATGGGGAACTTGTCACCGCCTCACGCACTGAGAACACTGAGCTTTTTGAAATGGCGATGGGCGGATATGGCCTTGTCGGGCTGATCGTTGACATGGAGGTGGACATGGTGCCGAACCAGCGCCTTGTACCCTCATTCGAGGCGATGCCCGCGAGCGATTTCCCGGCCAAGTTCCGCGCCGCCGTGGATGATCCAGACAAACCCATGGCCTATGGACGGCTCAACGTGGACCGCGCGCATTTCTTTGAAGAGGCGCTTTTGGCGACCTATGCCCCTTCGCCCGATCAGACGGATATCCCGGCGGCGACGGGCTCCGGCGCGGTGTCGCATCTGGCCTCCTATATCTATCGCGGGCAAGTGGGGCGCGAAGGGATGAAGCGGCTCAGATGGTGGTTTGAAAGCGATCTAGGCCCGATGATCGCAGGCGGCAGCACGCGCAACTCTTTGATGAACGAACCGGTGGTGACGCTGGATGATCGTGCCCCGACCCGCGTTGATATCCTGCACGAGTACTTTGTGCCATTTGACGCCTTTGACGGGTTCCTTGAGGCCTGTCGCGAGGTGATCCCCAACGCGTTTGTCGAGTTCCTGAATGTGACCTTGCGCTTTGTCGACAGCGATCCCACCAGCCTTTTGGCCCATTCGCCCACACCGCGCATTGCCGCTGTGATGTCCTTTACCCAGGAAATGACCGCCCGCGCTGAGGCTGACCACAAACGCATGACCCAAGAGCTGATCGACAGGATCATAGCCCTGGGCGGGACGTATTACCTGCCCTATCGCCCGCATGCGACGGTCGGACAATTCACCGCCGCCTATCCGCGCGCTGCGGAATTTGCCGCCAAAAAGCGCCAGATTGATCCCGATCTGACCCTGCGCAACAACCTTTGGGACAGTTACCTGGAGCGCCTATGAGTTTTGTTCGACGTCTGTGTTTTATCTATGCGGTGATCCTTTTGGGGGCCGCATCACTCAATTACATCCCCGGTCTGACGGATGATCAGGGGCTGGCCTTTGGTATCTTCGCGCTCGACCCGTTTGATGACGCACTTCACCTCGTTTCGGCCATTTGGGCGTTTTGCGCGGGGTATTTCTCCAACCGCTCTGCCACGCTGTTCATGATCCTGTTTGGCGCGGCCTATCTGGGCGATGGGGCCCTGGGCATCCTGACCGGCTGGGGGTACCTCGATTTCGGGATCTTCACCAATGCCTCGCTCGGACCTGACTTTTCGTTCATGCGGATTGCCGCCAACCTGCCGCATATTGTCCTCGGCCTGATCGCGCTTGTGGTGGGGCTCGTGACGGTGAGAAAGGCGTGAGACGGCTTTGGCGCATTGCCAAATGGGCGCTGTTGCTGCTCATCATTTTCGTGGTCGGGCTTTTGAGCCCTGTCGCCTACAATGAGGCGATGTGCAGAGGCGACGCGACCCCTACCCCGTCATCGCCGCTGGTCAGTGAAACACGGTCGGAGGTGCGTACGCTTCTGACCTATCCCGAATGGCATATCGTGCATGCCTATGATGACTATGCCGAGGTGATCCGCACCGGGGACCCGCATGAGTTTGGCTATTTCTCTGCCATCGGCGGGTATTGGTCGTCCCTTTGTTCCCTGACCCAAGAGAGCGCATCCTTGGGCGAAATCGACACAAGCACCAAGCAGTTGGTCTACGTGATCGGCGTGTCTTTCACCTTCGAGATGTTGGTCAAAGCCGCCTATGAAGAAACGCTAGGGCGGATGGCGGCGTTCTTGCGTGGGAGTGAGCGAGCTCCGCTTGATGACCTCTCCGCCGAGCAGGCCGCGGGGTACGCCAAGTTCCTGCAACAAGTCCCCTGGCACCAGTATGATTTCCGCGCGGACGCTGATGCGCTGCGGACGGCCTCCACCGGGTCTTTGCGCGATTGGGAGCGCGCGGCCGCACTTGGGTTTGAACACCGCAACCGAGCCGCCTATGCCGAGGTGATCGCGGCCGCAGTGGAGGCGACAGGCCCGGATGAGTTGACCTTGCAGATGGTCGTGACAGGATTGCCTGAGGATGCGCTGACATCCGTGGATGGTGTTTCGCTGATTGGCACCGTTGGAGACGGTTTGGCGATTGAAACACCGCGCTACCGGCAATTGACCGGGATCCTTGCCAACTGGGCCAATGCAGGGGCGAATTTCCTGGACATCGCGGGCAATGATCAAATCATGTTCACCGCCATTTCGGAGGTGGCGACGCAAGAGGGCGCGCTCGCCAGCCTGACGCGACAGGGTTATGGCGACACGCGACATCTGTTCCTGCTTCCCGTCACTGACCTGGCCGAAGCGCTGCGCGGGTTAGAGGCGCGTGGCCTGCTGTTGGAGCATATCCATGATTACTGACAGGCGCGCGCCATGATCCGCCGCCTCATCATGGCGCTTCCGATCCTCTTTATTGGCTGGATCCTCGTGCTGGCCGTGGTCATGCGCATGGGCGGAGAGGCACCCGGCGCGTTCGTGCCTATGCCGTCACAAAGTTTCATTGCTGGTTTGCCCGATGACGTGGCCATCACCAGCCGGTCCGCGATTTCCGTGACCCTGCGCGGTGAGGAAAGTGACCTGCCCAAACGCCTCTATGCTGCGGGCGCATTCCTGGTTTTGCCCGCCGGGTTAGAGGCTTGCATCCCCAACTTTCTGATCCGCCCCATCACCGGCGCGTGAAGCCGTCTCAAACCCGTTGACGCATTGGCCTCTCTGCGGCACGCTTGCATCAGAAAACCTGCGTTTTTTCGAGGGGCCGACATTGATGAAAAGTTCTTTCCAACGTTTTGCATGGCTTGTGGCTTTGGCAACAGGGTTGGCACAGGCCCCCGCGCAGGCCGCACAAACAGACCCGATCCCCGACTGGTTGCAAAAACATGTTGGCACTGGCGAAGGCCAAATCGCCCCGGTCGTGTTGGAGCGTGCTCGTGCGCTCTATCAGCAAAAGGTGCGTGAGGGGGTCGTCTCAAACGCATGCTACCTGGCCAAGGATGTGACCCGGCCCAGTGCGGCGCTGAATGGTGCGCCCAATGACAGGTTTTACGTGATTTGCGAGGCGATGAAGAGCTTTCGGGCTGTCTATTCCGGGTATGGCAATGGGCGTGATCTGGCCGCGGCGGATTTCTCAAACGGGCGTCAATGCGCGCGGAATTTCTCAAATGCCGAAGGGTCGAAACTGACCATGGGCGGGGCCTATGTCACGGCAGAGCACCGGACATCCTTCAAAGGCTACTACACGGAGGGCGGTGAGAAAAAACCGTTCCTGCGCACCTTCCTCTTGTTTGACGGCGAAGGGGAGACCGAGAACGCCCGCGAACGCGAAATCGGCGGACATGTGGCGATGTTTCTCAAATGGCAATGCCGCTACAAGGACGAAGAGAGCCCGCATGCAGATGACGAAGGGTACGTGCCCTATGGCCGCTTGGTGAATTACACCGGCGGGCGCAGCAATGGCTGCACCACGTGGTCGATCCCGGAGACGGAAAACATTCTGGAGCTGACCCAGGGCAATCCGACCACGCTTTATATCTATCCTGAGTCGCGCGACATCAACGCGGTGGCAGAGGCCGTAGCCAAAGGTCAGTCCCTCAAGGAGGCCGGTGTCTACTGGAACGCCCGCTGCCTCAAGGACATTGGCGCGCCAAAGTTTTGGCCCAAGAAAGACCTTCAACCCGTGATCAAC
>ERZ1740070.2309-NODE-2309-length-11035-cov-35.049545_pt1 | contig 11035 bp, 7 predicted proteins | sample MGYA00581734_ERZ1740070 | MGnify/ENA primary metagenome ERZ1740070 (study PRJEB43018, sample SAMN04849744) | marine metagenome | isolation source: floating plastic debris | place: Pacific Ocean | collected 2008-09-01 | study: EMG produced TPA metagenomics... | reverse complement strand
TATGGTATAGCATTTTTGGTCTTCCGTAATGAGATGAGAAGATTGAAAATGTGCACATACAAATTCTTGAGTCTGATGAAGTGTCATACAGCATTGCATTTTAAATGGCCTTGCTCCGTGCTTCACTTGCATATGGCTTGCAATGCCATCTCTTGCTACAGGCTTGGATGAATCAATGCCAGCCAAAAAAATGCAGTGGCAGAGTTTGACTCAATTGTGATTCCAACATTTTATTTTAAATTTGTAGGTCAGAAACTGGTCCTGTACTGCAGAAGAATAAATGTTGACATGCATAACGCAGAATGTTTAGCCAGGCATCCCGGTGACATGACACGCTATGACGCAATAGACAAGGGTCAAAGCAAGGGTTTTGACAGCAGATTTCTGGCTGAAAAGGTAAATATAGAATGAATATAAATCAAAAGAAATGATAATAACACTACAACTGTTATGTTTGTTTCTCAGAAACCTTAGGCATAAAATATTATATGCCTATGGAGTTATTATAAGCCCATGTTAGAGACAATATATGTATGTCATTCACTTTTGATTGCAATGCTTTTTGTGTGACAATCAAACAAGGATAGACCACTTTCACACAATAAAGTGATTATTTTTGTACAACAGTGGTGCACTGAAGATTTTGTGGACAGTAGATGTTTCCACATATGTGTCACACCGACGACTTACGCTCCTAGCTTGTATCATTATCTTGATGTGAAATTTTTATAACGATGACGCAAGGGAACCTTATTATCCTGTCATCACCTGATAATTTGCTGCGGGAATTGTCCACACTCGTTTAGTTATGATGTAGCCAATTTTGTGATGATATTTTAAATGAACTATGTTGAATTGCAATTTGACAGTGTTGTGTTTAAAAACTACACGCTATGCTAGGATTACAGGGGGGTAATATTGATTGAATAATTCTAAATTAATTGGCCAAAAAGGAGCTATGGGAACGACATTTTAGCGCTACTCAAAATTTTTATGTGTCGTTTGTTACCACAACTTGGCACTGAAAAATCTTTTTAATCATGTCATAGATGAAAGTATATGCACCAAACATGAAACATTTTGTTCAGATGTCCAAACTTCCGGCTTTCAGAATACGAGTAGGTTGTTGGTTTGCATAGGCAAGGAGGAGGGTAAAAAAGGGGTCTTATGCGACAAAGCTTTGCAAACACCTCCCCATTATGAACTATTACACTACTACACAAAAGTCACTTGACAACTGTTATGAGTGGAAAGAGAGACAGGATAATTTTTTTATTTTCTGGGTTTCTTTTTATTAAGAATCTCAAATTTTAGATAATGCTGAATTTCTGGGCAGTGCTGCTGACGTATCATGGTGTGATACCATACAAATAAAAGTTAAGGTGCAAATTTTGGCTGCAACACGTTTAGAAACTGATAGAACAAAAGTATTCTCTAATTCCGTTTTTAATCATTGTTTTGTTTAGCGACTGATGCTAAAGGTTGGTGCTCCTGTGATGCTGATCAAAAACTGTTCAGAAATACTAGTTAATGGATTATGTGGCCGCGTAGCCAACCTGGACAAAGAATCGGTGACTGTGCACTTCCCTAAGCTACATGGCTCTTATACTTTCAAATCGGAAAAGTTTACATGGTAAGTTCCGCTTAATGCTGTAATTGAAAAATTACAAATACAACTTCCAATGATTTGTTAAAATGTATTGCGATTGCCAACAGAGGACATGGTGTAGTTAAAATCAATCAGAGGTCAATCTTTTGCAGTGTTTTGCATAAGTGAAAGTTGGTAAAACTCAGGAAACCCAATAATAAAATACCTTTATTTATTGTGACATAATTTCAGAAATAATTTTATCCCGTTTGATTTTGCTTTCAGAAAATTCAGACAAAGCAATGTGTCTGGCCATAGCTGGGATGCACAACAATTACAATTGTTTTTTGTTTGACACATGATAATTGATAATTATGAACTTTATTATTAACTGATCAAAGGGGGGAACGTATGGGACCCCCCTACATAAGACCATGTTTTACAGAATATTAATTGAATATATTACATATTCCTATGGTTAATGCAAAAGTTGTTTACTGAACTGGTTTTAAATGGCTGTTTTTTCTTGACCACATTGTGCGACACAGACTGTAGTTGGCGTTGGCCCCTGTAAGTTTGTAGTTGACACACTAGTTACATATAGATATTATTGCCTTGGCCCTGTCTATTCATTGGTTCCATTTACATTAGTCAGAGCATAAATTTTATGCTACGGGCCAAGCCAATAGCTACACGCTAGTTCTATAGGCAGTTGGAAGCAATTGCGCTGGCATCTTTGATATTTTAACCATGTTTTCGATAATGTGGCTGCCAAACTATTCGAAAGTCTGATCATCAATTTACCAGATGAACACGCATATTATACGCCCTCAACAGCCCATTGCATCCTAGGGATATTTGTAGCCTTGCCACAAAACAAACAGGGGCCGCGTGACAAGGCTAGGGATATTTGTGAGGCCAGGTGGCTAACACAAAAGAACTATAGGTTATAAATAATTGAAAATGGGAATTATTTTTTGCTGAGTAACAAGGAGAAAACTCATAAAATCGTAAACTGTCTGATTGTCAACCATAGGATAGTAATTGTGATATTTTTGTTTCAAAAAATAAGGTTTTTTAATTTTTGCTTATCTACTTTCAAGGTACGACAGTGTAAAGAAATGTGAACTGATCAGAGAGCAGATCCCACTCATTCTGTCATACGCAACGACTGTACATAAATCTCAGGGGTTGACTGTTGATTATGTTGAAGTACACGCGGAGGATATGTTATATCCCTCACTCCTCTCTGTTGCAATCAGCAGGGTGAGATCCCCTGAAGGACTGCATGTTACTGGCTTCCACAAGAAATGTGCAGTGAAACCCGAAAAAACGCTCGTGGATGCAATCAAAAAAGCAGGAACTACTGTCAAGAGTGATGTTGGCTGCTGCCAGAAACTAGAGGTGGAGTTGGCTGGAGATGAGGCAGAAATCTTCGAGTCTGATGACGAAGAATTTTTCGCAGTACTTGGTGATTCTGCAATCTCTCTCCAAGAAACATTTCAGGACACAGGAGCCTCTTCAGCCACAGCGTCTACATCCACTGTGGTTAATCCCTCTGAGGTGCAGTCACTGCTGCTGCGGCAAAGTTTCCTGTCGCCAGTGACTCAAATACAGGAAAATATTAACGCAGACATTAAATATCTAAAAAACCATCTCGATCTAACATCAACATATGACTCTTTACTTAGTACCATACATGCAAATTTCTCATTAACGATAGATGGAAACATCAAACCGGATGCTGCAAATGGTATCATATTTAATAACTTTATGGAGAGACATAACCGATATCTCCTCACATCGATCGCAGAACTACTGGAAGAACAAGGAATCAGTGATAAGTACCATCCCTACATCCGCCAAATGATGATGGATATGGCCACTGATTTTTTTGACGCTGAGGCACGCAAGGCAGGAGAGAAGTCTCTCGCTTCTGTCTTCACAGACTACAGACGCCCTTCTCTCGATGCAGGACAGGGTGTCATCAGGAGAGTCGGTGGTCGGGCAGTCTATCTGGCCCGACGAGAAAAGGAAAGGAGACTAAAAACTTTAAGGGAAAAAACTATGTCAGTAGATTATAAGATGGAGAAGAAGATTTTGCGATGCCTTAACTACATGGAGACAACATCTGAAGATGTAATCTCTGGGAAGTACCCCGAAACAGCATATGAGACAGAGCGAAGAAGCGGCAGGCATCGGGCGTTAACTCACATAACAGATGAAAGTTATGAGTTCTTCTCAGAGTTGGAAAAGGCTCGTGACTCTTACCAGAGCATCGGTAATGCGCTGCTCCAAGGAGACGCAGTGATCAGGAATACCTATAACTCGATACTGCTGAACACACAGCTGTGGGAAAAGCTAAAAATAGCAATCCCTGCTGCAGGCACTGACAACTATCTCATGCAAACGGTATACAAGCTTCTCCTGCGCAAGTATTTACCAGTTGGAAACAACACGTTCCGCAAGCAGTTGGTGGCTCACCTCGAGAAGACCAAAAAACTAGCACATCGTCCCCAGATAGCTGCCATGCAGGAGACAACAGCCAAAAAACGAAAGGTATGTGACCTTACTTTTTGTTGTTATGACCTGCTACTAAAATAAAGCTGTAATGTTGTTTTTGCAGATTAAAAATAACACTCAAATTCAAAATTTTTGATATCGTTTCAATGTTTTCATTTGTTCAAATGTGTGAGCAATCCACAATATACATGAAGATGCAATCAGTTCATTGAAAGCTAACAAATACTGAGAAGGCCCCTCGCACACTACTACAGAAACTGCAAAAAAGGCAGTTATCTTCCATAAACACTACAACTTTATACAACTGCTGCAACCATTTTCTCAACAGCTTTTGTTAGAAAAATCTGTGCAGTTTCCTATGTATGGTGCAAGGGCCTTGATACTAAACAATTGGGTGTTTTAGCAAACATTTGTCATGACATAAGTAACATTTAAAAGCATACTGACGCTTTGTGTCTTTATTACACCAATACAATAGAGTAGACCAATATTACAGTGCAACAACAAAAAACTGGCTGATATTATACTATGTACAAAATTCAACATCTAGAATATAGACTAGACTATGGCCATAAAAAGTTGTTTATGTATCTATATAAAAAGGTTGGCAAGGTTGTGTTAATCTCTACTAATGGTTACTCTTTTTGTACAGAAAGCTACAACCACTGAAGCAGAAGATGAAGATGAGCAATGCAGAGCAGCTAATTGTGTGGTCAGACGTCGTAAAAAAGCTGGCGTTTATGACTGGGCAGAATGTGAGCACTGCAAGGATTGGTACCACATTGTTTGTACTGATATAGACAAAAACATCTCACAGGAACAGCTAGAGGAACTGACATGGTATTGTCATTTTTGCAGCCAGCAGTCTGAATGAGGTAAGTTCATTATGAGTATCGACATCACAACCCCAGGATAATCAATTATTAAAAACAAAAAACTGTGTGCTATGAAAAAATAAATGTCATGGTGTTTGTACAGAAGGTGCATGAGAGCACTGGAAACAGGATCCGCTTGTACATACATATACTGTTCAATACTGGAGAGACTGAGAACTAGGACTTTGAAATACGGCGCTCAGAAAATGTTTTCCCTGCCAGTATTTTGTAAGGAAATGCGCCTCCAACTGAAGAGTCGGAGGCAGCATTTCTCTTACCCGAACGCCTGCGTTCGCTGGTCATCACTATCGTGTTAATAGCTTTGCTATACTGAAGTGTTGTTGGGTTGGTATTTGCCCCGTTGCATCTTGACCTTTGAGACGAGAACATATTTTCGATTACGTCTGAGTTTAGAAGTGCCCCAATAACCCTTGCACCAGGGTGCCTCTCTGTTATATTAGCGATTGTACTCCTGAATCCGACCACTGTGCAGTTGAGATCCTCAAACGCTTCACGCGATATAAATGTCCTGGAATAAGTGAAGGCTTATTATATAGTCAGTGTTTTAGTATAACAATGCATGGTGCATACTGTGATGGCGGTTCGACAGTACTTACCCTCAAATTATATCAAAAACGGAGTAAGCGTGCATTGTAGTATTTTCAATCAGAATAGTTTCGTGATCAAATCCATCCATGAACTTAAAATATGTGGGGCATATGTGGGGAAGGCATCAAATATTAGTAGTAAATCAACATAAACAAGGATGTTTGGGTAGGCTATAATACAGCTAATGTTTGAGAACTTACTTTGTATCTTTGCGAGAACGATGATACCAGTTTCTAAAGAACTCGATGGCCTCATCATTTTCATCCAAACGCTCATCTTCGGCAGATAAATACGGTTTGAATGACATGAAGTTCGTTGTCAGTGCCGACATGTGTGTCAGGACTTGGATTGTGAAATTTAAGTCCTGCCGATTGGTCTGCTTTTGATATTCCTGTAAAAAATATGAACCTAAGAGATAACAGGAGGATACATTTTGTGTTCATGACATCATGACAGATAGAATGAAGGGGTTTTCGTGATCTAACCAACCATTACATCTTTAAAAAGCTGAATTTTGTATTTTTCATTTTAATTCACTAAACTCATATGTTAGTTTTACTGCAATAAAGGAATGAAGAACCTTTTTAAAACATGTCAATCGCCATCATCAATTACAAGGGACAGAGCATTATTTATATCTGAACAGTTCACTCTACGTTCACCGTTCTTGTTGTTGCAGGTTTACATATGCAAACTACATGACATGAGAGCTACTGAAATAAGTGAGATGACAGTAACCTGCATCAGATGGAGCATCTCTGAGTTCATTGTCTCAAAAGCCAGATGATTACGCATCTTCCCGCTGTCTGTCACATAGATATGCTCGTCAGTCAGTTTTCTGTGGATAGGTAGTGGGTTCGACTGTTGGTCCTACTTGTAAGCAGCCTCCCAGTGGGCCCAGAAGCAGAAATCTCTACCTAACCTCAGTCTCCTCTTAGGCTTTAACTCATTAATTGACTTCAGGAAAGAATTTCGATTCTTTTTAATACCATGCTGCAACATACATTGAATTCTCACAGTTACGCGTTTAGATCACTTACAAGGCAATACATTTGTGAGGTTTCATTCCGTAGTTTTTCCACAACTGATTACAAACTAGTACCTCAATTTTTACTCAAAATCATGTCATCTTTAGACCTTTTCATATATTGGCAATCGGCTTACTTGATCATGCCTCTCATGCCCCTCTCATGTACACAGAATAGTAACACAGACCTCAAGATATTACCAGTACATGCCTCACATTTTTTCTACTACTGAATCAAGTTTAATTTACTAACAAGCGTTTTGACACTTCTCTGGAGATCCTCTCTACTAGTATTTTTCTACATCATTCTGAGATTTTGTCTTCATTAATTTTGAATTTTGACACAATTAAATAATTATCTATCTATTATTCCCACAAATGCATACATTTATCTACAAGGCACAAACAGTTTTTGCCAATATTCACGGGTATAAATAATGATGTTGCTGCTTTTGCAGGCATATGAATGTTGCTAGGGTATTAGTGCACTTACACAGGGATCCATCATTATGATCACCTCTTTCTCTGGCTTGATGGGATTCTTGACCTTAAAGTGCCAGTCCTCACCTTCTTCGGCGTGCATTTTCATGAACTTTCTGTTGTTAGAACTCCCGTCCATGAGAATACCTTCACACTGTTCGGTGAAAAGTACATCATGAGCTTTAGTGGTACGTAGGCAAAATCTTGAGAAGCTGTGTTATAAACATTATTGGTGTCCTTGCTGTATTCAGAAACCCGCTGGACAATGGATATGCATTATGGAACATTGCATAATTATGAACCTCACTTTGCACTTGATGACATCACCCACTCTTCTAGTTTAACCCTGTTTAATGCTATTAGGCAAGGCAAAGGATATCAGAACTTGTATTTCCCTCGTTTGATACACATATAATATAATGGGATACACATATCCAATAAATATAATGAGACGCCCTACAATTATCCTTCAACTGGTCATGCAACTGGCCATGTGTGTGACTCTGGTGTGACTAGTTGAAGCATAGCAACACCAAATAAATGTAAAATGGATCAATTTTCATCTATACCACAATTGCATACTATGCCATATTATGTTTTAAAATGTTTTTGACAATACGCCTATGATCAATGATCATGAAAATCTCTTAGCACCATCACGGAAAGATGATTTTTTGCATTTTGCAGTATTTGCCATCTTGAATATCATACCTCAAATCCATATGTTGATAGTGTGTTTATCACTCTCCAGACCAGGACCATTAGTTCAGTTGCTTGTGCCTCAGTAGTTGTGTAGTATGCCACGGGCCATTTGAAACCAGTGTGGCCAAGATACACAAATTGCAAGATGTGAGTAGCAAGTGTATGAACGCCACCTGTCAGACAAACCAAATTGAAAAAAAAATGGACGGGTGTTACAGAGCACAGCATGAAACAGAACCACAAAACACAACTTGTCAACTTTGTACCGCCTTCACATATCCATATATGCACAGTTTTATCAAACATATCTAAAATTGAAACCTGGGAATATCCGCCAATACAATGCACCAAATAAATGGTAAATTCAAGTCAAACCGACAAATGTTCATGTTGAAAGAATACTTCAACTCCATCGCTGAAACCAATAAGATATTTCTCTAATTGCTGAAACAACAATGGGTGTTGTAAGGAGTTATTTTCTATCGTATAATGAACAGACAACCCACCTGTCTTACGGAGCATATGTATACCCTGTGCTTCACCATAACATGTCATGCCTGAGAGCATGGAATCAGGCTGAGCCGAATGTAGCTGTAAGTCATTCTGCGGAAATGGAAACAAAACGTTCATGAAAGGGTTTATATTGAGTTATTGTTATGCCCATAAATACAAAATGATGAATCACTAAAATCTACACTTGGCAAATTCATATGAAATCATCACGGGTACATACATACTGAAGCTTATGTTGTGCGAAGATTCTTGCGGGCAATACATGTCAAGATGCTTATATGAAATAGCCATAGGCATATAATGTGCCCATGGGAATAGCTGACCGGTGTAAATAAAAACAAAAAAAAACACCCGGATACAGATGTTCTTACATTTTGGCGACGAATGAGCCTCCTAGGGCATCATATCAAGCACAACCCGTTTGAACAATAGAAATACATACATGTACTTTAACATCTAATAAGTGGAGAACAAGATTGCATTTACCTGAATCTGTACTTCATCAAACACTAGGAAACCATGCCTGCCTCGTTGGGATAACTTAATACGCTCTGCTTCCAATAGCATCCAATGTAAATTCTCATGCACAATCCCAGGCTCTTGATGTACATAGTTCTTGTATAGCTGCAGCTGGCGTGGAGAAGGCAGGCGCAAAACCTTTCCTAGATTTAGGTATGCCGTCGGACTCCTGGTGTACATATCCATGGACAACTGAATAACGCTGCAGAAAATCGAAAAAAAATATTAATGATGATGACATTGAATCTAATTTTCTGTCCACTGGCAAATATGAGTATCATCGCCGTTAACCATAGGATGTCAAAAACCTACATTGCCATATGTGGTAAGTTTTGAATCACCAAAGCATTGAGCGCTACGAGCCAAGTAAGGGTTCTTTCTAGCTTCATGATTCAGACATTATTTTAGATTTTATTGCACGTATCCAAAAAGGTGACAAAAATAAATAAATGGCTATTTGTATTATATTATGGTTAGCACCAAAGGTGTGACTAAGAGGTCATTATAGCGATCATTGAATCAAGAGGAAAAGAATCACGATGGGCTGTCAGATGTGGATTTTGAGTAAAAAGTCTGAAAAAAATTTTATAATGCGCAGTGAATGAGTAACATTTCTACCTTGTGCTCCATCTGCGAATCTTTCCGCAGTTTCTTATCTGTTGGTCGAAAAACTCAACCCAAGCGCTATCCTCTCTAAGCTCAGGCGGCAACATGACCTTCCACTGATCTGATGGTGGCGGGTTTTCCATGGGTTTGACAATATCCAGCTCATCATCAAGATCAGGGAGAAACTCGGGGTCAGCGTCTTCATCATCAGATATGAAAGGCTCGTCGAAATCTGGAGGCTCCGGTAGTGACTTATTTCTTTGCTTCTTTTTTTTCTTAGGCACGTTGGTGATATCTGTCAATGCCTTACGCTTGGACTGAGAAAGAGAAGTACACATCAAACAGAATTGACACTTATTCATCATTTTAACGAATAACATAAATTAGATTAAGTTACATTTTTTTATATCAGTTTATCATGAGCAGGAGTAATGTCAAAGGATGGACAACTCCTAGTTGTGTGACGTAGTGGGATGTAGTTCAAGCGTATACGTGTACCATAGTTAATGAGTTTATACTAAAAGGAGTGATTTATCTGATAATATTCCACACAAGTAACATCAGCAGCTGTGAATAGTTGCAACCGTTGTATGTGATGAAGTTGAGGTGTCTTGATGTATACGTATGTACTAATGAGTGTGACTGGAAATTGGTTCAATATTGAGAAGTTCAGAATGCCTGCCTGACAGTATAATCTTCAAAACAAAGAATGAAGGTCAGCATAAGAGCTACTTACGTACGACCCATGATCCGCTGAGCTTGTTACTGTAACACTCTTCTTAACTAGACCAAGGTAGACATTCACCTGTTTTCCGGAGCGCGATACAGCTTTTTTTTTAACATCAGGGAAAACCTGTAAACATGGATAAACAGTGTTTCACACAAAGCTGAGCCAGATGGAACCATTGTAGTCTGTTGAAGGAGTTTGTAAGACAAGATGAATGTTGAGTTGTGCCATCAATTACCACAGAAATTTGTTTAAAGAAAATGAAGGGCTTTTGACCCCTAAACATATTGCCATTTTCTCTGAAATGGCTGTAAACCAGATTATGCGTTACAAATATACTAATACAGCAAGTCCAGTCACAGAGCAAACCATGTCATCTTAACGTATGTAGCTCATAAACACATTGAGGCAATCGAATCCATGGCATGCCTATCCATGGAGAGAAATGTTAAATTCACAGTTAGCATTCATCGTGGCAAAAACCTATTGCTGACTGGCCATACTTATACAAGATCAGTCACAGTGACTATGAACCAACCTAAAGAAGTCCATCCCTACCTTGTGGACTACTCTGCCAAACATTGACTGGCTAACCAGGTTGTGTGACGTCCTTGATTTGCAGTAGAAGGAGTATAAGTCAGCACATGTTACATCTGAGATCTTCTCTTTCACGACTTCAAACTCTTTAACAAGCCTGGAAACGTAAACATCAATAGCATATTGAGATGTTTCTAGACAAAATATTAAATGATTCATCATTATTCATTATTATGAGTAGCATATTGTTAAACAAACTGTATCTCTATGCATTGAAGTTATAATTCATTGCTCTATCTCAGACGTAACCCTACTATGAACAATAACTA
>ERZ1740070.2307-NODE-2307-length-11052-cov-8.828317_pt1 | contig 11052 bp, 12 predicted proteins | sample MGYA00581734_ERZ1740070 | MGnify/ENA primary metagenome ERZ1740070 (study PRJEB43018, sample SAMN04849744) | marine metagenome | isolation source: floating plastic debris | place: Pacific Ocean | collected 2008-09-01 | study: EMG produced TPA metagenomics... | reverse complement strand
AATAAACGCCGGGGCTGAAGGCTTTGTTCCGATATCAGACGTCGCATCAAACCGTCGGGGTCTTGCTCAAACTGTCTGGTCGCAATCTGTCAAAAAACGAGCCAGCTTAGACCGCTAGGGATGCGCAATGTGCGGTCAATGCAGTTTGTTCGCGCCATTCATCAGGCGCTATGGAACAGTCTCAGCAGGAGCGCACATGCATCGGCGCATTCTAGCCCTTCCGCGAAGAGAGTTTCGACGTCCGTAGGCAAAATTGGACCCTTGGTCGAGCAAGTCTCCTGCATCCATTAAGGGGATTATCTCGATACGCAAACAAGCGTTGTCAGATGAGAGGCCGCTGCCTCAACTCGGGCTCAGTAACATGGCCAAGGCGCGCAAGCTCGGTGGGCTTAAAGACATGCAGCCGACCATCCGACCAATCCGCAACCCCTGCATCGCGCAATTTTGCGATCATTTTGTTTGTGTGCACAAGCGACAGGCCAAGCGCGTCCGCAATGTCTTGCTGTTTGTAAGGTAGCGGCACGCCTTCGTTGCGCGCCAATTGCAAGGCGGTCAGACGGGCATAAAACCGATGCAACAGCCATGCGATTTTGCCGGTTGCATCCAATTGGCCCACAGCTGCGAGCGCTTCGCCCAACAGATGCTCTTCGGTCGCCGCGAGATGTGTTAGATCAAATGCGCGATTTGGCTGTGTTTTGAAAAGGGACCACAGCTCAGAGCGATTGAAAACGCAAAGCGTCATAAGGGTCGTTGCTTCAACGGTGTGCTGCATTTCGCCCATGACGCCGTTTTGCAACCCGATGAACTCACCCGGCAGGACAAATCCTACAACCTGCCGGTCCCCGGTTGGCAGATTTTTATACCTCAGGCCCATACCTGTCAGAACAGTGAACAGCTGCGCTGAGGATGCGCCCTCGGCCAGAATCTCGGATTTCGGCTCAGCAACAAACTCGCCAGTTTTGAAACGCTGTAAAAAAGCGCTTTCGTCTTTCGTAACGTCATCAAAGAGCGGAAGCGCGCGTAAGGGACAATTCTCACATTTGGTAGTCATGTTTTCCGTTTTGCTATGTCACAGTTTAATGAGCTCAACAGTTACGCGTGCTTTCATGAGGCCTCTTGGAGGACCACGTGACCGACGCATTCTGGATCGAAGACGCTCAGATCGCCATTTTGGCGGACAGCCCGGTGGAAGCTGCTGACTTCGCCGATATGGCACGTGGCGCAAGCCTTGGGCCTGCACTCGTAATGCGAACACCGGCTGCTCTCGTGGCGATGTTGAGCACTAAGGAGTTACGACCAAGGCTGGTCGTCCTAAGCAGAGGACTTGCAACCGAAGCAGCCCGAGAGTGCATTGCCGCATGCAAATCCGCAAATGCTGCTGTCATCCTGGTCGACAACGCAACGCATGCCGAACTGGTGGAGCCGCCTCAAAGATTGCTACGTCCTTTCACGATCGAACAGTTGCAGTCTGCATTTAAGAGTGTCGGCTTATCAGTCCTTTAAACGCGCTCGCGCGACTTCCAACCGATGAGAACACTCGCTACGAATGCGCCAATAAGATGTGCATCAAGACCTTTTGCAAGGCTGGGCTTGCGTGCCGTTGCAGCTTTATGCAGTAGCTGCACTTCCTACTGCGGTCGTAGTTATGTCCAGAGCTTGATCGACAGCGCTTCTAGCGGAATGCGTTGCATCGCGGGTGTACGCGGGCTTAGCTGTGTGATCCACTTTGCCCAAACTAGCGCGCTGCAATATCGGTGGTGCGGGTCGCTTCATGAAACCTCCTTCGTGCCACTTATGAACTTAACGCTCGTTTCCCAGCAAAGTTCCCTCGGAACCTTTTCTAAGGCGTCGCGTTTTTCCGTCGAGCGAGTAATTTGCAGGAGGTTCACATGCTTTACTGGGCAATTCTTTTCTTAATAGTGGCGATCGTTGCCGCAATCTTTGGGTTCGGCGGAATCGCGTCAGCATCGGCAGGCATCGCACAAATTCTCTTCTTCCTGTTTGTCGCGTTGTTTGTCGTGGCGCTGGTGGCCCGCGCATTGCGTGGAAAAACACCCTAATCACCAACGTTGAGAACAAAATGCCGGAGCCTTCGTGGCTTCGGTATTTTTGCCTTTTTAGGAGCAAATATGAATCGCCGCGACGCACTGACCGAAGTTTTTCTGAACTCCCTTCCGATCACTGCAGACAGTTACCCAAACCTGATCCACGCCGTGCAGGACATTGTGCGCGACGTAATCACAGTAGAGAAAAACAATGAATTATACGCCGCAGCGAACGTCCTGAGGCGCCTGATCGAGCCTGACCGCATCCTATCATTTCGGGTCACTTGGGAAGATGACGCGCAGCAAGTTCACGTGAACAAAGGCTGGCGTGTGCAGGGCAGTCAGGCGATTGGACCTTACAAGGGCGGCCTCCGTTTTCATCCCAGTGTCGACGAAGACACGCTGCGATTTCTCGCGTTTGAACAATGCTTTAAGAATGCTCTGACAGGCCTGCCGCTGGGCGGAGCAAAAGGCGGATCGGATTTCGATCCCAAAGGACGGTCGGATGCGGAGATCATGCGCTTCTGCCAAGCCTTCATGCGCCAGCTTGCACCCTCTATCGGACCGGACACCGATGTTCCGGCGGGCGACATCAATGTCGGTCCACGAGAAATTGGATACCTGTTTGGCGCTTGGCGCGAGCAATCCGGCAAGTACGGTGGGGCGTTGACAGGAAAAGGGCTGCCATACGGCGGATCGCACATGCGTGTTGAAGCCACCGGGTATGGGTTGGTCTACTTCACACAATGCGCCTTGGCCGCGCGAAACAAGATGATCGACGGCAAACGCGTTGCGGTTTCCGGCAAGGGAAATGTCGCCACGCATGCAGCACTGAAAGCTATCGAGCTTGGCGCTAAAGTGGTCGCGATTTCCGACACGTCAGGCGCACTGGTTTGCAAAGACGGTCTGTCCGCCGATGCAATCCGCTGGGTACAGGCGCAAAAGGCTGAAGGTGCAGGGATCGACACTCCGCCTCGTGAAATTGCCGCCAAATTTATGGATGGCGCGACGCCTTGGTCTTTCGAGGCAGACATTGCCTTTCCTTGCGCCACGCAAAACGAACTCAATGCCGAAATGGCGCAAAGCCTGATTGATGGTGGCTGCATTTGCGTAGCCGAAGGTGCAAACATGCCGCTGACAGAGGACGCCGCAACGCTTCTGCGGAATGCGGGGATCATGCATCTGCCGGGCAAAGCCGCGAACGCCGGGGGTGTGGCGGTCAGTGGTCTTGAGATGAGCCAGAACAGCCATCGCAGGTTCATGAGCGCGGACGACGTAGACGCAGCCCTTCGTACGATCATGAGCGACATTCACGAGCGCGTCGCAGAAGAGGGGCGCGGCAACGGAACCATCGACTACGTCCGGGGCGCCAACATTGCCGGATATCGTCGTCTGGCCGACGCAATTGTTGCTCAAGGCATTCTTTGAAAACAGGACATAGCTATGACATCGAAAAGAAACGGCGCGACAGCGTTGATTGAGGCATTGGTCGCACAAGGCGTCACCACCGTATTCGGCGTTCCCGGTGAGGAAACGACCGATCTGATGACAGCGATTGAACAAAGCGAATTGGAATTCATCTTGTGTCGCCACGAACAAGCGGCGGCGTTTATGGCGTCGGTTCACGGGCGTCTGAAAGGTGTCCCAGCTGTGTGCCTTGCCACGCTGGGTCCTGGTGCAACCAATCTCGTGACCGGCGTTGCAGATGCACAGCTTGACCATGTGCCGCTGATTGCAATCACCGGACAGGCACCCCGCGTACGGCTGAAGCGCGAAAGCCATCAAGTGATTGATCTTGAGGCGTTGTTTACGCCGGTGACAAAGTTTAGCCGAACGCTTGGTCTGGCCGATGATATTCCAGCAACTGTCGCCGAAGCTGCGCGATTGAGCGCGCACGAAAAGCCTGGACCGGTGCATCTTTGCCTGCCCGAGGACGTTGCGCAGGACATGACCGATGCTCAGATCATCGCTGCCAGACCTTTACGTTTTGGAACGCCCAATGCCGCAAATCTGAAAGAGGTCTCGGACGCTATCAAAGGCGCCAAGCGCCCAGTGCTTGTGGCTGGTGCAGGTGTACTGCGGTCAAACGCCAGCGATGCACTCCGCGCTTTCGTCGATGCCACTCAGATCCCACTTGTGACAACGTTCATGGCAAAAGGTATGCTGCCAAAAGACCACCCACAAATGCTGTTCTCACTCGGGCAACCAGAAGAGGACATCATCGATCACGCGCTCGATGCGGCGGACCTCATTATCACGGTCGGGTTTGATCCGGTGGAATACGGCACGTCGAACCTGACAAAGGATCAGACACCGGTTGTGGCACTGTCTTTGATCTCTGCTCCGGTTGACAGCGGCTGGCATATCGTTGCGGATGCTGTGGGTGATTTGTCGAAAACCCTCCGTCATGTGAAAAACCATCTCGGCGGACAAATCTGGCCAATCTGCCCGACATTCGAAGCAGTCCGCGATGGGATGATCCGCCATTTGTCCCGCGAAGCGCCGTCGCCAAAAGATGGCGCAGTGTCCCCACATGATTTGTGCGGCATCATCTCAGGCGTATTGCGCCCAGAGGACACGCTGCTTTCCGGTGTCGGCCTCCACAAGTTGTGGATCGCGCGACAGGTCATTGCGAAACGCCCTGGCCAAGTGATCATACCCAATGGTCTTGCCGGTATGGGCCTCGCTCTGCCTGGTGCAATTGCCGCCGCACGTATTCAGGAAACTGGCCGCGTTCTTGCCATCTGCGGAGACGGCGACGTCATGATGAACATTCAAGAGATGGAAACGGCAGCCCGCCTGGGGCTTCGCCTTACAGTCATGGTGTGGGAAGATGGTGGATACGGACTGATCGACGAACATCAGGGCGATACACATGCAGCCTTTAGCTTCAACAACCCCGTGTGGGCAAAGCTTGCCCAGTCGTTTGGATGGACACACGCCCATGCGCCCACGATTTCAACGGCCAAAGAGCTATTGAATTCCGGTCTTGCGGCAGAAGGTCCAACGCTGATTTCCGTCAATGTTGATTACGCCAGCGGCGGTGGCATGCCGACATATCAAATTGCAGCGTGACGGAACTCTGAGCCACGTCACACGTTTCATTTCCAAGCAATCAAAGGAGACATGACATGACCGATGCACTTCGCGTTGTTCCAAGTTCCGATACCGTATCCACCGGCGTCCGCGACGCTGCGACGATCGCCGACGGACTGGCAAATGTTCTTGCTGATACCTACCGTTTGGTTTTCAAAACACATGCCTACCATTGGAACGTCGAGGGCCCGCTGTTTTATTCCGTGCACAAATTAACGGAAGAACAGTATGAAAACATGTTCGACGCTGCGGATGAGCTGGCAGAACGGATCCGTGCCTTAGGTCAACTTGCCCCCTCTGCGATGGCAGACATCGTTGGCCGTTCAACGATCGACGACAAGACAGGCAATTTATCGACCGCTGATATGGTTGAGGATCTGGCAGCTGACCATGAACGGATTGCGCACCGTCTGCATGCATTGATTGATCTCGTCGAGGGCAAAAAAGACCCGGTGACCGAAGATCTCGCAACCGAACGTAGCGCATTTCACGAGCAAGCTGCGTGGATGCTGCGTGCCATTGCGAAATCGTAAAACCAGTGAACACATCAAAAAAGGGCGGCTTAAAGCCGCCCTTTTTTATTGACCTGACATGTTGCTTAAGCGTGCAACGTTTCAGTTGAAGCAAAAAACATAGCCTGGCTTACGGCAGACCGAACTTGTTCTTCGGTGTAAGGCTTGGAAATCAGAAACGCTGGTTCAGGCCCCTCACCTGTCAGCAAACGCTCGGGGAAAGCAGTGATGAAAATGACCGGCACATCCGGCGCATCGGCCAATATCTTGTTCACCGCATCGACACCGCTGGAATCATCAGCAAGCTGAATATCCGACAAGATCAGGTTCGGCTTTTCTTCGCCAAACAACTTGATTGCGCCTGTTTCCGTTCGCGCAATACCTGTCACCGCATGCCCCATGTCGCCAACAATTGCTTCCAGATCCATGGCAATGATGGCTTCGTCTTCGATGATCATCACCTTGCCCGACACGGACTTCGCCATCTCTGTGTATGCCACGTCGACCAGTTCACGTGCTTCGGTAACAGACCGCTTCATGACTGTCGCCACATCCTCAAACGACAATTCCTCTATCGTATGAAGCAACAACGCCTCACGCGTGTCTCGTGTTAGGTTTGCAAGATGTGCATGTGCCTTGCCTGGTGTACCGGTCTCTTCAGGTTCAAACTGCCCACCGCTCGTGGACCAGATCGACTGGAATACTTTGTAAAGCGCCACGCGAGGAGACATGTCGCTTTCGAAGAGGCTCATGTCCGCCAAGATCGCTTCGAGCGTGAGCATGGCATAGCGGTCACCCTCTGCTTGCGACCCAGTTAAGGCACGTGCGTACCGCCGCAGATACGGTATGTTTTCGCCGATGCGATCTGTCATCTCGGCTGATCCGGTTGCACTCATGGATGCACTCTCCTCAAAAAAATTTTCCATTTCGGGAACCAAACGCCGCAAAGCGCGTTAGGTTCCAAATTATTAGGCAACTCGCAGGAAAAAAATGAGCCAGCATTCGCCCAGATCAAGTCTGACAGACGAGATCGACGCAAATCTCAAACGTGCGTTCGATAAAATCAGCGAAGAGAAAGTTCCCGATCGTTTCTCAGACCTGCTTTCGCAGTTACGCTCTGCCGAGCAGGCGAAAGGCCGCGAGGGTATCAACGATGACGGCTGATCCCAGAGACGAGTTGACCAATCACCTTGGTCCGATGCGCGCATTTGCGATGAGTTTAACCCGCAACTCAGCGTTGGCTGATGACATGGTACAGGACGCACTCGTCAAGGCATGGACGAAGATCGATACGTTCGAGGCCGGAACAAACATGCGTGCATGGCTCTTCACGATCCTGCGGAACACTTACTATTCGCATCACCGCAAAGCACGACGCGAGGTGGCAGATGTCGATGGCGTACTGTCCGAAGCACTGGCCCAGAAACCGGATCATGACGGGCGGCTGCAGATGCGGGATTTCAACGCGGCGTTTGATGAATTGAACGACGAACAACGCGAAGCACTTGTGCTGGTTGGTGCTGCTGGGTTTTCTTACGAAGAAGCTGCGGAGACCTGTGGCGTCGCAGTTGGTACGATCAAAAGCCGCGTGAATCGCGCACGTGCGCGTCTTGCGGAATTGATGTCAATTGATGACGAAAGTGCAATTGAAATGACAGATGCCGTTACAGCGGGCATCGTAACCGCCCAGCGCAGCGTGGCCTAGCGTTGCATGGTATGACAGCGGCAAAATTCCTGCCAAAAAAATTGATAACAAGGCTAGTGTTGTTGATGACACTGGCCTTGTTTCCACTTGGGTTGATCTCGATTTGGCAAACCTACACGGTCGTGAAAGAGGCTGAGTCCTTGTCGCGTGCGTCGCTTCTCGCGCGCACCGAAGATAAGGCTGACGAGGAACGCCGGATCGTGCAAGAAGCCCTTGGTGTGGCGGAAGGCTTGGCACAGGTTGTCACACGCCTGTCGCCCGAAGACTGCAACACCGCGATGCGCAAATTGGTTGACGGTCGAGATACCTACATCTTTGCAGGGTTCGTTCCGCTAGACGGTCAAATGATCTGCAGCACGGCCAACGGGCCAGTCGATCTGACCGGGGTTCCGGATTTCGAAACTGAAGTCCGTCGTGAAGGTCCTTTCATCCAACTCAACGAGCGGGGCGAGGTCAGCCAACAACCGGTTTTGATCGTCTCTCAACCTGTTTTCAACGCAGGTACTCTTGCTGGTCGGCTCACAATCTCGATCCCGCACGCGCTCACTCGAAATGGAACAGCTGACAGCACTGACACCAGCGATCTAAAAATCGTGTCTCTTAATTCTGAGGGGCAGATAATGGCAGCCACGGGCGGTTTAGATGCTGCGAGTGAACACCTACCGTCAGGCATCGCACCCAAAGACCTTCCCAACATGCCGATACAAACCTTTCGCGCTTTGTCCGAAAACGGTCAAGATCGGCTGTTTGCGATCTCACCACTGGTGCCGGGTATCCTGTACCTTGTCGGAAGTTGGCCAGCCGGCGCGTCAGTCCAAGGCGGCCTTAGCCTAAGCGGACTGATACCCTTGCTGTTCCCAGTGCTTATGTGGTGTGCCGGGATCAGCGTTGCCGTCCTCGGGCTGCAGCATTTGGTTCTTCGGCATCTCAATGACTTGCGTTCAGGAATGCGCCAGTTCGGCCTTGGAACAAGACGTGCCTCTTCGCTGCAACTCGTCAATCCGCCACAAGAGTTTGAAGAGGCGGAACGCGCATTTAATCGCATGACATTCATCCTGTCCGAGGCCGAAGAATGTCAGGCTCAAGACCTACGTGACAAAGAGGTTTTACTGAAAGAGGTTCACCATCGCGTCAAAAACAATCTGCAACTGATCGCGTCGATCATGAACATGCAAATGCGGCGCGCCCAAAGCGATGAAGCGAAGTCGTTACTCGCGGCATTGCAGCAACGCGTCCGAGGTCTCGCGATGCTGCATCGCACCTTGTACACCACGACGGACGTCGCCACGATCGACAGCCAAGAACTGATCACCACAGTGGTCAAAGACGCCTCCAGTCTTATCCAGGATCATACGATGCGGGTTGACGCAAAGCTCGCATCCTTCCCGCTTTTTCCCGATCAAGCCGTCCCGCTATCCATGCTCTTGGCAGAAGCGCTTACAAACGCGTTCAAGTATTCCGACACATCGGCACGCGATATCCCGGTGACTGTTTTGTTGGAAGAACACTCAAACAATGTCGCGCGCCTTGTTGTGACAAATCCGGTAGGGGATGCGAAAAACCCCGCAGACGCAGATGCTGGCGACGGGCTAGGCTCACAGCTTCTCAAGGCATTTGTCCGCCAATTGGATGGAACCGCCTATTCCGCAATTCGCGACGGATTGTTCGTGTTCGAGATAACCTTCGAACGTCGGGAATTCGAAAGCGCTTCGAATGCCTGACGATTTCGAAGTCTTGATTACGGCGCAAGAGGCTTGGCCCGCGTTTGAGCATGCAGTGCTCAATTCAAAGTCCGAGATTATTGCTGGCTTTCGCATCTTCGATCTTCGCACAAAACTGCGGTCGAAAGAGGCGCAGGCAATCGGGCAAGACTGGTTCGATCTTATAGCGCATGTCGCAGCGCGCGGTGTGTCTTTTGATCTTACCATCAGTGATTTTGATCCCGTCTTCGGGACAGAGCTACACGAGATGACGTGGACCACTATGCGCCAAGGTCACGCGCTTAAAGAAGTACTGGGGCATCACGCTGACAAGGTGCAAATCAGGGCGCATTTACACCCAGCTACGGCTGGTACTGTGCCCTGGCTTGCTTTTTTGCCAAGCAGTCTGAAACGGCAAAACGCAGCTTTGGCCGAACTCACCCCATCCAGAAAAGCGCGCCAAGCAGTTCAGCTTAAGCGAAACAAGCTTCCGCGCATGCACACCGTCACACATCACCAGAAACTGGCGGTGATTGATGGTGAAGTGTTGTATATTGGCGGCCTTGATCTCAACGAACGGCGGTGGGACACGCCAAAACATGATCTGCCCGCAAGCAAGACGTGGTCAGATGTACAAGTCCTCATGCGCGGGCAAGAGGCGCAAGAGGCACGCGCGCATCTCAAAAGCTTTGTCGCGGCCAGCGAGGGCACAACGCCACCGTCAAAAGCGCGCGCGATCAAACGCACACTGTCGATGCCACGACAAGTCCAGTTTCCGTTTCTTTCACCAAGGTCAGCGCTTACCGAAATAGAAGAAGCACATTTGTCCGCGTTCAAAGATGCCCGGCATCTTATCCACATCGAAACGCAGTTTTTCCGTTCGTCCCGTATTGCCGACGCGCTTGCATCTGCGGCCTCAAAGCGGCTCGATCTCAAGCTATTGCTCATCCTACCTGCCCTGCCAGAGGCTTTATCGATTGATGACAACGATGGGTTGGACACGCGTTATGGCATGTCGCTTCAGAAATCTGCGTTGGCCACCATAAAGGACGGTTTTGGCGAACGCCTCATCTTGGCAACGCCGGTACGACCCATGCTCGCCAACCGCGAGACTCTTCAGACCTTATGTGGATCGCCAACCATTCACGTGCACAACAAAGCTCTGGTGGTGGACGACAGATATACAATGATTGGTTCGGCCAACCTAAACGGTCGATCCTTGCGGTGGGACACGGAAGTTGCCGTCGAAACGAACATCCCGGCACGGGTCGCACACGCGCGCAAAAAACTTCTTCAACACTGGTGGTTCGACCCCATTCCCGATGCAGCTTACGAGCTTGAAACGCTCCATGACTGGTGGCAACGCAGCATTCGCCGCAACGGCGTTGTTCGCCCTAAAAACAGAACTGGTTTTCTTGTGCCACATGACCCCGCAAACCGCGATGACCTCGCACAGCCGCTGCCTGGTGTCACAGAAGACATCGTCTAACCCGGAACCGCCTGCCCCTTAGTGGTCCTGCTTAGCGCTCTGATCGATGCCGAGCTCAAAGCCTAAACTGTAAGAGACACCACCACTGGCAGGACACGCCTACGTGGCAAACGCGGCGCACACAAAGCCGATATACTTGGACCTTTGCGCGAGCAAACCGGCGGCTGACATATACCTGTTTGCCGCAGGATTAAGCCCTCGCTGGGCCATACAAAGGTTGGCTGGCCGCGATCTTGTGCCTAATACAATATGACGACGGAAGCACAGATACACGCGCACCGTGCTCGCGGACGAGCACAGTTGCTTTGCGTCGGCAGCCCGACCCCGCACAAACAATCAAGCGCCGCGTTCCTGCCAGATTGCCGAGCGAAACAACACAGTAGCTCCGCCAAATGCGGTCAATTCAAAAGAAATAAGTGTGTATGGTGGCGGACCGAGGAGGATTCGAACCCCCGACCCCTTGATTCGTAGTCAAGTACTCTATCCAGCTGAGCTATCGGTCCAC
>ERZ1740070.2306-NODE-2306-length-11053-cov-4.843244_pt1 | contig 11053 bp, 8 predicted proteins | sample MGYA00581734_ERZ1740070 | MGnify/ENA primary metagenome ERZ1740070 (study PRJEB43018, sample SAMN04849744) | marine metagenome | isolation source: floating plastic debris | place: Pacific Ocean | collected 2008-09-01 | study: EMG produced TPA metagenomics... | reverse complement strand
GCCGGTAGGACTGGAAACCCGCTCTTATTGTCGCTAGAGCAACGCCATGACAGCGCTAGACACAACCGCCCCGATCCTGACCGACGCGAAAGACCGCCTGAGACACCACGCAGCGCGCATCGCCGTCGACCCGCGAACCAATTCTGTGTTCGCCTATGCTCAGGATCTGTTTCGGGCTCTGGAAGCCGAAAAGATCACGCTTTCCGATCTCGACGACACCGCGCAATCTGTATTTACCGACCTGATCCTTGCGCGCGCCGACCGGTTCCGCCGCCAGCATGACGACAATATCGATCTGACGGCCCGGCTCGATGCGTTGGCCGCGCAAGGCTGGGAGACCTTTAGATCGACGATGGAAGCGGCAACCGGCGGCATCGTCTTCACGGCCCACCCGACGTTTGCCCTGTCACGCGATGTCCGGGCCACGTTCGCGGCACATGTAACGGAAATGTCGGAAACAAGCGCAAATCTGCTCCGCACAGCGGTTGCAAAGGATAGTCGCGCCTGGTCGCAATCCATCTCGCTGCTCGGCGAGCATGATGAAGCGCAAGAGACGATCACGCATGCGCAGACGGCGCTCGCCCAATATGCTGCGCTTGTTCTCGGTACGGCCCGGCGCGCCTTTCCGGACCAGTGGCGCAGCCTGAAGCCGAGCGTCCCTACGCTCGCCTCCTGGGTGGGTTACGATCTTGATGGTCGAACCGACATTCACTGGTCGCAATCCTTCGCCTTGCGCCTGAAAGAAAAAGCGGTCCAGCTCAGCCGTTACGTCACCGACCTACAAGCGATTATCGAGCAGGCTGAGGGCGCCACCAAAGACGCCCTCATCGGGCTAAGCGGTCGCCTGGATGCGGCCGCCACGCTGACTGAAGCGGAGGCAGACATTTTCAGCGAGGCTCTGCCTCAGCCAGACAATCTCGTCCATGCGGCCAATCAATTGACGGCAGAGCAGGATGACCGTCTGACCAAAGCGCAACCCATTATTGACCAGCTGCGCGAAATTGCCGGCCAGGATGAAGATGATGCACTGGCCCAGTCCATTTTGGTTCTTGCCGCCAAAATGGATGCGCTCAAGCTTGGCACCGCACGGATTCATCTCCGTCTCAATGCCGAACAGATCCGCACGGTGATCAGCCGCGATCTGGGCCTTGAAACAGAGAATCGCGACATCGGCCGCAGCGCGCTCAAGAAACTGTCTGAGCTTGCATCAGTAAAAACACCGCATCCGGTAAACTTTGCCGACCTCTTCCTGGAACAATCGACCGCGCGGCGCCAATTCATGATGTGCGCACAATTGCTGAAACACATCGACGCGGACTCAACCATCCGCTTCCTGATCGCGGAAAGTGAGAACCCCGCCACGGTCATGGGCGCGCTCTATCTCGCGCGGCAATATGGCGTTGATCATCAGCTTGACATCTCGCCTCTGTTCGAGACGCCGGAAGCGCTCGAGACAGGTGGCCGCTTCATTGAGCAATTGCTCGAAGAGCCGGAATACATGGCCTATCTGAAGACACGCGGATATCTCTCCGTCCAGCTCGGCTTCTCGGACGCTGGCCGGTTCATTGGTCAGGTCTCCGCCGATATGGCGATTGAACGGATCCACAATCTGATCAGCCGCGCCGTCGCCAAAGCGGATGCCGGCCTGTCCCTGCTCATCTTCAATACACATGGTGAATCCATGGGCCGCGGCGCCTGGCCCGGCAGTTTCGATCAACGCTTTGATCACTTGCTCAGCCATTGGACCCGGCAACAGTCGCGTGATCGCGGCGTACCCCTTCGCCACGAGGTTAGCTTCCAGGGAGGTGATGGCTATCTCCATTTCGCGAATGAGACGCTCGCCACAGCGACCTATAATGCGTTCGCGGATCACTTACTATCCGCGCCAGATGACACCAGCAATGACCCCTTCTATCAGCGCACCGACCTCGTCTGGGACTTTTATCGCGCCTTGCGTCGCTGGCACGAGCGTCTGTTCGCCAACCCGGATTACGGGCACTTGCTGAACGATTTCGCCACCAATTTTCTGGTCAAAGCGGGCTCACGTCAGCGCCGTCGCAGTTCCGGTCCGGCCGGTCCGCGTTCGCTGCGCGCCATTTCTCACAATGCGACACTGCAACAGCTTGGCGTACCTGTGAACACCGCTGCCGGGATTGGCTCCGCCCTTCGCCGGGAGCGCGATCAGGTCAATGATCTGATCAAGGACTCGCCTCGCATGCGGGGTCTAATGAAGCTAGCCTCAATGGCTCGCTCAGCAACCAGCGTGCCGGTTTTGCGCGCCTATGCCAATGTCTATGACCCGACGTTCTGGGTCGCCTTGTCGAGTGGCACGGATGATGCCGACATGGCGCTTGCCTATCGCCGGATCTATTATCTGCTCCAGGATCGCCAGACCACGACATCGATTGAGAAGATCGCCAATACATTTACCACGGATTTCAGTAAATTCGATCCGATGCTGGCCAACATGGACCAGGTGCCGAGCCCGGAAGTCCGCCGCGAAGCCCGGCTCGATGTGCATGTTCTGCATGCGATTCGCCAGGCCTTGATGATGAAGGCCTTGTCGCTGGCCGGGAGACTGCCCACCGTCTCACGTCGCCACGAGTCCACCGTCGAGGACATTATGCATCTAATCCGCACAATGCAGATTGGCGATGCTGTAAAACTGCTCTGTGATATCTTCCCGGCCTCGCGGGATGAGGAGTCGCGCTTGGCCAATCTGTCAGAGCCCGGGCACATGACCGGCAATCCCGCCAATGGCTATGACCAGCTGCATGCCGATGTGATCAAACCGCTCGATGAGATTGATCGCCTGATGCATATGACCACACTCGCAGTGTGCCAGGCCTATGGCGCCTATGGCTGACCTTAAGTCAATCTTGCCTGATGCCGCGATAATGTGAAGACATCCTTCGCAACAGCGCGGAGGAATACATGAGCGAAACTGCAAGCCGAACCGGCCCGCTCGCCGGGGTGAAAATCATCGATATGTCATCGGTCGTACTTGGCCCGTTTGCGACACTGATCTTTGGCGATCTCGGTGCTGATGTCATCAAGATCGAGGCCGGCCAGAAAGGCAAGTCGGGCGACATGATGCGCTATGCCGGTGCATCGCCTACGGGCGACCTGGGGCCTATCTATACCAGCCTCAATCGCAACAAGCGCTCGGTCCAGCTCGACGCCAAGACCGAAGATGGCAAAGCCGCCATCATTGCCATGCTGAAAGAGGCTGACGTGTTCTTTCATAATGTCAGACTGGCCGGCATGGGTCGTCTGGGCCTGGATTATGAGAGCGTGAAAGGGATCAATCCGGGCATTGTTTATGTTCATTGCGCCGGCTTTGGCGCGGGCGGGCCGTATGAGAAGCGGCAGGCTTATGATGATCTGATCCAGGGCGCATCCGGCTTTGCGGCCCTCAATGCCATGCGCTCTGGTGGTGACCCTGAATATGCGCCGAGCCTGGTCGCCGACAAGACCGTCGGTCTGTTCGCCACGTATGCCACACTGGCGGCGCTCTATCACAAGCAAAAGACCGGCGAAGGCCAGTTCGTCTCTGTCCCGATGCTGGAGAGCTTTACCTTCTTCAATCTGGTTGAGAACTTGTATGGAGAGACCTTCCTGCCCGGCAATGGCAAGCTCGCTTATACCCGCTCAATCAATGCCAATCGCAAACCCTACAAGACCAAGGATGGCTATATCGGCCTTGTGCCCTATTCCGACAAACAGTGGGAATTATTCTTTGAAATGGGCGGCAAGAGTGGCGTTTTCGAGGATCCGCGTTTCTCATCCTACTCCGCGCGGACCGAGAATATCACAGAGCTTTATGCGATCATCGGCGAAGTCGCCCTGCTGAAAACGACAGATGAATGGCTGTCCCTGCTCGACGAAGCGAACATTCCAGCCATGCGCTACAATCAGATGGATGATGTCTTGGCGGACCCGCATCTCGCCGCGGTCGATTTCTTCCAGACCCGCAACCACCCGGACGCTGGCGACTATCGCAGCATGAAACATCCGGTCGAATTCAGCGCGACGCCCGCCGATGTCGCAATTGACCCGCCGCGACTGGGCGCCGACACGGAAACGGTGCTGGCGAGCCTCGGACTTTAATCCCGACACCCGCCAGACCTTCAATCATTGCTGAGTTTTTGCGCGCGCAGCTCTTTCTTGTTGAGCTGACGCTTGGCGATGATGCGCCAGGCTGCCGACTCGTCTGAACCACCCTTCGTGAGCGCGTGCCGCAAATCGTGACCGTCCAAACGGCGTCCGAACTTGTCGACCGGCGCATAATCGGTGTCCAGCTGAAACCAGCAACCGCGATGCTTTGCCAGGAAACGCGTCTCGGTCCGGACAAGCAGATCCTGAACCCGAACGCCCTTGGCGCGGCGTTTACGGTCCGCCCGCAATTTCTCGCGACGGCTTTGCACGCCCAGCTTGCGGCACAGCTTGTCGGTCCGCTTGATCAAACCATCATTCGGATCGACATAAAGCTTGGCCCACCAGTTTTCAGGTGAGGTTGGGCCCCACCATTTATGCGCCGACATGAATCTGCCATCGCGCGCCACGGTGACATTGACCAGGATGAAATCAGTCAGATGGTCCCGCACATGCTGTTTCACGGTGCTGCTGGTATCGAGATGCTCGCAGATCTCGCTATAGACCTTGTCCCACGGTCGCCCGACCTGTTTGTGAAGATAGCGCTTCAGGGGCGCCAGATTCTCATTCAGGCATTTGGTATAGCCGCTATGCTCCAGGACGAGACGACGACCCGTCACGCGCTTGCGATCCGGCGCCTTGTCGTAGCGCAGCTTTGATTTCGGCGCATGCCGGCTGCCCCAGCGGGGACGCTCGACAATGACTTTGAACATATCCTCACGCATGAGGGCCTCCTGCCAGCCTTTCCGGCTGAATTGATGTTGGCACGGTACGGTCGAAAAACCGCACGCGATCAGGCGCGTCTGTGCGCCCGAGATTAGAATTGCCCATTGGAAAGGGTCCTGATCCTAAAGCTTGGATACGGGGTGAACTCGGTTTGCGATCATGGTCTGCATGCACCCCTCCTTTGTTTGATCAGGTTGGCAGAGGTGGCGGCTATAGACAGAGAATGGGGCAAAGACAAGGCGGGATTCATGCCCTGACTTCTTCTCAGACCAAGTGAACACCCTGACTTTTCTCCCGTCCTCAGTTCTGGCATAAGCCCCGCCATGTCGATGATCCGCGTCACCGCTTTGTATAAATTCGTCACGTTCCACGACCCGGACGCCTTGCGCGAACCTCTATTCGAACGCCTGTCCGAGCTCGGAATCAAGGGCACCATCCTGCTCGCCACCGAGGGCGTGAACGGGACGATTGCCGGTCCGCCAGACGCCATGGACCAGGCGCTTAAGGCCATCTCTGCCTTGCCGGGCTGCGAAACTCTGGAATGGAAAGACAGCCATTCCGAAACCATGCCCTTCCTGCGCCTGAAGGTTCGGCTCAAGAATGAAATCGTCACGATGGGCGTCCCGGGCACTGACCCGACCTGCCTGGTTGGCGCCTATGTCAAACCGGAAAACTGGAACGCATTGATCTCTGACCCTGACACAGTCGTGATTGACACCCGCAACGATTATGAAGTCGCATTGGGCACTTTTCAGGGCGCGATTGATCCTGAGACCGAGTCGTTTCGCGAATTCCCGGCCTGGTTCGAAACCTTCCGCGCCGAACTCGCGGCGCAAGGGCGGACGCCAAAGATTGCCATGTTCTGCACGGGTGGTATTCGCTGCGAAAAATCGACCTCCTACGTGAAGTCCCTCGGGATTGAAGACGTCTTTCACTTACAGGGCGGTATTCTCAAATATCTCGAAACCGTCCCGCAGGCTGAGAGTCTCTGGCAAGGCGAGTGCTTTGTCTTTGACGAGCGGGTCAGTGTCGGGCACGGTCTGGAAGTCGGAAATTACCAGCTCTGCCATGCCTGTCGTCACCCGGTCGGCGCCGCCGACCGCCTTGATGAGCGATATGAGGAAGGCGTCTCCTGTCCGCGCTGCCATGGCACCTTTTCGGATGAGAAGATGGCGGCCCTGCGCGAGCGACAGAAACAGGTTCGACTCGCCAAAGCGCGCGGTGAGACCCATATCGGGGATGAAGTTATCATGACCCCGCGAAAGAGAGTCACTGCGTGAGCCAGGCCCGGCCGATCCTTTATTCCTTCCGGCGCTGCCCCTATGCGATGCGCGCGCGCATGGCGATTGCGCAAGCCGGGATTGAATGTCGCCTGCGTGAAGTGGTTCTACGAGACAAACCAGTGGAAATGCTGGAGGCGTCACCAAAGGGTACCGTACCGGTCATCGTTCAACCTGATGGCCAGGTTATTGATGAAAGTCTCGATGTGATGGCCTGGGCCCTGGAGCAGAATGACGCGGAATCCTGGCTGACCCCAGAGCACGGAACGCGTACGGATATGGACGCTCTGGTCGCCGAGTGCGACGGCCCTTTCAAACGTGCGCTGGACCGCTACAAATATCCCAACCGGTACGAAACCGAGGGCGTGGATCGTTTTGAGCAACGCGAGATCGGCCTGGAATTTCTGAAACACCTCAACATGAAACTAGCTGGTCGCGGGCACTTGTTCGGAAATCGCATCAGTTATGCCGACATCGCCATTTTCCCCTTCGTCCGACAATTCGCCAACACCGATCGCGCCTGGTTCGACGCCCTCGAACTGCCCCATTTACAAGCCTGGTTGGTCAGCCATTTGGACAGCGACTTGTTCAGGCACGTCATGCCAAAATTTCCGCAATGGAACGCCGGCGACGAAGAGCCCGTGTTTCCGGAAACTGCAGTTCAATTTTAGACCGTTTTTTCAATACTTTGCATTTCGGCGGCAACGCGCCGAAGTGCCGCTTCTGCAACGGTAAGGCTGGATTCCAGGTCCTCCAGCGCTTCTGGCGATACTGCCTCCAGGCAGTCTTTGGTCCAGACAATCGCCTTGAGCATGTCAGCAACATACTCAACGTCTGAAGCGGCCAAATTCGATTCTTGCATCTGAGTGCTCCGTTCGGAACAGATTCAATTAACTATCGGGGCGGGCTCCTTAGAGCCGTTGAAAGATATAATGAAGCCGGTTTTGTCAGTGGGCACTGCTTTTATTTGCAAAGACTTGCGATTGCACGCGCAAAGCGCGTATTGGCCGCGAAGTTGAAACCCCGGGAATTCAAACAATCACCGAAGCCTAGGCTTTCAGCGCCGCCCGCACCGCTTCGAGCGCGGCTTCAGCATTGCTGCCATCCGGGCCACCGGCTTGCGCCATGTCTGGGCGGCCTCCACCGCCCTTGCCGCCGACTTCTGCCGATGCCACGCGCACGAGATCGACTGCTGAATGCGTGTCGACCAGGTCGTCTGTCACGCCGACGGCAACAGCGGCTTTGCCATCATTAACGCCAACAAACACGGCGATACCCGATTTCATCTGCGCTTTGGCTTCATCAATCAGTGCGCGCAAATCCTTGCCGCCAACACCATCGGCGACACGCGCGATCAGTTTGACGCCATTGATCTCTTCCGGCCCGGACGGCGCGCCGCTTTCGCCCGCCATAGCGAGCGCGCGTTTGGTGTCGGCAAGTTGGCGCTCCAGCGCCTTGCGCTCCTCGCTGAGGCTGGATACTTTTTTCGCGACATCTTTTAGCGGCACTTTCAACTGATCAGACAGCTCGACTGCAACCTGCGCGCGGCTGCGCAGGAAAGCGATCGCCTCCGCGCCAGTCGCCACTTCAATCCGGCGTACGCCTGCCGAAACACCACTCTCTGAAAGGATCACGAATGTGCCAATATCGCCCGTACGCTCAACATGCGTGCCACCGCACAGCTCGACGGAATAGGCCTTCTCGGCCTCCTGTAAGTCGACCCCCATGCTGAGGACGCGGACTTCGTCGCCATATTTTTCGCCGAACAGAGCCAGCGCACCAGCCTCTATGGCCTTTTCAGGCGATGTCACCGATATACCAACCGGGTTGTTCTGACGAATGACCGTGTTGACCTGGTCTTCAATCGCCTCAATCTCGGCCGGCGTTACCGGCGCGCCGTGCGAGAAATCGAACCGCATTCGCGCTTCTTCAACCAGCGAACCTTTTTGCGTGACATGCTCACCGAGAATGTCGCGCAAAGCGGCATGCATCAGATGCGTCGCCGAATGGTTCGCCATGATACGGGTGCGTCTGTCGCCATTGACCTTGCTGCTGACGGAGTCGCCAAGAGCCAGACTCCCATCCACCAGTTCGCCGATATGCACATGTAGATCACCCGCGCGCTTCTGAACATCGCGCACGATGAAACGGGCTGTTTTGGTTTCGATCACGCCATGGTCGCCCGCCTGTCCACCGCTTTCGGCATAGAAGGGCGTGCGGTCGAGAATGAGTTCCGCCTGCGCGCCGGCTTCCAGCGCATCGGTTTGCGTACCCGCTGTAAGAATCGCCTTGATCACCCCGTCAGCCGCGAGTTCTGAATAGCCGAGAAACGCAGTGCCGCCGACTTCGTCGCGCACGCGAAACCAGACCTCACCTGAAGCGGCATCGCCGGAACTAAATCCAGCCGCCTTGGAGTCTTCCTTCTGGCGCGCCATGGCCGTGTCGAATCCGTCTTCATCGACTTGCATACCACGTCCGCGCAGGATGTCCTGCGTCAGATCCAGCGGGAAACCATATGTGTCATAGAGTTTGAAAGCGGTTTCGCCGGGCAGCGTATCGCCTTCTTTCAGGGATGCACTGGCCTCATCCAGAAGCGCCAGGCCCCGTCCCAAGGTGCGCTGAAAGCGGCTTTCTTCCTGCTCCAACGCGCTTTCGATCGCGGCTTGCGCGCGGCCAAGTTCGGGATAGGCGGCACCCATTTCCGTGACCAGGGCCGGCACCAGTTTGTGCATGCCCGGCTCGCGCGCGCCGAGAATATGGGCGTGACGCATGGCCCGGCGCATGATGCGCCTCAGGACATAACCACGGCCTTCATTTGACGGCGTGACGCCATCGGCGACGAGAAAGGCAGAGGTCCGCAAATGGTCCGCAATCACCCGGAAGGATCCAAGCTGATCGCCCTGTGCCTTTTGCACATAAATGTCTTCCTCTGCCGCAATCAGATTACGGAATAAGTCGATATCATAGTTGTTATGAACCCCCTGCAATACTGCCGCGATCCGTTCCAGACCCATGCCGGTATCTATGGAAGTCTTAGGGAGGTTGAGCCGGTCGCCGCCCTTTTGCTGGTCGAATTGCATGAAGACCAGATTCCAGATTTCGATGAACCGATCACCATCCTCTTCCGGCGTTCCAGGAGGGCCGCCCCAGACGTCCGGACCATGATCAAAGAAAATCTCTGAACACGGGCCACATGGGCCGGTATCGCCCATCGACCAGAAATTGTCCGAGGTCGCGATACGTATAATCCGGTCATCAGACAGACCGGCGACCTTTTTCCAGATCGCAGCGGCTTCATCATCTTCGGCAAAAACGGTGACCAGAAGTTTGTCGGCGGGCAGACCAAGTTCCTTAGTGGCTAATTCCCAGCCAAAGGCGATGGCGTCATCCTTGAAATAGTCGCCGAAAGAGAAATTGCCGAGCATCTCAAAAAAGGTGTGGTGGCGCGCCGTGTAGCCGACATTGTCGAGATCATTGTGCTTGCCGCCAGCGCGCACACATTTCTGCGAACTCACCGCACGCAATTCCGGCGGCGTTTCAGCGCCGGTAAAGATGTTCTTGAACGGCACCATGCCAGCATTGACGAAAAGCAAGGTCGGATCATTCTCTGGCACCAGCGGCGCAGAGGCTTTGCGAACATGTCCCTTGCCTTCGAAATAAGACAGAAACGCTTCGCGCAGATCGTTGACACTCGTCATCAGACTTCCTCTCGCCGACTCACTCAAATGAGGTCTTGGCCGTGGATATATGTCCATAAAAGCAACGCGCCAAGCGTTTCCACTGGCGCGTTGCAGATGATTTGATTGGAATTGGGTTCTAGCCGGCTTCCGCCTCAGGCTCAGCGTCCTCAGCCGGGCCGCCGCCTTCGGTCAGCAAGACGTCCGAGAGCAGACCAGACCGTTTGCGGATTTCAAGTTCAATCTCATCGCGAATGTCGGGATTGTCCTTCAGGAATTGGCGCGTCTTCTCACGCCCCTGCCCAATCCGTTCCGGCCCGTAGGAATACCAGGAGCCGGACTTCTCGATCACCTCGCATTTGACGCCGAGATCAATAATCTCCCCGGTTTTCGAAATGCCTTCGCCATAAATAATGTCGAACTCGACTTGCCGGAAAGGCGGCGCAACCTTGTTCTTCACCACTTTCACGCGGGTCTGGTTGCCGATCACTTCATCCTTGTCTTTCAAAGCACCAATGCGGCGAATGTCGAGGCGGACCGAAGAGTAGAATTTCAGCGCATTGCCGCCCGTCGTCGTTTCCGGGCTGCCAAACATGACGCCAATCTTCATCCGAATCTGATTGATGAAAATGACCATGCAGTTCGACTTGGAAATCGATCCGGTCAGCTTGCGCAGCGCCTGGCTCATCAGGCGGGCTTGCAAGCCGGGCAAACTGTCGCCCATTTCACCTTCAATTTCGGCCCGCGGCGTCAGAGCCGCGACTGAGTCGATGACCAGAACGTCAATCGCCCCGGAGCGAACCAGCGTGTCGGCAATTTCGAGCGCCTGTTCCCCGGTATCCGGCTGCGACACCAGAAGGTCATCCAGATCGACCCCCAGCTTGCCAGCATAGACCGGATCGAGCGCATGTTCAGCGTCGACAAAGGCACATACCCCACCATTTTTCTGGGCTTCGGCGACAATGTGCAGGGACAAAGTCGTCTTACCGGAACTTTCCGGGCCATAAATTTCAATCACACGGCCTTTTGGCAGGCCGCCAATGCCAAGAGCGATGTCCAGACCGAGCGAGCCGGTCGGAATCGATTCAATGTCCATGGCTTTTTGTTCGCCAAGACGCATCACCGATCCTTTGCCAAAGGCACGATCAATATTGGCGAGCGCCGTTTCGAGAGCTTTCTGCTTATCCACGCCGGAATCCTTATCCACAAGTTGTA
>ERZ1740070.2305-NODE-2305-length-11053-cov-6.518458_pt1 | contig 11053 bp, 6 predicted proteins | sample MGYA00581734_ERZ1740070 | MGnify/ENA primary metagenome ERZ1740070 (study PRJEB43018, sample SAMN04849744) | marine metagenome | isolation source: floating plastic debris | place: Pacific Ocean | collected 2008-09-01 | study: EMG produced TPA metagenomics... | reverse complement strand
TATCTCGATAAGTTGCACGTCCCGATGCTGCGGGAGGAGAAACTTCTAAACCGCAACCAACACCACAATAAGGACAAAGAGTTTTAACAGATTCAGACATACTTTACGATGGTTATTAAAAATCAGAAATATCGGAAGATTACTGTGTGAAATAATTATTTGAAAAGATTTTTTAACAAAATAAATTTATAAGATTATATACTCAATTGTAAGGTGTGTTACTACACAAGCGATTTTTTTTTACATTACTATTTAAATAAAGCCGTAAAGTACCATCAGAATTTCACAGTGTGCGACTTTGGCAGAAAAATAATACGGTATTGAAAAGTTTATAGGGTGACTAAGTTGCTGATAGGGAATAGTTTTTCGTAAATTTAGTGAAAATAGATTAGTGCTGGTTTCACTGGTGTATAAGTGTCTGTTTTAGTCACTTTCACATCAAAATATCGTTTAATATTGATAGATTTATTTACATATCTAACGCACCTTACAAGACTTTTATTCGCATAAATCAAATAAAAAAGGAACCGATAACTCATTTACTGTTTATCGATTCCATATTTTCAACCAAAGTTTAAATGCAATTAAGTAATGCTAAGTTAAACTCTTCGGTTCGATTACAATTTGCTGTAACTCATCTTCTCCTTCATGATGGTCTGAAAATGAGCCTTCGGGTTCTTTCAAGACAAACCAGCACAAGAAAGCAACTATCAAAGCAGCAATACCCATCATCTGGAAAAAGACTTTATTTGATTGAGCGATAACTGCGGTCGTCTGTTCTCCACCACCACTTAACCATTCTGGTAATAAACTAAAGATAGTCAAATAAGCTACCGCACCAACGTTTCCATAAGCTCCAACGTTACCTGCAATTTGACCTGTAACTCGACGCTTAACCAAAGGAACAATCGCGAATGTCGAACCCTCTCCAGCTTGTACAAAGAAAGAACAAGCCATAGTCAACAAGATAGCTAAAGGTAGCCACCAGCCACTACCAACAGTTCCCATCATCATGTAGCCTATACCCATACAAGCTGTAAGGATAGCCATAGTGTTTTTGCGGCTACCGAGTCTATCGGAAATGAAACCACCACCAGGACGAGATACTAGGTTCATGAACGCATAGCTAGCAGCAATTGCTCCTGCTAAAGTCTTGTTTAAAGCAAAAGTTCCTTCAAAAAATGCTGGAAGCATAGAAACCACAGCCAATTCCGAACCAAAGTTAACCACATAAGTTAGTTCTAGAATAGCTACTTGGGAAAAATTGTAACGGTCTTTTGCTGGATACTTCTTACCTGAGAGCAAGTCCTTATTTACAATCCAACAGTTATAAGCCTGAAACAAATATAAAGCAGCTAATCCAGCCCAAACTAGAAACAGTATATTGTCACCGTATAAACCAACCTTTTTCAAGCGCCAACCTAGAAGCATCAAAACACCTGTTAGAGGCAAGTTCATCAACATCAAGAACCAGAAATCGCGCACGCTGGTAACTTCTAAACCTCTAGCATTCTTGGGCTTTTGATAGACTTTTCCAGGAGGATGATCCTGTACATTGAAGAAATACAGAATTCCATACAAAGCGGCAATAATACCACTTCCAGCAATACAAAAACGCCAGTTAAGTAAAGCTTCCCCGGTTGCTGGGTTAAGAGCTCCAAAAGCCAACCAAGCGCCAATTGTTGGTAGAGTCAGTGCAGCACCAGCCGAACCGAAATTACCCCAACCTCCATAAATTCCTTCAGCTAAACCAATCTCTTTGGGAGGAAACCATTCTGCAACCATGCGGATACCAATTACAAACCCCGCACCTACAATACTCAAAGCCAAACGACTGATTACTAGCTGCGTAAAGTTTTGAGCGCTGGCAAAGGCTATACAGGGAATCGCTGCATAAATCAGCAATAAAGTATAAGTAATCCTCGGACCGAATCTATCTAATAGCATCCCGATAATGATTCGCGCGGGAACCGTCAAAGCAACGTTACAAATTGCTAGGGTTCTGATTTGACTTACCTCTAAACCAAAGTCTGCTTTTACCTGTGTCGCTAAAGGAGCAAGGTTAAACCAAACAAAGAATGAAAGGAAGAATGCAAACCATGTCATGTGCAGGATTTTGTACCTGCCGCGAAAAGATAGTAATTCTCCGAGCATTGATTAACCTCTTAATAGTTCATAGTAGGATTTACTTTTAGATGCAGCATTGAGGACATAAACGCCTCTAAGCGCATCATCAAAATGCATATGGGAATCGAAAAAAAATCGAATAAAGGTAATTCATACATAGAAATTACCTTTTAATTTTGCCTTTTTCTAAGTCAGGATGAGACTAATTATGTTTGCTTTAGGCTTGTTTTGCTGTATCAATTAAAACTTTTTAGCTAGACATAATTACTGCTTAAATTAACAAGCCCTCCAAAGTCAAAAAATCTAATCTCACTTAGGCTTTGCGGCAAAAGACTCTATCAATATACGGCTTAAGACAGTATTAAGCTCGTCGCAAGGAATACCTTTATGCACGCAAGTTCCTAATTGGGCATCTTTGCCTACTTTGCCACCCATATATAAGTCCACACCTTCGACCATCTTGCCATCTTTACGGACTTTAGTCCCCATCAATCCGATATCAGCTACTTGAGGTTGTCCGCAGGAGTTAGGACACCCTGTCCAATGTATTCTTACAGGGTTTGGTATTTCTAATTCTGCATCGAGTTGCTTGGCTAACATTGAAGCTCGATTTTTAGTTTCTACCAGCGCAAAATTACAAAATTGCGAACCAGTACAAGATACTAAAGCTCTTTCTAACGGTTGGGGACTGATAGCAAATTTCTCTAACAAAGGTTCGGTGAGAAAATCCTGCAAATTATCATCAAGGATATTGGGAATAATTACATTTTGCTCGACAGTTAAACGAACTTCACAACTACCATAAACTTCAGCTAATCGTGCTAAGTCAAACATGTCTTGAGCATAAAGTCGTCCCACGGGAACGTGCAAACCAACGTAATTCAAGCTCGGTTGCTTTTGCTTGTTAACACCAATGCAATCTCTTTTTTCCCAGTCTATTTCATCTTTTTCGGCTGCAATTTCTAAAGTACGTCCAAATTCTTGTTCAACCATTGAACGGAATTTATCCATTCCCAACTCATCAATCAACCACATTAAACGAGATTTTTGACGATTTGCTCTTGCTCCGTTATCCCGAAACACAGATAAAATAGCCCGACATAAATCAACAACATCATCATTGGGGGGAACCCAAGCATTCAAGGGTATTGCACCTTCACAACGTTTAGCAGAGAAAAAACCACCAACTAAAACATTGAATCCCAATTCTCCATTTTTATAAGCCGGAACAAAAGCTATATCGTTGATTTCAGCATGAACTGAATTGTCTCGTCCACCTTCAATCGCAATATTGAATTTACGAGGAAGATTAGTAAATGCATAATTACCTTCACCATTATTGGTAATCATATCTTGAACTTTTTGCACCAGTTCCCGAGTATCAATCAGTTCCGAACCATCAATACCCGCAACAGGTGAACCAGTAATATTACGGACATTATCCATCCCCGATTGCATAGAAGTCATTTCGACTTCATCCAGACGACGGAAAATATCCGGTATATCCTCAAGACGAACTCCCCGTAACTGAATATTTTGACGGGTTGTAATATCAGCACTACCATCCGTACCATAACGTTGGACTATTTCGGCAAGCACGCGCAACTGGTCGCTAGATAAAATCCCGCTAGGAGTTCGCATCCGTAGCATAAATTTACCCGGTGTCACAGGACGATAAAAAACTCCTACCCATTTGAGACGATGTTCCAAATCGGATTTTTCCATCGCTTCCCAACCAATTTGGGCAAATTTTTCTAATTCGTCTTTAACGTCTAATCCATCTTTTTCCGCTTTAATCTTCTCAAACTTATTAAGACTTGCAGGTTTTTGCGATTGGGTAGTAGACACGGTTGCTTTACTCTAAAAAATCCAAAGTTAACTAATCAACAACGGTTGCACTGACTTAGATAATCGTGCAATCAAACTAATATTTTTTGCCCCAAAATCCCCAAGCTAGGTGTTGCAATCTTTACTTGGTTAAGTTCTTATTAAATCGATAAGTGCCTCAATATTTTTGTATCAGATGTAACTATTTATTTGTTTATTAATTAAATCAATGCAAAATACGCATTAAAACTACTTTATTTTTGCATACTAATTTTCAAGAACAGCATTCGGGATTCTCTAAGCTGCTGATAATTACTGAGATTCATGACAAGCTGAATAAAGAACTAGCAAAATTCAAGCTCAATCTTTGAAATACGCGAATGTTAAAAACTCTTGACATAATTGCGGATGCTGTAGCACAAGCAAACTGGATAGTTGTTAACCAGCAGCTACAGCAGCTATTAGACAAGAAAAATAAAATGCAAGTAGATAATAGTCAATTAGAGCAGGCTGTTGCTATAGTCTTGCAAATAATGAGGATAGGAGATTTTCAAACACGTTGGGATATAGCAAAGATATTTCCCAAAATAGGTAAACCAGCAATTGCTCCTTTGCTAGAAATATTGGATTCACAAAAAGAGGACTTAGAACTTCGTTGGTTTGCGCTTCGTATTTTGGGAGAATTTAACGAGCCTGAAGTAGTTATATCCTTAGTTAAGTTGCTTGAAGAGACACAAGAAGAAGAATTGGCTATTATGTCAGCCCAAGCGTTAGCAAAAATCGGTCAACCTGCTGTTAGTGCGTTGATTGAATTACTTAAAGACGAAAAATCGAGATTATTAGCAGTAAAATCCCTTGCTCAAATTCGACGTTCGGAAGTTATCGAACCTTTACTTTGGGTTGTTGACGATTCTATGGCTGAAGTGAGGTTAACAGCGATTGAAGCTCTCAGTAGTTTTCACCACAAGTCTTTAATTCCTATATTCATTAAAGCTTTGCAAGATACATCTTCTTCTATTCGTAAAGAAGCAGTTATAGCTCTAAAAATGCGTGCCTACCTTGAAGAAGAATTTGATTTAGTAAATCGTCTTCAACCATTGCTTTTCGACATAAATTCAGAAGTGTGTCAGCAAGCGGTATTAGCAATGGGATGCATGAAAGATTCTTCGGCAATTACAGCTTTGTCTGATATCTTAAAGGCTAAAAATGCTCCTTTATTTATCAAAGAGGAGGTAGTACGTGCTTTAAATTGGAATAGTAGTTTCATTGCTTTAGATTACTTGGAATCTTGTCTTTACTCAAGCGATATTATGCTGATTCAAGAAATTGTTTGTGTACTGGGAAGGCAAGAATCAATTGAATTAAAATCTTACGCTACTAAGATTTTGATTGACTTTCTCAACAGCGATAGAGAAATAGTGCATCAGTCATACGTAAAGCAAAAAATAGCTACATCTTTAGGAGATAATCAAGATTTAAGTGCCCTCGCTCACTTAGAAAAGTTAGCTACTAATGATGATTCAAAGGTCAGATTATACGCAAATGCTGCGATAAAAAAAATACTTAACCGAAACAATAAGTAAGTATTTGACATACTAGGAACTGGAGAAGCCGCAAATGTTTTACCGGTTCCCTTACAGAGAACTTATGTTGTTTTATTGGGGTTTGCAATACCAAATACAAATAAAATTGTAATTAATATATATTACTTGAATGTTGTTTGAATATTACTCATTCACTATTTTATTAGTATTAAATAGGACAGAAAATCTCAATCCACAAACGGTATTTTTAAAATTTTTTATAGCAATATTCCAGAATTTAAATTATTCCAATAGCAATAAATGCACAAATAAATATTAGAATATAAAATTCGTCGTGCTGTGTAATTCCTCCCATGACCGCTACACCCCAAATCCCATTTTCGACAGAAGAAATAGCCAAAGAAGGCATAAAACCTGAAGAATACCAAGAAATTGTCAAAAGATTAGGTCGTCATCCGAATAAAGCCGAACTGGGAATGTTTGGCGTAATGTGGTCGGAACACTGCTGTTACAAGAATTCTCGACCTCTATTAAAACAGTTTCCGACTACAGGTAAACGTGTTTTAGTAGGTCCCGGTGAAAATGCAGGAGTTGTAGATTTAGGTGATGGTTTACAACTCGCGTTTAAAATTGAATCCCACAATCACCCTTCAGCAGTTGAACCATTTCAAGGTGCTGCAACAGGAGTAGGCGGTATTCTCAGAGATATTTTTACAATGGGTGCGCGTCCGATTGCAGTATTGAATTCCCTGCGTTTCGGCAATTTAGAAGATGCCAAAACCCAAAGATTATTTAGTGGTGTAGTATCGGGGATTGCTCACTATGGTAACTGTGTTGGCGTTCCTACGGTTGGTGGTGAAGTCTACTTTGACAGCGCTTACTCCGGTAATCCTCTGGTAAACGTAATGGCTCTGGGTTTGATGGAAACTCCAGAAATTGTTAAATCTGGTGCATCGGGTATTGGCAATCCCGTATTATATGTCGGTTCCACCACCGGACGCGACGGTATGGGGGGAGCGAGTTTTGCTAGTGCGGAATTAACTGACGAATCCCTTGATAACCGTCCTGCTGTCCAGGTTGGCGACCCTTTTATTGAAAAATCCTTAATTGAAGCTTGTTTAGAAGCCTTCAAAACAGGTGCGGTAGTAGCAGCACAAGATATGGGTGCTGCGGGTATAACCTGTTCTACTTCCGAAATGGCTGCAAATGGTGGTGTGGGAGTGGAATTTGATTTAGACAAAATTCCTAACCGCGAAACCGGAATGGTTCCTTACGAATACTTGCTCAGCGAATCCCAAGAAAGAATGCTGTTCGTTGCTCAAGAAGGTAGAGAACAAGAATTAATTGATATTTTCCTGCGTTGGGGATTAAATGCAGTAGTCGCAGGAAAAGTTATAGAAGAACCAATCGTGCGAATTCTTTATCAAGGAGAAATCGCAGCAGAAATACCCGCTACAGCTTTAGCAGAAAATACCCCAATTTATAACCGAGAATTATTAGCCGAACCTCCCGAATATGCTCGCAAAGCTTGGGAATGGACTTCTGATGATTTACCAGTTTGCACTTATCAAGGTATTGAAATTAAAGGAAAATTACAAACTTGGAACGATATTCTGCTGACCTTACTTGACACTCCCACCATCGCTTCAAAAAATTGGGTTTATCGTCAATACGACCATCAAGTGCAGAACAATACAGTCATATTACCCGGTGGTGCAGATGCGGCCATTGTTCGGTTACGTCCGGTTTCTGAGAGCGGAGGTAGCGGAGGGAGCGGAGGGAGCAATATTAAATCTTCCTCTGCTTCCCCTGCCTCCTCTGCCTCCTCTGCTCTTTCTTCCAATCCCCCATCCCCCATGCCCAATTCGCAAAAAGGAGTTGCTGCAACAGTTGACTGCAATTCTCGCTATGTTTATCTTGACCCTTATGAGGGTGCAAAGGCTGTAGTCGCTGAAGCTGCACGCAATCTTAGCTGTGTTGGTGCCGAACCTTTGGCTGTGACAGATAACCTTAATTTTGGCAGTCCGGAAAAATCGATTGGTTATTGGCAGCTATCAGAAGCTTGTCGGGGATTAGCGGAAGGTTGTCAAGAATTATCCACTCCGGTAACAGGAGGAAATGTCTCTCTTTACAACGAAACCTTTGATAAGAACGGTAATCCTCAACCCATTTATCCGACTCCAGTTGTCGGAATGGTGGGATTGATTCCCGATTTAACAAAAATTTGCTCCCAAGCCTGGGCTACCGAAGGGGATATTATTTATCTTCTCGGTTTCCCAATTCAATCCAATATTCAATCCAAAATCCAAAATCCCCAATCCAAAATCCAAATGGGTGGCTCAGAGTATTTAGCTACTATCCATAAAACTGTGGCTGGAAAACCGCCGAGAATTGATTTTGACTTAGAACGTCGCGTACAACACGCTTGTCGCGAGGGAATTAGTCAAGGTTGGGTGCGTTCTGCTCATGATTGTGCCGAAGGTGGGATTACTGTTGCTCTTGCCGAATGCTGTATCAAAAGCAAGCTCGGTGCCGAAATTCATTTAGAGTTACCAGCAAACAATCTTCAAAGGTGGGATGAAGTACTTTTTGGAGAAGGTGGGGCAAGAATTATTGTTTCGGTTGCGTTAGCAGACCAAGAAAATTGGGAATATTACTTACAGGAACATCTAAATAATAATTGGCAGAAAATTGGCAAGGTCGGAAATTCTCAAGCAGATTTAAGGGTATTCACCCTTGATAATAAAACTTTAATAAACGTTACGATAGATAATGTAAGCGATTACTATCAGCAAGCAATTCCTAATCGTTTAGCCGTCCATGAACAGTTAAGCAATTAACTGACAATTGAATAACTGGCAACTAGAAATTAGTATCGCTGAGCATAAATACTGTACTGTGGTAAATGGATGGTTAAGAATTAATTAAGTTTTATCTAATTTTTTCCCTTTATCTATCCAGTTTTAGAATCCCAGTGGCTTGACGGGTACCCTTAAAAATTTCTTTAAAGAAAAAACTTTAAAAGGAACCCTTGACATCATCATCAGGAGCATAGGTAGCAAGCATGATTCCCTCAAATTCCAAAGCCGTCACTTCGGATAAACACGCCCAAATTAATCGCAATCCAATTAATCTAGAGGAACGTCCTGACAAGCAAGAAGAAGCTTGCGGCGTTTTTGGCGTTTATGCACCCGAACAAGACGTTGCTAAACTAACTTACTTTGGACTGTACGCACTTCAGCATAGAGGTCAAGAATCCGCTGGGATTGCCACATTTAAAGGCAAAAAGGTACACCTGTACAAAGATATGGGCTTAGTCTCCCAAGTCTTTAACGAAACTATCCTTGATGAGTTGCCAGGTAATATAGGTGTCGGTCATACCCGATATTCCACCACAGGTTCAAGTCATGTCGCTAATGCCCAACCTGCTGTTGTCCAAACTCGACTAGGTGAAATAGCCCTTGCACATAATGGTAATTTAGTCAATACTAAGCAGTTGCGCGACGAATTACTAAAAAAAAGCTGTAACCTAACCACCACAACCGACTCAGAAATGATTGCTTTGGCGATCGCCGAAGAATTAAACGACGGTTCGCAGTTATTTGAAGGTGCAATTCGGGCTTTCAATCGTTGTCGAGGAGCCTTTAGTTTAGTAATTGGTTCGAGTGAAGGTGTAATGGGGGTACGCGATCCTAACGGTATTCGTCCGTTGGTAATTGGAACTTTAGAGGGAAGTCCAACACGTTACGTTTTAGCATCCGAAACCTGTGCTTTAGATATTATTGGTGCGAAATATTTGCGAGATGTGGAACCAGGTGAATTGGTTTGGATTACCGAAGACGGTTTAGAGTCTTTTCAATGGAGTCAGAAGCAAGAAAGGAAACTTTGTATTTTTGAAATGTTTTACTTCGCTCGTCCTGATAGCATCATGAACGAAGAAAGCTTGTACAGCTATCGCATGAGATTAGGACGACGACTAGCAAAAGAATCCCTTGTTGATGCTGATATTGTGTTTGGGGTTCCAGATTCGGGAATACCTGCTGCAATCGGTTTTTCCAAAGTAGCTAATATACCCTATGTGGAAGGATTGATAAAGAATCGTTACGTGGGAAGAACTTTCATTCAACCCACCCAAGCAATGCGCGAATCGGGTATAAGAATGAAACTTAATCCCCTCAAAGATGTATTAGTTGGTAAAAGAGTAATAATAATTGACGACTCAATAGTACGGGGTACAACCAGCCGTAAATTAGTCAAATCCTTGCGTGAAGCGGGAGCGACAGAAGTACATATGCGAATTTCCTCTCCCCCAGTCACTCATCCTTGCTTTTATGGTATAGATACCGATAGTCAAGACCAGTTAATCGCTGCAACTAAATCAGTGGAAGAAATTGCCAAGCATCTAGAAGTAGACAGTCTTGCATATCTAAGTTGGGAAGGAATGTTAGAAGAAACCAAACAAGATACCAACAGTTTTTGTTCGGCTTGTTTTACAGGAGATTATCCCGTACCAGTACCAGAAAGACTTAAGCGTTCTAAATTAATGTTAGAAGAAGCAATAGTTTAGTAATTCTGGCTTAAATCGCATTTTTTCACAACACTATAAATTATTAAATCATTAATGTAGAGACGTAGCAGTGCTACGTCTTTTTGATTATCTGATTAAAACAGAGCTTTGTAAAATTTTTCACCTAACTGCATAAGTTGATTTGATTCAGACCTATAAAAAATATGGAACTTAGAAGTGTTGTGTAGGAGAGGGGATAAGGGATATTTTTTTATCCCTTATCCTTTTCTTACTTTAGTAGGTCTTAATTTTGCTTATCCGAAATCATATATTTATTAACTGTTTATTTGTAAATGCTTGATAAATAGCGCTATGAAAAAAATTTTGATTTTAGCAGCCAATCCCACCGATACTTCTAAACTCCGCTTGGATGAAGAAGTAAGAGAAATTCAAGCAGCACATAATTAAAGATACTTCTAAAAGTTTAATTGATTTAGACCTAATAAATAAACAACTAAAGGAGAATAAAAATAAAATGACTGGTGAGCGCAATATTAATATCGGTAGCGGTAACTACAATGAGCTGAACCTATTTATAAACAAGCATTAGAATTAAAAAAACAGCTTCTCGGAGAAAATCATCCATCCACAGCAAGGAGTTTGAACAATTTAGCTATTCTCTACAAAAGTCAAGGAAGGTACAGTGAAGCTGAACCACTTTATATCCAAGCTGTAGAAATTGCGACTGTTTTTCTATTATCAATTACCAATTCCCAAAATTAACTTTGTACTAAAAATTCAATTGTAGGTAATAAAGGGTCAGTCACCATACCGATACCCTTAAAACTCCATCGTTGAAGCACGGTTTTTATCTGAGTACCCGAAATAGTCTCTACACCCAAGCGGTCAGCTAAATCACCAGCATGAGTATTTAAATAACTCAAAGCATCAAAACTTTCCCGAAATAGCAACACAAAAGTAGAACCATCATCCTCATTTGGACGTGCTGCTAAATAACGACCATCAGCTTTAGACCGAATTAAATAAT
>ERZ1740070.2303-NODE-2303-length-11060-cov-7.813630_pt1 | contig 11060 bp, 10 predicted proteins | sample MGYA00581734_ERZ1740070 | MGnify/ENA primary metagenome ERZ1740070 (study PRJEB43018, sample SAMN04849744) | marine metagenome | isolation source: floating plastic debris | place: Pacific Ocean | collected 2008-09-01 | study: EMG produced TPA metagenomics... | reverse complement strand
CGATAATGGCAACGCCGACACTGCCGCTGGTGGTGTGGTTGCTAGCTCCCGAAAATACGCCCATAAGAAGTTCCTTTTATCTAATTGAGGTTACTTGATTGAGGTCAAACATCGTCCATTGTAAGTGGGGGTTGAAGCACAAAACCCAACCCACCTAACCGTGACGAATCCCTGGCGGCCTAAATGTTCCCCACACCGTTAGAGCTGTCCATACAGCCCCCAAATCGCCATGGGCCGCAGGTAGTGACAGGCGCGAAACGTGCCCATGGCGGTAATCGCCTCAGGGGTACGAAACTGTAGGCCATGGTCATAAATCTGCCGCACCACCGCTTCTGTAATCGCCATGGCCTGCTCCCGCTTGCCCATCTGGGCCAAAAATGCAGCCAGGCCAAAGTTAATACCGGTCCACACTTCTAGCTGATGGGTGTCGTCTGGGTTTTCTGGTGCGCCATTGGGCTTGACACCGTTGGCCGCACCGATGGCCATCCCGAGCCGAGCGGCGCTAAACAATCCGGTCTGGGAACCTTCAAATTTTTGATTTTGTGGCGCTGCGTGGCCAGCGGCATACTCGTTGAATTTAATAAAACAGGCGTCATAAATGGTGTCTAGGGCGATGTCGATATACTCTGGGTCCACAATGTCCGGCAGATCCATCAGCCGAGCGCAAAATTGACCGCACAGCTGGTCCGCCATCACCACATCAGAATTGCTTTCCGAGTCGAGACGATAGTAGCTGCCGGTCCATAGCTTGTTTTGATAGACGATTTTGCCCTGTTTGATCCAGCGCTGGTACTGGGATTTAACAATGGCAAAGCTGCCAGAGATTTTTTGCTGCTGCTGCAGAATGTCCCCCATTTTGATGGCCGCTTCTAGGGCCGCTAGCCACAGCCCCCCGCAGTAGGCACTCAGCCCCTGGAGCTGCCAGTCATCAAAGGTTTGGTCCGGGGCACCCCCATTTTCAGGGACGCCGTCACCATCGTGGTCAAATAGCTTTAGATACTGCAGGGTCTCGGTCACAGCTGGCCAGCACTCGGCCAAAAAGTCAGTGTCGTCGCCCCCCGTCAGCAAAAAGGCGCGATACACCTGCAGCACAAAGTCGCTGGGCAGATCCTTCCACTGGTTGCAGTCCTGGTAGCTGGTGTAGTTGGTGGCAATCCACGGATGCTCGTTGGGGGCACCCAGGTCGTGGGGGGTGGCTCCTTTGATTTTTCTGGGGGCGAGGTGCTCTCCCTGGCCAACGGTGTAGTAGTAGCCGATGATGCGCTGTTTAGAATCCTCGGTGGGAATAGCCCGAGCAAACGCACGAATGATGGATTTCTCCAGCTCGGGCCACAGCATCAGCACCGAAAAGCCGCCGTACAGCCTCACATCTAGGCTTTCATACCAGCGGTAGTCCAAACATTCCAACACGCCAAACTGACCCACCGGATCCTCGGGGCTGGCGGCAGACCACAGGGTACCGCCACTGGCCAGATCGTATAGCTCATTAAACAGGGCCATTTTGAACCAGTCGGGCAGGTCCGAGCGCTCTAGAATGGGCCGCTGCCAGTCGATAATTTTTTGCTGCCAGGTTTGGTAGCTGGCCAGGGCGGTCCGGGCCAGCTGCCAGGCATTGCGACCGGAGCGGTCAAAAAAGTCCGCATACCGCCGATAGGCCCGTTTGCCGCTGGCAAACTCCGTCACGGGCAAATCCCAGCTCAGCACAAAGGGCAGCTCCTGGATTTCACCGGGGGCCAGGGTGATTTTTAGTGCGATCGCACCCCCCAACTGTTCATCACTACCTGCAGACGTTGTATCTACAACGTTTTTTAGTAAGCCGTCTTGGGCAAAGCCTTGCCACAGATCGGTGCCATCCCCAGCCGCATCCCAACGGCTGTGGTACGTCACCCCATCAGCCTTGGGCACAGCGATACAAAACTGACCATCCCCTTCGCTGGGGCTGCCGGTCCAGGCACCATCCATGACAATACCGACGGCGGTTTCATCCTGCACCACCTGGTTGACGTTGCCTGCACTCTGCCGCAGCCGGGGCACATAGTCATAAAACGGGCTACCATCCTCCCGCTGCCGAATATCAGGCGAAGCCTCAGCATTAGTAAACCAGCCCACCATATTCTGCCAGCTCAGCAAAATACTCAGCGTAATCGGTTGATCGGTGGGATTGTGCGCCGTCCACACAAACACCGCCACCGGATAGCTGCTTTCTTGATAGTTTTCTGGCCAAATCGGCGAAAACTGCTCACAGGTCAGCTCCGCCTGAAAAATGCCGTCATAACAGTACCAGCTGCGAGGATACAGAGCCTTGTAAGTTCCCCCTTCCCCCTTTCCCCTTTCTCCTGCTCCAAAATCATGGGCGGTGCCACCAGCCGGATACCAATCCCAGCCGCTTAACCCTGTCCCCGCCGTCGCCATGGCATAGGTCCGCGACTCCCCCGCCGTTTCCTCGTACACCGCAAACTGGCAGGCCGGAAAATGCTCAAACGTATGCTCCCCACCGTCTAGATGCCACAGGTTAAATACACCACTCGGGGCGCGACCAATACAGCCAGCCCCCATGCCCCCCAGCGGCGCGCCGTGTTCAGGGCCATCATCTAAATTGCTAGCGTACCGGACAATATAGGGAGTTTCCCATGGAGTGCCAATGGGCCATGTCCACGCAACTGAGGGAATATAAGCAACAGCCATAGATTACCGTGCAAACAGCAACCAGCATTTTATCGGGGAGCGTTCGACCTCGAAAACGAAAAGCACAAAGAAACCACAAGAATCTCCCCTATCCGGGATCAATTTAGCAAGATTACGCTAGCTTAGTTTTTACGGGTGCATTGCAAGCAAGGAGGATAAGCGCAGGCAATCCACCAGTCGTTAGGGCGATCCATGCAATGCAACCCATTCAAAAAGCGATTAAACGCGCAAGTCGTTGGTACATCCAAGTTTGGGATGGGGTAAGCGGGAAAGACTACCGCCGGTTTAAACAACTGCAGCTAAACCTGGCGGCCTCCCAGCAAAACGAAGCTGAGCTCCGGCAGCACCTGACAGAGTCCCAAAACCAATGTGCTGAAATCCAAAGGGCATTGGCGGCGGCTGAAGAAACAGTCGTTGGACTGCGGCTGCAGCTGAGCGAAGCCAACGGCCAACGGACCCAGCTACAGCAGGTCATCAACACATCAACCCAGCAGCTGCAGCAATCCCTAGCGACCTCCCAGCAAAACGAAGCCGAGCTCAAACGCCAGCTAGCAGCCGTCGAAAACCAGTATGCCGACGCGCAAAAAGAGCTGAATGAGCTGGTGCACTATAGCGACAGTGAAATTCAAACCCTTGAAACAGAGCTGGACGCGCAGCGCTCTGCCCTGGCGTACTGTCAAACTGATTTGGGTGTGGCCATGGCCACACCGCCGCCAGCGCTAGAAACAAACCTTGCCGCACCGCTGCCAATTGATCTATCCGAGTGGAAAATTGCCTTGGTCGGCGGCCATGAAGCCACCAAACGAGGTGTCGGTCAAAAGCTACATCAGAATCATGAGCTGCGGACGCTAGTCGAGATACCCCCCATCCATATGTCGCAGCAGCAGCTCAAACAAAAGCTAGAAAACTGCGATCTGATTGTCTCCATCGTCGGTTACTCCAACCATCCGCTAACGCGCTCAGTCACCCAACTCAAAAATCGCGGCGCGCTCAAAGGAGAGCTGCTGCCGCTCAACTGCCGAGGCGTCAGCGGTGTCGTACGCGAGATTTTGGCCTTTGTAGAAGATTATCAGAATCGCTCCCCCGGCAAGACCAGCACCCCATAGCGGGCCCTGGGGGGTTGGACGCACGGCCACCCAGCTATATTTACAGCCAGCCATTGGCCACACCAACAATTAAACCAACCCGAAACAGCTGCCAGCCAATAAAGGCGATCAGGAGAACAAAAATAATCTGATTTGTAATATCTTTTTTAGTACTCATGGCAGGGGAAGCGTTTTCTTCACTGTAATATTTCTTTTTGAAAAGCGTGCTGTCACAATCGTTGAGTTTATTGGAAAAAATCTAGGTTTGGGGAGCCGCAGCACTAGGATAAAAGGCGTAATTGATCTAGCCCACCTATGGCCGACACCACACCGACCCTGAGCAGTCTCACCATGCAACCCTACCTGATAGAGGGCGAGCTGCCATCTGGATTGGCTGGCAAGGTTGGTATCTATGCCATCTTTGACCAGGCTAAAACACTGCAGTACGTGGGCTACTCACGGGATATTAGCGTGGGGCTCACCCAGCACCTGGTGCGTTGCCCAGCCCAGTGTTATTGGTTTAAGGTCCATACGGTGACGCGTCCTAGCCGGACACGGCTAGAGGAGATTCGCAATACCTGGCTCAGGGAATATGGCACGGTGCCCCCCGGCAACAGCGACGCCCGACCCCTGTGGGAAAAACCAATTGATGCCAAAGCCTTTATGACCGAGGCGGAGCGGGATGCGATCGCAACCGCCGAACCCGCCGATACCAACAAACTCCTCAAACAGCTTGCCCGCCGCGTCGAAGCCGACGTCAAAGCCAAAGTCGCAGACCGAGGAGCCCAGATGCCGATTAAGTTCAACCCAAAGCTCAAGGAACAGGGGCTGCTGGCCCTAAAATAGCTTAGCTCTAGAGAGCATCGGGATCTATGCCCAATTCACGCAGCTTATCCGCAAATTTCTAGAGCTGCTCCTAAGGTAGCAAACCGCTTTGATTAGATGCACTATTCACAGCCCAAAGCACCCAGTCTTCCTGCTGGTCTACGGCGATGCCACCGGGAATATCAGCATGCCAGTCTTGCCGGGTGAGGATGTGGGTAGCCCCATATTCAGCTGCGATCGCACCTAGCTCTGCCCCCGTCCGTTGGGCAAATATCGCATCTAGCTTATCCTCTGCATTGGCCGGTAGCTCACCGACCATATTCTCCAAACGCTGTTCCCAGGTGACAATGCCAGCATCCGTAAATGGAAACGACTTAAAGCTCACAGCAATAGAACGCTGGCTGTAATATCGGAACATTCGATCCGCCGGAGGGACCAGCACCAGGGCATCTTTAGAACTGTTCTGGCTGAGGCCAGTCGCCAGTTTTTTTACAGGGTGATCCACCAGGGGAAACAATTTGATGGCTCGATGAACTGGACCCAAACTGCGATGAACAATCACCTCCCCCATGTGCAACGACACAAATACGGCACAAACCGCCGTCGTTACCCAGGCCGCTAAACGGATCTTTTTAGCCGCCGTCGAAAACTCATCTAGTAAGAAGGGATAGGCAAAGGTCAAAAATAGCGCCAGATGGTAGGAGTAGGTCACCGTTAGCCCAATTAAAAAGAGGGCATGGAGCAGCCAGAACGCTGTGCCAAAGCGCTGGCTACCAGGCTGACAGAGTTGTTTTGGCCCCGGCTTGACGAGGGACAGCCCCACCAGGGTCAGGGCAATCAGCCCCCCCGCATTATCGATCACCGGAGCCACCATCAGACACAGTGCCAGGAGCCGCTGCCCCCGGTGATAGTGCTCACTCGCGTAAACAGAAATAGCCGTGAGGGCCATGAGCAAAATAAACGGCGTTGTCCTGGCAAACTGAAGCTTGGCGACGGTGGCAACGGGGTAAATTTCCACCAGGCTATAGCCAATCACCAACAGACCACAGCCGGTGACCATGGCTGTGGCCAGGGTCATTTTATGGGGCGGCTTTAGCTGTTGAGACCCATACACACACAGCAGCCCCGCCAGGGTAAAGTGAACAAACCGCCACCAGCTGTTGTTGGAAAAAGAAGAAAAGATAATGTGGTGCGGGTGGCGGACATAGCCGTATAGCCAAATAAACTGCTCATCGCTGAGCAAATCACTGCTGGTATTGCCGCTGAGCACCATGGGGGCATAGACCATCCCTGCCAGCACGATCAGCGTCCCCCACGCCCAGACAATTTGTCGGGGACGTTTTGTGATATAGCTATGGATCAGCAGTGCTGGCGTAAACAACAGCCCCGGCAGTAGACCAATCAAAAACTGCAGCAGACAGCTGATGCCAAAGAGCACATAGCCTCGGGTCCAGCGCTGCTGCAAACAGAAATAAATCCCCCAAACGGCGATGGCAATGGCATATACGCTAGGGTTTGGTGTCCGTCGAAAGAGATCGGTAACACCCACGGTGCCATCGACAACGGCTAGCCCTAGAAACGCTAAAACGCCAGCGGATAGTTTTGACTGGCCCAGGGTTCGCCCAATGGCATAGAGACCCAGGCTAAAGCTGGTAAATGCGATCGCAAAGTAAATAAAGCACACCATCGGCAGGCCCAAACCCAGCTTTGTCGGCAGCGCCAGGACGTAATAGTAGTAAGACCTCGGTGTAAACTGGAGCATTTCCTGCACATAAAAGTCATGGCGGTACAGGGTTGGGTCCAGTAACGCCATGACATTGGGTAGCTGGTTAAATACGTTTTCCTTGGAAAAGTTATAACCGTAGGCCACCAAGCCACTCAGGGCCATCGCCAGCTGGACTAGCCAGGAAGGTGGACTTGGGGTCTTTGCATAGGTCATGGCAGCCGATCTTTCTGCGAAGGATTGCAATTGAGGAGCTAGCGATCAGGGTAAAACGGAAGCGTCACCGTAATCAAAAAGGAGCCGACCCAGTGGCCGGCTCCTTTGAGTTCAGATTCTTAAGATAGTGCAAGCTGCAAGCTCGACTGCTAGAAACTAAACACAATGCCAAAAGCATTCTCCAAAATTCGCTGCATAATTTGCATGCCAGAAAACGCTTGCCAGCCAAATAACCCCACCAGCACCACATTGAGGCTGATATGGGTGAGACGGGCAGTTTCATTGCCACGCTGCATGTAAGGGACAAGGGAAGCTGCGATCGCAATAATCCCGGTCATACCCAAACCCACCAGCAGATGGGGACCAAAAAATAGCTTGCCATTGTTAATGTAGGTCACCGCCATACCGCCAATGGTCCCTAGCACCATTAGGGCCAAAATAATCGACCCGATCTGATGGTGTTTAATCGCAAATTTACCTTTGATTAGCTCCTTCTTTTCGTCACCCGTGACGTAGCGCACCTTGCGGCTTTGACTACCCAAATACGCAGCATAGAGGGTGAGGCCAAAAAGGACCCACATCAGTAACGGATGGAAAAAGTTTAAATAGGGCTTGATTGACTCGATCGTCTCAGGGCTCATGGTGGATGATTTCGTAATGCATCATAAAACTTAGTATATGGCCCTCTTCTTTATTCTGCCGTCGTCTTGGCGCGATTTTGACCGACAAGTTACGAGCTATCCCCCTCAGGGGAGGACGCAACCAGCGCTTGCGCTCGGGTAACTTTGAGGAAGATTTGCCAGAATAAGCTCATCCGCTGTTCATTCGTTATTCCTACTTACCATGAATGTCGCTCAACGGTTTGCGCTGCTCCTAGCAGTGGGTTTCAGCATTACGCTCCTCTTCAGTCCGGTGCTGCCCGGTCGAGCGGTCGCCACCGAACAGGCTGACCATATTATTCTCCAGGGCGACCCTGGGACCAACCCCCCGGAGCAGCCCGAAACATCGACGGAGGAAACGGAGAGCGCCCCCAGCACAACAACCGATGGGGCGGAGCCATCAGACCCAGAAGCCGCTGCCCTAGAGCACGAAACCTGGTTTCAACGGGAGATGATTATAGAAGCTGACAGGCTGTATCTCGCCGGTGATATTACCGCTGCTGAAGAGCTTTATCGCGAGGCTAAAACCTTTGGCTGGCGTGATGAAGCGGAGCTAGAAGATATCCCAGCTGAACCCTTTAGCGATCCGGAGCAGCTATCCCCCGGTGGTGCCGTCTATTGGCGTGAGTCCACCCGAGGTATCGAAGCCGGACGGGAGTCCCAAACCTTGGTCCCCCTAGGGCTCCTAACCACCGAAATTCCGGCGTTTATCCCCGGTCATTTACGCTACGCTGAGCTTCTCCAAACCTACGAACGCCCAGATGATGCCGAGGTTGTTTTAGAAACAGCCCTCACCCTTTATCCCTATGACCCAGACCTGCTCAGCGCCCAGATTGAGCTGATGATGCTCCAGGAAGAGTGGATTGAGGCCTCCATTGCCGCCCGGCAGTTTTCATTGCTCAATGCGGACCACCCCAAGGCAGAACACTATGCGAGCCTCGCCGAGGAAAACTTGAACCGGTTTAAGTCGGCTACCAATGCCCAAATTCGGAATAATGCGATCGCAAATATCTTCACAGGAGCCGCCAGCTATATCCTCACCGGTGGCCTATACGGACCGTTTACCGCCCTCGACTCCAGCATCATCCTGCTCCAGGGTGAAAAATCCCTAGGCGCATCGGCCGCCGCATCAGCCCGTGAACAGCTCCCCCTCTCTCAAGATGAAGAGCTGCTGGCCTACGTACGGGGCATTGGCCATACCCTAGCCGCCGCCGCTGGTCGAGATGAGTTTGACTATACCTTTGATGTCATTCTAGACCGCGAACTCAACGCATTTGCCCTACCCGGCGGCAAAATCTTTGTCAACGCCGGCGCTATCCTCGACACAGACTCCGAAGCCGAGCTAGCGGGCCTACTGGGCCATGAGATATCCCACGCGGTATTGTCCCACGGCTTTCAGATTGTAACCAGGGGCAATCTGACCGCCAGTCTGACCCAGTATCTGCCTTTACCGGGTCTAGTTAACAGCGCTATTGTATCTGGCTATTCTCGCCAGATGGAGCGTCAGGCCGACATTGTCGGCACCCAAATCCTAGCCTCCAGCGGCTATGCCGCCGACGGTATGCACGGCCTCATGCTGGCCCTCGATGAGCGCTATGGCGATCGCCAAGTTGTGCCTTGGATGTCCTCCCACCCGGCTCCCCAAGAGCGGGTCGATTACCTGCAAGCCATCGTCGAAAATGGCGGCTACAACCGCTATGCCTATGAGGGTGTGCTCAGCCATGAAGCGATGCAGACCCTGACCGAAGCAGAGCTTGCCGCCCATGAAACGCAAGGAGAGGATGCCGCTAACGATGAACCCGTGGTCGATGATGAAGAGATTGAAGACGCCGTAGAAGACGTCCAGGCAGAGCAAGAAGAGATCATCGACGAGAAAATACCTGCTGTAGAAGAAAGCGAAACAATGGAACCGCAGTCTCTATAAACCTCAGCCAGACCGGTCGTTTTACCGCCGCATCTGACCGCCAAGTAATGGCGAATCTACGGCTGCCACAGACGATACGATACACTGGCCTCCATGGAAACCAACGAGCTTCGTTTAGCCAAGTACTTTACCGCAGGCATATCCCTTGTGCTCATTTCCCTGAGCGGTAGCCTTTGGCCGTTTACCTGGTGGGACATGTATGCAAGCGGTGATTATCGCCCCTCGCCTGAAGTCAGTCGCCTCGAACTCCATGTTTTAGATAGCGCTGGGCAGCAGCATATCCTACGCCCTATGGATCTCTACACGTTAGATGACGATACCTCTAATCAGAGGCCGGGGCATCGGCTCATGCAAAAAGCGATTACAGGCACCGCTGAGCAACAAACAATCTATCGCCCCTATCTCATTCAACAAATAGAATTTGTGATCGATTCTAATGTTGAGCAGGTTGAAGCCTGGCAATACGTCTGGCAGGTTGACTTTAACCAACACCCCCCCATCGACCTAGAACAGCCCAGTCAGACTGTTCTGGTGGATCGCTTCAGCACTTCACAGCCATCCCCAGTGACATCGACAAGATAGTTTGCTGGCCCTTCTCTATGCAATTCTTTCAGCATCTTGAGCGTCGCTATGTCCGATGGCTAACTCGCCCTGAGCGCAACGCAGCCGGACGGATGGGGCTCTATCGCATCATATACAGTTTTTTCTACCTGTGGTTTCTCAGTCCTCTCCGGTTTGACGAGCTGAAGCTGGTGCCCTCCAGCCAGTGGGAGCCAACCATATTACTACGTAGACTATCACCGCTGCCCGAGGTGGGCTACACCGCCATGGAAATGATCCTAGTCACAGCCTTAGTGCTGCTGCTGCTGGGGTACAAAACCCGTATAGCTACTCTGATCGTATTGATCGCAGGGTTTGGTTTAGCCGGTTTCCGCACCGGTTTTTTAATGCAAGAGCGCACCATCGTCCTGACAGTATTCTACGTGCCCCTATTCATGTTGGTCTCTAAATGGGGAGCTACCTATTCCGTTGATGCCTTGCTCAAACAAAAGCAGGGGAAAGATATCGTCGATCCCAAGGATGCTTCTTGGCGCTATATTTGGCCAGCGCGGGGGCTAATGGTGATCTTATCGATTTTGTTTTTATCAGCGGCTGTGGTCAAGGTGAGGGAGCTGTCTTGGCTGGTTGAACCTCGATTTGTGGGGGATTTTGTGCTCTCAAAGGGGTTAAAAAGCTATCTCGCCAACGGGTTTCCCATCCACCCGCTAGGGCCATACATAGGCCAGACAAATGCATAAGCAGTTCCCGCTCAATATACGGTGCTGCTGTGTGAAGCCGCCTTTGTGTTGGTTCTCTTTAGCCGCATTGCCCAAGCGATTATTTTCCGATTAGCTCCAATCTTTCACAGTTTTAATACGCTGCTATTGGGGATTCCGTTTATCTCTATTTTGAGCATATACGCGGCTTTTCCAGATTGGCAAAACCTCTATGAACGGTTTTACCCAAATCGGTTACGCCTCAACGGCTTGACCAAATGGCCAGTGCCTATGCTGAGAATAGGGTCGATCGGTCTAGCGCTGTTAGTCGGCATACTTTGGAATACCACCCCCATTCCGCGTCAGATATTTGGCCTATTTTATTTGCTTAGCTATCAAACTCTTTGGTTCGCGCTATTGCCGTTTATCCTGCTCTGGATTTTAAGCCCTCTCTGGCAGCGCTTCCGAGGCAAGCGCCCGCCGAGGCAAGCGCGTCGGTAAGTCTTCTATTAAAAACATCCACGATTCACTATTTAGCGACCCACTGTTTTATTGCAAAATGTAACCTATTCGCTACTTTCAGGCCGCTCGACGCCAGCGACATTGGTAGACTAGAAGCCACATATGTTGCCAGTTTTCTATCGATTGACTGGCCGATCTATTAATGCGGTTTCATAGCGCGTTGAC
>ERZ1740070.2302-NODE-2302-length-11064-cov-10.229812_pt1 | contig 11064 bp, 8 predicted proteins | sample MGYA00581734_ERZ1740070 | MGnify/ENA primary metagenome ERZ1740070 (study PRJEB43018, sample SAMN04849744) | marine metagenome | isolation source: floating plastic debris | place: Pacific Ocean | collected 2008-09-01 | study: EMG produced TPA metagenomics... | reverse complement strand
GATGCAGAAAATGAGAACATTTGACATGCAATTGTGTCAGTCTCTAAAAGGAGATAGATGAAACCATCCGCATGTCCATGTATAAGTCCCTGCAAGGCCAAGGTTCAACCCTAAATGGCAGTACATGGTTATAAATGTGAATTTATTAAAGTGAAGTAGTCGATGTGATGTTTAGTTACAGCAGATACAGCAGGCTTCTGCCCTGCAGTCAGCGTATGATGCTAGGAGAGCTGACTACATGAGAAGACCTGATACGCTGCTCTACTCAGCTCACGGCAGCGGGCAGCATGACATGATGCAACAGAGCTCTATGTCAGGAGAAGACGCCTCACCACAGGTATGCCTAGGAATATAATATACATGCATGCTTTAGCATGGCTTGGTAAACCAGACTAACTTCAGCGTAGGTTCATAGTCTACCAAAGAATGAGTTTAGTGGTGGTTGAGACAAATACCAGGCACCATGCATACTAGCATAATGATGCTGTCACTGGCTGTTTAGGCCTACCTACAAAACTCTCAAAAAGGTTTCTTTCCTACATTTTAATGTCAATAACTTTCAGATAATAAGCTTACTTTCGAGAATAATACTAAAAAATGAGCGAAGAGGTGGCAGTAGGTGTTTGTTTTTGTGATGTAACTGGCGAGGTATATATAGTTGGAGTCTTGAAGTAGAGTGCAGTATGTTGGCGATTTCTTAATGACCTCCACCCAAACCATCGACCATGTTGAAGATGAATCAACCGCCCCTTTCTGCACTCGCACCATCATAATAATGAGTTTTCCATTTAACGGTATAATACCGGTAATGGTAACGTACAAATCAGCTCAAAAATCCAATCCAGTAATTTTTCTTCAGATAATTGAAGGTTTGGTAACCTGCCTAATTTCCCAGCCTAAATATGTTCTTGAAATACCTTACCTAATTTTATCAGTGTGTCACCTTAAAAATACCAATGATAATTTATAGCGATTACCATGTCATTTTTAGTTTTGGTCCAAATTTCCAGAGACCAGCTTTAAAGTAAAAAAAAACTCGCCAGTGGTGATGAAGGGGAATTCTACGCCTGGAAACCCAGAAACCCTGTAAATACAGCTGGCTCCTTGTCCCTATCGTGTCAAGTGTCAAACAAAAACTTAGACATGAAAATTTAGAAGTTAATATTCAGTTGTGTATCAAAATAACAGGGTATCACTCAGCTACAAGTAAATAACAAGTGAACCTCAAATTGAGAAAGAAAAAGATCGAAAAACTGTGTCTTCACTTTTCATCAAATTCATGTAGCGATACCGGTAGTAAAATTGACAACTTTCTTGTTGTGTTATAGATTAAAATAAAATTACATGCATGGGACAACTTGTCAGGCTTCCAAAAGGAGAAGTACTTGTCTAATAAAAACAACATGACATCGACATACAGACTAAATTGTTCTGTTAGCTGCTTGTGATGCCACTAAAATTGATCAACGGGTCATTGAAGAAGAAAATCAGGGCGAAATTGCAGGATTATCGAGTAAATTCCAAAGACATTCCATCAAAATACCCAACTCACGCAGAAATTAATAGAACAGTGTATGGATCAAGTGACTCAATTTGGGATTTTGGAAGGGCGGATAAAGGTCCTTAAAGTGATCACAGACAATTAATAGACTTTAGCCCCATTTTAGAATGATGTCATAACACATAGTGTAATAGTTATCAGGTGTTACAGTACTATAGTATGTAGATTTTCCGCCCAAGTATCACGATCTGAAAAGGCAATTCATGAGGAAAACAAAAATGAAATATTTCTCCCACACTGGACACATCTCTAAACCCTGATGTTGCTACACTTTCAGATTAAATTATGTCAAAGTTTTGGATAAAACATTTAAGTTTGTTGGGTTGGGCTCGGTGGAGTTTTATGAGACTTGGAATACTGCTAAACAAATGACTAGGAAACTTTTCTGAAAGAATAGAATTTAAGTATCTTGAACAGGTATTTTGTGGTATAATTAACGTCATTAGTACTACAACATTATATAGACAATGCAGTGGTTAATATACACTTAGAATCCAGACTGCAATTTGTAACTCTGGCCAAAAAACCACCACAACTCTGAAAAGACCAGCACTACAGTAGGCGGCAGAACAAATCTTAAATGCCCTAGAAAACCTCTTTGCTATCAAATTTCAAGATTATTGTCACTACTTCCCTAGTTTATTTTTTTAATGATGGCTCTTAACTCATTTAAAAAAAGTATTAGTTACCACCAAAATTTGTATTGTGACATGATGTATTGCAAAATTTACTTGTTACACTAAAATGCTAAAATCTTGAGCAGGTACGGTTATATACAAGATTTAGGATATTATAGAGCACACACACAGTAACCTACTGCACAGACAATGGGATAATCCAGGTAGAAATGATGACAATGTTTCCGTCAATCTTAAGCGTAAAATGATTGGACAGCGAGAATCCTTGCAGGTTCTATAGAAATCCAAGAAGATCTTCAAACCACATAATCATGTTTTATTTTAATATAAAAGTATTAGAAAAATAATTCTTGACAGGATTGCAGATCATGTCGTTAAAACCCTCGGTTATGTAATATTTGACTCCCAGCTTAACTTTTATACAAAGACAGTTTTAACAGCATCAACATACAAGCCATTGAAAACTGATAAAACATCGAACTGAGAGGATTAAAAAATTCAATCCGCTTTTGTTAGAACCAGTTGTATTGCACTTTCATTAGGAGAATTATTTGTCCACAGAATTACAAATTGCAGAAAATTCCTAGCTGTCTCCTCCACAAAAATACTGTCGTGTGTACATAACTAATGGACTCTACCATCAATCATCGAATAAGAAAAATATTGTCCAACAATTTTTAAATTCCTCGTCTAAGTCACATTGACCATGATGAGCTCACAATTTTGAAGTTTGAATGACATGCGGTGATGATGATGATGTTCATGAGATGTGACAGTCCGGTAGAGTTAGGTTTATGCAGTGCCTGTATTTTTAAGATATACCTGGTAATAAGCACTTTTTTAAGCTACGGTGTTATTTTCAGCAGGCGTTACATCAATATGACAGTAATGTTTCATGCGCACCTATTTATTTTGGTCGTTGAACACACTTTTCTTCCCTGAAGCATGATTTTTAGTGTTTGTATACTTGGCATGGATTTAGCGCACAAGAGCTTTTAACTCAATTCTAATGATTACTGGACAAAGTTTAATCAGTTTTACCTGTCCTTCATTATACTTATAACACAAGATAATTGACATTATAATTAATCTCCCAACACAATGTTTGTAGGAAATTTGATCTTGGGAGAAGAAAAAAGTGCCACACCAACATAATTTTTTAACACAAGTGCCAAAATGTAGTCGGGTATGAGTAACTGATTGCTGAGATGCCAAAATGATGCTGAACAAAAGCAAGGAAAACAGCACTAAAATTATCAGCATTTTTTTCACTGGAATTTCTGTCAAGACGTGTCAAGTTGGATAATAACATAACATGCCTCATAAAGTGGGCTCCGCATCCGATGACTTTAATGTATATGATGGACTTTTTTGACATCAATGTAAGGAAATAGCATGGTGGGTTTAGAGCCCCGGAGTTATAATTTGTCCACCACTCAGAGCTACATTATGTACTGTTATTTCTGTCCACCAATTGAAAGCAATATTATTATTATAATCTCATAATAATTTTTATGCAGATAGTAGAAAGCAAATTGCCTGGGAACTGGCTGATTATAGTTTGCCATACAACTCCATATGGCTGTATCGTTTTGTAATAATACGGTAGTAGCCTCTTTGTGAATGTATGGGTTATTTCACACTATGCTAGCTGAAGAGAGATTACATAGTAACATCTGCATGAGGATAACCTTACTAAATCCCCTTGCCCATATCACTTACTGACAGTATGGTTGCGACATGGCACTCCCATTTTAATGACAACCCAATGATTAGCTGACCAATCGATTAGGCAACCTGTTGCAGTGGCACCTATTGAAAGCAAAGCTGGCAAATTTTTCACAGATTTCCTGGCCTTGTTATATTTTTTTCCCAGTCCAGCGGGACCAGAGCTTGTATTTAATACCGTAAGACAATGACATACCTTAGTATTTGCGGCAAAACTTCAAAGACTGCTCATTTTATCTGGCTTCATATAACACAAGTTGTGCCTCTGTTTTACAGGAGCCGGATGATTACATGTTGAGCGACAACTACAGAGCTAAAGGTGAGGCTCTTTCTTGTCTCGTCTGTTTTTTTCTGTCAAATATAGAAGGATTGCTAAACCCGACCAGCCCGAAAAATTTCAACACCCAACGGAAGCTTCAGAATTGACATACAAAGTCTGTCTTTCATTTTGTGGCACGCTAACCATTGCAATCAATTTGTCCGATTTGAAAGTGGACTTTCGCTGTCTGTCCATCACGGAGGGCAAATCATCTATAATTTTTATGACAGGTGGTAAAATTCTGCATACAAAAATAACCACTCTCCCGATAATATATCGGTCAGTCACCGAGGCAAAATATAGATTGGGCTTATCATAACAAATAACCACCCAGGTAACAAGATTTTTTGTATGCATACAGTACGTAAAACACCTATAATGTGTTTATTTTCGGGTACAGGTATGAAGGGAGCAATGAAAGACGGAAAAGACATGTATATGGGGGATAACATGGTCGCACCTGGGGATATATTTTGTTCTGTACCTGGACGGTTATCACTGCTTTCCAGTACGAGTAAATATAAAGTTACTGTAGCTGAAGTACAGAGGCGACTGAGCCCTCCTGAATGTCTCAATGCATCACTACTCGGTGGTGTACTACGCAGGTAGGTCATAGCAACAGCACATCTATTGTGAATTATCAACACCTAAAAATATAATTCAATTATATATTTTTTGTATATTACGGTGACAGAAAAACCTAAAATTGAAAACTCATAGGTTTAAAAAAATTAAATATCTCATTATTGCATATTATTAGGTCTCTTCGATCATAGTTAGGGTACTAGATTTGGGTTCATCCATATGCTTGTACTGAATTCAGAAACTACCAAAATTTCCTAATGCGAGATTTATCCCACAGCTTTGTTGAGGTTTGCAAGGAGGGCCTTGGTAAATAATATTCACATAACTGGACTTGGGGATTACAAGTGAAATAATTAGTGTAAATATGTGCAAATCAAAATGCTACAATAGTATAAATATGTTAATATTAAATTAAATACTATGGCCAACTTAGCACACAAGTTCAAGTTGCTTGCTTTTACCCGCTGTATCAATACTAAGTGAGAATTTGCACACCTATAGTCTAAACGAAGGCTGATCTTAATGATTTCATTGAATGAAATGTCAATAGGATTAAATAAATATTACAATTTATATCAAATTCTTTGCTTACTAAGAAGTTTATGCAACTCAAACAACAGGGGAGTTGTAAAATAAACCTAACATCTTGTAATTTAACCCAAAATCTGAAAACTGAAAATTCAGCTCACCTATAAAGTCTTGCATTGAATGCATGTACTTGGGACAATTCACTTATTATCAAAATGATTTCATTAATTAAAAGCAAGGATTGAGTTTATATAAATATTACTATGATTTTGTTTTGATACACTGTAAAATTTCACATAAATTATTGGAGATCCTCTTTTAATTATTTAGTACGACTCTTGATTTGGCATACACCTGAAAATTAATCAAGATCCCTGATGTCCTAAATTGCAAATAGAGAAGTTGTCTTCACCCTTCTTCGGAGAGTTTGGCTCGAGGCTGATGGTTAAAAATAGCAATTATCTTTTCATCGTGAAATCATTAATACTACTAAATACACAGTGTTTCTTCATATCAGACTGCTAAATCACACTCGATATGTGATGTGTAATGATGAATCATTGATTTCTGACAGGGCAAAATCAAAGAACGGCGGCAGGTCATTACGAGACAAACTGGAAAAAATAGGGTTGAGTCTACCAGCAGGTAGACGCAAAGCGGCAAATGTAACACTCCTAACCTCTCTTGTTGAAGGTAAGACTTAATTTATGTGCAGCATTTGACGTTACTGCTGAAATCTCTCACCAAAAGAGTACAGTAATTATTTTGGCGGGTGAGAAGCCCAAGACACCTTCTTGCCTCTGAAACTACCACGTAGTATGTGTTCTATGTTCCGCGTGATTGAGGGGTAATCAAAGAATCCCTTTGTCATCCGCCAACATAAGCGAGACTTTCGGCACATTTAGCGGTGACAGGCAACCTTACGATAAATCTGAAATGATTTGCACTGCATGTTTAGATGATAGGATAGAAAATCAGTGAGGTTGGTATGCCTGTCACTCAAAAAAGCAAATTTTCCTACCACCCAATTGCTCTAATCACTGGCTAGTTCTATTTAGGAACAGGCACACATCACATTTATTTTTGCTGCATATGTACTTCAGAATAAATAATTCTGCGCTTTGCATATAAACTGGTGTATGTATAATTTGTGAGCAGCAAACATAGAATTATTACACTCCTTACTTATTTTGCCAGCAAGTTAGTGGCATAGAATGACACTGCACCTCGCTGTTTTTGTTTTCATTACCACCACACATAGATACTTGGATGAGAAATATCAACTCCATTCAAAGGTAAAAGAGATGGGGATAATCTTAACATTCGTTGTCATTTTCGCACCGTGAACACCAACCCCTCATTGAAAAAAGAACTCATAGAAAATGTTTTCCGCTTTTAGGAGAAGCAATACGTTTGGCACGAGATTATGCATATATCTGTGAAACAGAATTTCCGGCCAAACAGTGTGCAGATTACAACAGCAGAAATATGGCAGATCCTGCAGAATTACATAATAGGAAAAACATGGTGCTGGCAGCCAAGTGAGTAATTCTATTATTACAAAGATACACCGCTCCTTGTTCTTAAGGCGGTAGTGCCATTGTGTCAGATATCATAATGGAATAATTGATTGTCTAGTCCTGGTAGGATATAAAAACTCACCAATTATTACATTCTCATTGATTAAACCACTTCCTGGCCTACTGAGGAGTAGCAATTTGTTTGTATAAAGAAGGTAATTATAGTTTTAAAAATTGGGTTTGTTATCAGCTTTAAAGTAATCATAATCTTGATTAGCTCGAAGAATAATCAGCTGAGAATTTTCTTGGATTTCCAAACATACATACAGCAGTCAAAACGCCAAAATAATCCGAAACGGGTGCTAAATTAGAAAATTGAATGACTTGTTCTTATATATTTGCGTAACAACATTTTAGTTTTAAATTGGAGCCAGCCGTTTCACATGAAGTAGATACACTGTCAGATTTTGTACTTGACCTTCGACGCAGTTTACTGTACCTGTCAAATTGATGGCATGCTGAGAAAACTAGCTACCTAATACTACAATATAATATTTCCTTACTGCCTCCTTACTCACTACCATATACACAAAACGCTTTTTGCACTCTAATTTGTATACAAAATCTACTGGGGCCCCACCAAGAATACTTCCGTCACTGTCTCCATTGCCAGAGCTTTGTAACTCCACATTGTAGCTCATGTTCACTTTAATTCATTTTGTTTTCATTTTAAGGCAACTAATCAAAGAATTGATAGATTTACTGAATCAGGACCGATCACCGATAGGCAATGCCAGGCCACAGCCTATACTAGAGCCAAATATACAGCGACATCTAACAAACTTTGCCCTGCTGACGCACGGCTTCGGTTCCCCGTCAGTGGTAGCCGGCCTCACTGCAACTCAGAACTATCTAAATGAAATGCTCAAAATAGTAGATAAGAAATGCCAGAGTGCATCGCAGATGCCAGGAGACGAAACCTCTAAAGATCACAGTGAGAGAGGACAACACCAACCATGAGCATCGAATCAGCGAATCAGCCGATGAGATAAATTTATTCCATGTCGTTGAATCAGCCGATGAGACTGAATTGTTATTGTTGTCAGGGGTGTGCCAGAGAAATCGTATATTGTAACAAATGCACATGTCGTAATCTCATGCATGATGTGATCATTTTCATACATAAAAAGACAGTTTTTGATACTACATTAATGGAGAGCATGTGTAAATAATTGCAATGGATTCTAGATAATATTTATCACCAATATTTTTCCTGTTCATCTAGATCTCATCTTCAATATTGTTGACAATGGGTGTATTCAGCAATGGTATAAAACACACAAAAGGTTGCACTACTATTATTTACTGTGAGGTTATGTAAATTTCTGACTTTGAGTGTTTATTAGGACACTCTGGATGGTAGTGGTTATTTGTTTTCAAAACTCAGCTGATATAATTTTTACCAAAGAATATTGGAATCAAATATCAAAATCTATTTTCAACAACTTTTACTTGAAAAAAGCAATCGATTATTATGTTAATACCTCGGTCAGATATTACTTCCATAATAACATTAATGCTGTAATTTTGCCCATAATGCTTGTCTTCGCATCATTTTGTTCCCTTTTTATTTTATTGCCCAACGCTTATGGATATTGTATTGTGGTCTATTTTTGTGAATGGAGAAACAAAAACATAAACTTTGTTTTGTAAATAGTGGATTTTTTCTGAATATTGGTTATTTAACTTTTTTTTCCGTTATCCAACGGCTTACACCTTGCCCTAAAATGTTTGTTGATAGTTATGGATTTTCCTGATCTACGTATTGATTACTGCAGTTTTCATTGAATTAGTTATCTGCGATTTACAGCAGGAGGAGCCCTTTGTTAAGTGATTTTTACCAATCTCCTTATCATTTGGAGTTTTAGACAAGCACCATTGATTTGGTTTGCACAAAAAAATTCACTGATATATGGTCACATAGCGGTTTTAGTATTGCTGCTTTCTTATAAAATCTAACGGAAGGTGCTGACTGTTAATAAAAGCATAATACTCTCCCTCAAATCATTTCATGCATTTTAAAAAATGTTAAATAAAGATAGACAACCACAGTAATTGTGCCCATTCTGTGATGTTACTAATTAATAAGTCCAGGTGAGGATAACTTGAACTACTTGGTTTTACCCTTCAGCTTTGCAGCAGGGAGGGTTCAAGCAATACCGCTTAATCGGCAAGCACAGTTTATACGCCATGAATCGCCACTTGAAATCAGCTCTCATAATAAACATTCACAAAATGTAAGATTGTTGTTGATTCATTTGACTGCCAACCCTTACTGCACTTGATATGGACACTGCTCTATGATTGATTGTCACTTTTCCGCTAACATCCTGTGTCATGTCGTCAAAATATGGCTGTACAAGACGAACGGCTCTCAAACTGCCCTTACTATCATCGCGCACATATAGCAGTCCTTGATATGATTCAATGTGGGGAATCGCGTTCCCATCCTTATCCAAATAATCTATGGGTTTGGTTTGGTCTTCATTTTGCGACAGAATATTGTTCAAATCTTTTTTCGGAAGGCCAGCGACAGTTATCTTTCTCACAAGTCTTACGGGTTTGAGTTCTTCATGGCTATCTTTGGTATACAGGATCCCAGCATATGTCCCTATATTAGTAATTTGTTGCCCTTCAGCATCACAGTAAGTCTTATCAAGAGCCTCCAGCTGTACATTTGGTAGCTCAGTTAATGCTTTCCTGCAGCAAGCATTATCTCTACACTTGAATAGCCTGATCAATCCGGGTAACACTAGTATCAGGGCATACACAACTAGAAACCCAAAACAAGACAGCCATTATACTTCAAACATGTCCATTCAGAACAATGGCTGCATTAAAAACTTCATGTACATGTTCTTACTTTTGATGCAACATAGCAGTTTACCACTTGCATTGTCATTATGTATTTACAATCCGTTAAAATGTGGTTTTGTTCAAATGAATAGTTATACGTTCACTAACAATGTGCCGACAACTCTATTGATTTACTATTCTACCCTCCCTGTTTCACCAGTAATATAGCTTTGATAGCCAAGGTACGAGATTTACAACAATCAAACTTACTAACAGCCAGCCAAGCAGTGATGATCTCAATCCAGAATGCAGCCCAATTCTGATGTGTTTGAGATAAAGCTATCCGATTTCCAGGTCTGTAAAACAACAGTAGCATTTCAAAAAATCTTTTGACAACAATTGACAGGTTATTGCGTATACATGTACCTAAACTGTATTTCCAACTTCTGGCAAGTCATAAGATGTAAAACAACTCATCCCGGACCACGGCGGACTAGGTGAGAAAGGTGAGAAATGCAAAGCAACTCACTCAAACCAGTTGGTAAAAGTCATCATTATGAAGAATATGGAGCAGATGAACTGGAAGTGCATGTATGAGTAGTTATACAGTACGCGTTTCTCTTCATTGTATAACACAGTCTGTCCTGCATCGAGATGTTCCACTTTACAGGTGTAACAACAACCTCTTTGGTGCTGCAATAGGCACAACTGATTTCACCACAACGCTCATTGATAAATAATGCATCAACCCTGTAAAAATGGACATATAACACACCTATGTACCCGTAAATGTAATGTAAATGTACCTATAAGTTTCAAGGGACTAACATTATTATAAACCGAGAGTATGTCTTAATGACAGCTTGAATATTACATTTTCATAATTTTGCTCGACAATTGACTTACTTCATGAACATGTTTAGGAGGCCCAGATCCCATATATCTCTTCATTGTAACTGCATGCTTCCGAGTGTGGTCAATACTGTATGGAATAATGGAAAACCAACATTACCGATGGCCATTTAAATAAGCTATGTTTTTACATATAGTGATCCAGAATATCCGGGACTATGTCAACAAAACCCTAATTTTCCATGTCTGTACTCCCCGTAGGACCTCAAATTCCCAAAGTTCACGCCACTCATTAGTGTTTGAAGACAAATACCTTGAGACTACCTATAACAATGGACGAGTTTGTTGTCATCCTATAGGCTCATATAAAATTATCTCATTTTAGCACAGTTTTGAGGGGTGTGAGGCGGGTGAGGAATGAAAAAAATTCAATTTTAGCAAGATTGGCCTTTGTGATTATAAGAATGACAAATTATC
>ERZ1740070.2300-NODE-2300-length-11066-cov-5.781400_pt1 | contig 11066 bp, 5 predicted proteins | sample MGYA00581734_ERZ1740070 | MGnify/ENA primary metagenome ERZ1740070 (study PRJEB43018, sample SAMN04849744) | marine metagenome | isolation source: floating plastic debris | place: Pacific Ocean | collected 2008-09-01 | study: EMG produced TPA metagenomics... | reverse complement strand
CGGATAGACCGTCTAGCCAGGGGATATCGGTGGGTCAATGCCCTGCGCCAGGTAAAACTGCTGCCCACAACGACGGTGAATGTCGGTAGCCATATCAAGCTATGTAGGAGCGCATCCACCCAGAGACAGCTGACAGACATCGCTGCCAAAAGCATAATTGGAGGCTGCAGATTTCTATTAGAAACCCAATTGATAAACTGGGTTAATTTATTAGATTTATAAAGCCATTTTTGCTGGGCATGACTGATCATTTTGACCTCCTAAAATCAGATCAGTGTGAAGCGATTTACAGGAATTTAAAAGAGCGATTGAATGTATCAGTCATCCACAGGATTTATTCAATATAGCAATTGAAAACTGACTGTCAACGCCTATAGATACAGACACATAAAGCGATGAACCTTGACTTTCAGGCTAGGCAAAAAATGAGCTTAGGGTCTTAATCCTTAACCTTTTGGGATATTAATCACGATATTGAGCCCTTAATGAAAATGGCCATTCATATCGAGCTGCTTATATATCTAAAATCAAAAAATGACCACAACAGATTGCAAAAAATTAATCACTAAATAGTGTCAAAAGATAGATTGTATTGCTTAATACTAAAAATAATTTTTTGATCATTATCCTGACTATCCAAAATCAAACTTGTTAATGGTTTAAACCTCAAAATAGGCCGAAATTCATGGCGCTGACCCTATAGAAGTTAGCTAGATTTCGAAAGTGTAAAAGCAGAAATGATTTAGGTGTTGACGTCAGAACGTATTGACGTCTTATAGTGCAAAGGCTTTAATGTCTGCATGTCTGTTCCCGCCTCGGTCAAAACATTCAGTAGTTGAGACAGCTTTGAAAAAACGCACTGGAAGCAAGTGCTATGAAGACATTGAGCTGTCTGTCTCTATCGGGAGGACAGGGAAAGACATCAAGTGCGTTGCTGTTGGGCCGATTGCTGGCGCATCAAGATTATCGGGTATTGATGGTGGATGCTGACCCCCAGGCGAATCTGACGTTTTATCTGGGCCATGAGGTGCAGCCGGATGCGCCCACGCTGCTGGAGGTTTTGAAGCGGCAGGTGGAAATGGCAGATGGGATTTATCCGCTGACTTACGAGAATCTGTACTTGATACCGGCTGATGAGGGGCTGCACAAAGTGCAGGAGTATCTGGCTACCAGTGGCATGGGAGCCCTGGCCTTGCGGTATTGCCTGGAAACGGTGGCAGCATTGTTTGACTATTGCGTGATCGATTCACCACCCCAGCGTACGCAAATTTGTCTGTCGGTAGTGGGGGCGTCTGATCTGGTGTTGCTACCAGCGGAGGCTACGACGAAGGGGGTGAATTCGCTATTGCTTAGCCTGGACCTGCTGGAGGAGTTGAGGGCGATCCGGGCATTTAGGGGACAGGTGTTAGGGGTGCTGCCGTTTCGGGATAAGTGGTTTGGCCGATCTCAGGCGACGGATAGTCGGGAGGCGATCGCAGCCATGCGGCAGGTAGCCGGTCATATCCCAGTCTTACCTTCGATTTTAGAAAGTGAGCGATACAAGCAGGCGATTCGGTTGGGGCGGTTGCTATCGGAGATGGGCCATGCTGACTTGGAATATCCGCTGCACCAGATTATTGAGTTATTGAGGCAGGCGTAAGCGATGAATGAGGATGCTCTGAAACGGTTAATGCAGCGAAAGCGGCCTAGCGTGCCTCCTCGAACGGATGAGCTGGAGACGAATCCAGTAGTTGTGAAGTCTGGTCAACCGGTTGCGATCGCAGATGAAACCCCAGGATATACTGACGCTGGTGTGTCTACAGGTGTTGACGTCAATATGTCTACACAGCATGATGAGACGGACTTACCGCAACTGGTACGTACTACGACGCGGTTGGAAGAACATATTGATAAGTCGCTACGCCATCTCTGTATGGATGAGAAGGTGACGAAGGAGGTCTGGTTTGAGGCGGCTTATTTGTATCTGGCAGAACATCCGAAGGCGATGAAGACGGTGAATGGGTTGGCGAAGCAGCGATATCAGCGGCGGAAGCGGGCGGCAGATTTGAGGAAGTTGGAGACGATGCAGAAGCGATTGAAGGGTGCAACAAATAAGCCCTGATTTCAGGCCCACCCATATCTTTGGGATATTGCTTGTTATACAACAAGAGGTAATTTCAAATGTAGTAGATGTAGGACTTCGCATTCACAAGGCTAAAGTGCTTTAGCCGAGCAATTTTTCTGACTTGATCGAGCAGGCGAGGTGATTTAGGTAGTGCCCTATAAACGCATATAACTCCCCTAGATGAGGGCTTAACTGAAAACGTGACGTATAAGCACCCCACTCACCATACTTAACTGTCAAAAGTGACATATAACACTCTGCTTTCCTGAAGTTATATGTCAAAAATTATATATAAGTTTTGTAAATGGGGGTATTACAAACCAAACAAAAATGACGGATAGGAGCCGGAATTATGGCTCTTATGTGCCAGATCTGACGCTGAACATATAATTAGCTAGCAATATTGAGTGTCGGCGAGATCTAAAGTTTTCTATCTCCTTTCTTGTTGGTATGGTACTGAAACAAGAAGCTAAGAAAGTTGTTTGAATAATGCCTGTAACTTTGATGACGAGGAATTAAGTAGGTGGCCGAAACTATTCAAAATCCCGAATGTTGCTGTGTAGGACGCTTAGCGATTCAGACCTACATTTACTTATGACCACCTACTTAGAATTATCCGTACGTTTTCTTAAAAAGCAATCCCTTCTTTTAGCTTATATTTTGGGATTGACAACCGGCATAAGTTTATTGCCTGTAGCACAGATCTCAACTCAAGCTGCTGACACTTCTGATAACCAAAGCTCTCCTCAGAATGGACTGATTCGAGCTTGCACAGGGGCAGTTATTGAGCTTAGCTCTCCACAGCTCACCAATGAAGAGCTTACCGCGCTGACTAACTGTAGTTTTGAAACGCTTCCTCAACTCCTTACAGCACTCGATTCACCAGATTGGAAAGTAAAAGTCATTGCTGCTCATACACTAGGGCTATCAGGGATAAGATCACGACCAGCCATTCCAGCATTGAGTAACCTGATACAGGATGAGAATGCTGATGTCCGATTTGTTGCAGCTCAGGCATTAGGTGGAATAGGGACTGAGGCGGTTGTTCCTGCTTTGACTGAAGCACTTCAAGACCCAGATGAAAATGTGCGAGTTAGTGCTGCTGCCGCCTTTCAGAATATAGGGTCAGCAGCTAATCTAGCAAAAGCTGAGTTGATTGCAGCTCTTTGGGATGGCAATTGGTTTGTCAAAAATAGAGCGGCTGCAACGATATCCAAACTAGGTTTAAATACAAGTGATATTCCTGCGATTGTAAATCCTCTCAGGGAGAATCTTCAGCCCTATAATGGGGCAATCGTTTCCCTGATGTTATCCATCTATCCGCCTGTTTTCAATAAGCTTGAAGACTTGCCGCTCTTTTTTATTGAAGGACTTGAAAGCGACAATCCTGAGGTTCGTGAAACAGCTGCCATTGCGTTAGGACAAGTTGTCTCAACCAGAATACGGGATGTTCGTTTATATGAAAGTGTGTCTGCTCTACGACAAGCTGCTAAAGATCAAGACTCAAAGGTTCGAGCTAGCGCTTTAAGAGCTTTATACCAAATAAGACCCTCCTACTTCTACTATGAAGAAGAAGATGATGATGATGGATATGCTCAGTTAAGAGAAAATATAGATTTTGATCTCTTAAAGGGTTTAGACGATCCAGACTCAAATGTACGTCAAGTCGCCCTCGCATCTTTTGAATACTACGATAGATCAGTGTATTCAAGCACAAGACATTTAGCAGTGATCCTTGCCGCTCTTGAAGCAATTGAAGATGAAGATCCTGCTGTTCGTCAAACTGCTTTTCATGTTCTAAATAGCAATCTTAATGAGCTTGACTCACTTCCTTCTCTGTTCAAGCCTCAACTTCCAAACAATGTTTTTCAAGCTTTGACGAACTCTCTTTACGACAAAGACACGAATGTACGTCAAAATGCGGGAAACAACTTAGAAGATGAACTTTTGTTGCCTGCTCTAACTGATATTTTGCAGCAAAGAAATATAGACTTAGGTATACGCTATGATGCCTTTGCGACTATAGCAGCTATATATGAGGAAAGGATTGAGCAATCACAAGACATAATTAAACTTCTGGAAGAAGCTTTAGAGGATTCTGACATAGGAATTCGTGTTAACGCAGCTTCTGCCTTAGAGAGAACAGGAAATATGAGTGCTCAAAATAGCGTCCCGATTTTTATTGAAGGGTTAAAATCGGAAAATCCCCTGGTAAAATTGCATGCTATCTTCGCTCTCGATAAGATGTGCAGCAGAAGATCTGGAGACATGCCAAGATGTGCTGAGACAAAATCTGCTCTCCTGCTCTTAATAGATACTCTGAAAATGAATATCAAGCCACTGCAATATGCAGCTGCTCTAGCGATTGCAGATATTGATTCCAAGGAAGAAAGTGGAATTGATATTTTAGAGGAAATTTTATTAGAAGAAACTGATCGTGTCCTTCGAGAAAATACTATTCATAAGTTGAACGAAATTGGTTCTTTAAAAGCACTTTCAGCTGTGACTCATGTGGAGCTAGAAGATAAACAAGCGCGATATGCTAGAACCTGCCTTTATTCGCCAAGAATTCCAATCTATTGGATCTATTGGAAGGATAGATTCAAAAGCACTGATCTATTTCTTGAAGCTTTAGGAAATCCAGATGTAAGAATGTCCGCGAGTCATAACTTCGTATCATTTGTTGGCAGCTCGGTTGACGAACTAGTTTCTCTTTCTGAAATTCAGTTTTTAGTTTCTGAGTTAACTTCAATCCTTAGCAATTACACTCGCGAGTATGAAGAGAATCCTGTAATGCAGAATATTTTCAAGCTTAAAGGACAAGATATTCGACGCAGTGTAATTTATTCTTTGGGCACAATTGGAACAGGTTTGCTGAGGAGTGATAGTATCAAGTACTACTACAACCTTTACAACTTTCCAAATTCTAGAGATTTTGATGAATATCCGCAAGTACAGGAGGAAATTATTGAAGTTTTAACGAATATAGCTGCTGACCAAGAGGAAAATTTAGATATTCGATGGGTAGCAGCGGCACACTTACAAGCTGCCAATGTTCCTGTAGACGACTTTTTTTTAAAAGAAAATTTGATCGATCCTGCGATTGTTTTAGCTCAATCTCGATGGGTAACAGCGATGGAGTTAATGGAGTCACAAGAAGCTTTTCCAAATAGGGGCTATTCTTTCTTAATTCCAGATGAGGCTAGGCCTGTTGATCCTTCAGCTATTCGTCGTCAACATGGTTACTTGCTAAATCAGTATGGTTATGTCCTTGGAGTACCAGGTCTAGATTTTGACATATATTCAAAACAATATATTTACGATAATCGTGAAGGCTGCGGTGCTGGACTAGGAGAGGTTTTTAATACACTACAAAGACTTTTTAATAGAACTTCTGAATAGTTTCCGAATTTAAAAATATGTTTTCATGGTTTCAGCTAGAAGTATCCTGTGAATCAGCAACGCCCGACTATCAATGAGACAATTACCTGAGTAACATTTATCGATTTGATGCAGAGGAAGTAACTGTGTGTTTTCTTAAAAAGCAATTCCTTCTCCTAGCTCATATTCTAGGATTGACAACTGGCATAAATTTATTGCCTCTAGCACAGATTACAGCTCAAGCTGCTGAAACCCTCGATAACCAAAGTTCTCCTCAGAATGGGGTAATTCAAGCATGCACAGGGTCAGTTATTGAGCTTGGCTCTCCACAGCTCACCAATGAAGAGCTTAAAGCACTGACTAACTGCAGCTCTGAAACGATTCCTCAACTCCTTACAGCGCTGGAATCTCAGGATTGGGAAGTAAAAGTCGTTGCTGCTTATACACTTGGGCTATCAGGTATAAGGGCCTATTCAGCCATTCCAGCATTGAGTAACCTGGTGCAGAATGGGAATGCTGATGTCCGATTTGTTGCAGCTCAGGCATTAGGTGAAATAGGTATTGAAGCGGTTGTTCCTGCTTTGACGGAAGCACTTCAAGACCCAGACGAAAATGTTCGAGTTAGTGCTATTGTTGCTTTTCAGAATATAGGTTTAGCAGCTAGCCAAGCAAAAGCTGAATTGCTTGCGGCTCTCTGGGATGGCAATTGGTTTGTCAAAAATGGAGCAGCCACGACAATATCTAAATTAAGTTTAGATACAAGTGATATTCCCAGCATTATCAATCCCTTAAGAGATAATTTTATAAATACTGTACGTTCACCTGATGATTTCTATACACAGAACACTCAGGCAATCGTTTCCTTGATGCTGTCCATCTATCCACCTATCTTTAATAAGCTTGAAGATTTGCCACTCTTTTTCATTGAAGGACTTGAAAGCGAAGATCCTGAGGTGCGTGAAGCGTCTGCCATTGCACTTGCGCAAATTAGCTTGAGCGGACCAGGTCATGAGCGTTTAAATGAAAGTATACATGCTCTAAAAAAAGTAGTTGAAGATCGAGACTCAAAAGTTCGAGCTAGTGCGTTAAAGGCTTTAGGCCAAATAACAGCCGAGAGATTTGACTGGAAAGAATATCATGAAGATGCTCAGATTAGAGACAATATAGAATCTCTTCTTCTAAAGAGCTTGGAAGATCCAGACCCAAATGTACGTCAAGTTGCCCTCCAATATTTTGCCACAGGACGCTATTCACGTAGTGCAAGAGCAAAACGGCGACCATCAGTCATTTTTTCTGCTCTTAAAGCTATCCAAGATGAAGACCCAGCGATTCGTCAGAATGCTGTTAACGTCCTAGATAATAATCTTGATAAACTTGACTCGATTCCTTCTGTATTTAAACCACAACTTTCAGAGAGAGTTTTTCTGGCTTTAACGAATGCTCTTTACGACAAGGATGCCAATGTACGTCAAAATGCTTGGAATAGCTTACACGGAGAACGTCGCATTTCTGCTCTGATTGAAATTTTACAGCAGGAAAATATAGACTCAAATGTTCGCTATGATGCTTTTTCGACCATAGCTACATATGGAGAAATCGTTGAGAAGTCCCAAGTTATAGTTGAGCTTTTAGAAGAGGCTTTAGAAGACTTTGATCCAGGAATTCGCGTCAATGCTGCTTCCGCATTAGAGAGCGCAGAAAAGATGAGTACTCAAGCGGGGGTTTCAATTTTTATTGAAGGATTAAAGTCTGAAAATCCCTTGGCAAAATTACATGCTGTCTTCGCTCTTCATAAAATGTGCAGCCGTAGAAGTGTAAGAGCATACGACCCGTCAAGATGTGCAGAGACAAAATCTGCTCTCCCATTTTTAATTAATACCCTAGAGGTGAATATCAAACCGCTACAATATGCTGCTGCATTAGCAATTGCAGATATTGACTCTGAAGAAGAACGCGGAATTCCTATTTTAGAGACAATTTTACTAAAAGAAACTGATAGAGGGTTACGAGAAAAAACTATTTCTGCATTAGGAACAATCGATTCTCCAAATGCGCGCTCAGCTATGACTTATGTGACATTGGAAGATAAACAAGCACGATACATGAGATCATGCTTAATAGAACCTTATGTTCCTCTGTTTTATTGGGAGAGTAAATTCTACTGGAATAATAAATTTGAAAGTACTGAGCTAATGCTTCAAACCTTAGAGAATCCAGATTTAAGAACGTCTGCAAGTCATAGCTTCGATCTTTTCTTGCTGAATGACAGATCATTTGACCAAGAAGAAAATTCTCATCTTAAAAGGAAACTACGTTTTTTTCATGACATTCAATTTTTAGTTTCTGAGTTGACTTCGATTCTCAACAATCACAGAAGCACTTATGCAGAGCATCCTGTAATGCATAATATTTTCAAGCTCAAAGGGAAAGATCTTCGACGCAGTGCAACTTATTCATTAGGTACAATTGCAACAAGCCTGCTGAGGAGGGATGCTATCAATTATTACTATAATGGCAATAACTTCTCCAATTCTGAGCAATTTGATAGATATCCACAAGTGTGGAAGGAAATCATTGAAACCTTAACAAGAGTAGCTGCTGACCAAGAAGAAAATTTGGAAGTTCGGTGGATGGCCGCAGCGCAATTACAAGCAAACAATATTCCTGTAGACGATTTTTTTATAAGAGAAAATATGATCAATCCTGCAATTGCTTTGGCCCAATCTCGATGGGTAGGAGCTATGGAGATTTTAGAGTTTCGTCCAGGTATAGACTTCTCTTACTTTATTCAGAATGATCTAGCTAGACCTGTTGATCCTTCATCTCTTATTCTTCAAGACGATTTCTTACTCAATCAGTACGGTTTCATACCTGGGTTAAGAGGTATTCCAGGTCTAGACTTTGATATATATTCAAAGCAATACATTTACGATACTCGTCTTGGTTGCGGTGCTGGATTGGGAGAAATTTTTAATACGCTACAAAGACTTTTTAATAGAACTTCTGAATAGTTTGTGAGCTTTTCTTTTTACTTAGAAATGTGTTTTCATATTGCCTTATCAAAAATAATTTAAATGAATTCAAGAAAATATAAAAGTTCAAATCTTCGTAATCAGTCTTTCAAAGGGAAAAATCTAAGTGGTGTTGATTTTAGCAATGCTGATATTCGAGGGGTATGTTTCAAAAATGCAATTTTAACAGAAGCAAATTTTTCTAAAGTTCGTGCAGGGTTAGCGCCTCTTCAAAGCTACGGATTGATTCTTTTCTCTTTAATTTTAATAGCGATTTCAGGGCTAGCTATTGGATATGCAAGTGCATTTCCAGCATTAATTGATAAACTATTATCTGAAAATAATGTAAACGGTACAGAACTATTAATTTCAATTGGAATAGCCAGTTTGGCTGGATTTGTTTTTATAATGATTCGTCGTGGGTTAGGAGTATCCTTAAGTACGCTCGCAGTCACTACGGCAATTATTACTGCAATCATCGCATTTGCAATTCAAGGAGATGGCACCATCAGTGCTGCCGCAATATTGCAGGCTGTCATCATTGCAATGATTGTGGCAAGCGTTCTAGTGGCTTCTGTGGCGCTGAGCCTTTTTCTATCTATTGCTGGAACTAAGGCTTCAATTTTGCCGATTCTCCTAGCTGTAGCACTAGCTGTAGTTGGAGTACAAGAAGGTGTAAAGGGAACTCCTGCCGTTATATTTTCTATATCTCGCATATTAACTTATCTCCTATCGATAACCTTTATTATTCTCAGTGTTTACATTAGTGTTAAAGCAATGTTCGGGGATCGCAGGTATAAATTGATCCGAGCGTTTCCCATCGCTTTATGTTCTAAGCTTGGAACTAGTTTTCGAGGGGCCAACCTGACCGACGCTGACTTTACCCAAGCCATACTTCCCTACACTGATTTCAGGAAAGCAATTCTCAAGCGAACCACTTGGTTTGAGGCAAAAAAGCTTGATTTATCTCGTGTTGAAGGCACATATTTGGAAGATCCCAATCTTTCTCAACTTGTGGTTTCTAAACATGGGCAAGGAAATTCGTATAATTATAAGAACCTACAAGGTCTAAATTTGCAAGCTGCAAATTTAGTAGATGCTAGTTTTGTTGGTGCGGATTTGAACGACGCAAATCTGAAAGATACTGACCTCACACGAGCGAAGCTTGTTAAAACTAGGCTCTACGGCACAGACTTGTCATACGCCTGTTTGACTGGAGCCTGTATTCAGGATTGGGCAATTTCAACAGATACTCAACTAGAGAAAATCACGTGTACACACATTTATATGCGTCTACCAACGCAAGAAGATCCTGATCCCTGGCGGAAACCTGACAATCGTGAGGAAACTTTTCAAGAGGGTGACTTTACTGCTTTTATTACCCCCATTATTAAGACACTGGACCTATACCGTCGGCAAAATGTTGACCCACGTCAAATGGCAACTACTTTCAAAAGCTTAGATTTTTATCACTATGGTGGAATTGATCCTGCGGCAGCAGCGATCTCACTTCAACAGTTAGCAGAAGAAAATCCTGAGGCAGGATTAGAAGTTGTTGCTTTAGAGGGAATAGGAGATGAGAAAATTCGTTTGCAAGCTGCTGTAACAGGTTCAGCTGACAGCTCTCAGCTCAATGTCAAGTATTTTGAGAAATATCGTGAGATTTCATCTTTGCCTTATCGCGATATTCAAGCACTTTTAATGGGAGCCGCAGAGAAAGACGAGCGTATCCGTAGCTTAGAAAAATTATTGGAGAACTCATTACAACAGCCAAGATTCTATGTAGAGACTTATCAAAATCAAGGAGAATTCATCATGTCTCAGAGCAAAGGGAATGTAAATGTCAGCAGTGTTCAAGGTAATGTAAGTGGAATTGCTGCTGCTGGCGAAAATCAGGAAATGACAGGAGTAGTCATTGGTGAAGTTAGTGGTACTGTTACTAACTCTATTAACCAGTTATCCTCCTCACCAGATCCGGATACTCCAGGACTCAAAGAGTTATTGACACAGCTACAGGCGTCAATTGAGGCTGAGGCAGGTCTGTCCGAGGAAGATAAAGTAGAGGCATTAGAACAAGTAAAGACGCTAGCTGATGCGGGACAAAATCCAGAGGATAATGGCCTTCAAAAAGCAGCAAAAACTGCGATGAAAATTTTGAAAGGAACAGCAGCAAGTTTGCCTGATGCCACGAAATTGGTTGAAGCTTGTACTAAGCTGCTACCTGCAATTGCTACACTTCTAGCTTTAGTATGATTACCACCTAGCTTGTAATGCTAGTTTAGTCAGCCAGCACTGTGCAGGAGTAGACGGTTTGAAAAATCCAGGCTGATTCCAAAGCATACTGGCCGCCGCTCAGCTTTACCGTTAACTATATGATGTTATTCGCTCTAGATCTCTGAGAGGGACTTGTTGAGTAACGTACCATCCGCTTCCTTTCACAATTGCCATCTCTTTCTCAATGACTTCAATTCTGAGATGATTTAATCCTTTCAACATTTTCAACCCCGATCCAATATATCGGCAAATATCCCCAACCCACAACCGCCTACACCCTCCTCAAAGTCTACAGC
>ERZ1740070.2299-NODE-2299-length-11071-cov-8.347131_pt1 | contig 11071 bp, 11 predicted proteins | sample MGYA00581734_ERZ1740070 | MGnify/ENA primary metagenome ERZ1740070 (study PRJEB43018, sample SAMN04849744) | marine metagenome | isolation source: floating plastic debris | place: Pacific Ocean | collected 2008-09-01 | study: EMG produced TPA metagenomics... | reverse complement strand
CTTGCTGTCTGGTTTTGAGCCAAGCCCCTTGAGGGGCGTCGTCTCTAAAACCTGACCCACTGGCGAAGTGCCGGAGTGAGCAAACGCCACCAAAATCGATGGGACTGGTGCGGCCCGCAGCGGCCACGCCGCGAGGACACGGGTCCTGTCTATTTTGGTTGCGTGCGCGAGAACCCAGCGGGTTCTAAAGCAACGTCTCCTTGGACCGAGCGCGAAGCGCGACCGACAAGGAGACCAGAAAGACTCAAGGAACGCAGTTCCGCTGCCCCAGGGATCGAAACCCGTAAGGGCGGATCATCGGCCCGAGGCAGACCCATGCGAACGGCCCAGCCAGCGGCTCCGGAGGAGACGATGAAAGGGCCAACTGTGAGCAGGGTCTGACCGGGGTGCATGTTCCGGGCGGAGGGCGGCATCGCCGCCCGGAGCCTGAGAAGCCCGGTGGCGCGCCCGCAAGGGTGCGGCAGGGGCCATCAACTTCAGAAAACCAAGTATCGATAATCCCAAGAAATCTCGTTACCGCGCTTGGTAGCGGCCATTGGTGAAGGGCGCGGCGAAGGTCTCGAAGGAGCCCAGAGTCCCCGATGCTGCATCAGGAATGAATGGCGGCCTTTGCTTCAATATACACTTCAAGCTCCGAATTGTCTTAAAGCAGTGAGTTCAGTTTTGACCACGGCTTTGTTCTAGAAAATCAAGGTCAGCCTTCTCATAGACAACAAATCCATCATTCGCGGGCCGTATCTTCTTTTGTTCCCAACAGTAGATTGCATCCTCTAAAGTCAGATCTTTGTTTTGATCTCGGATGTCACGGAGATACCGCAGATAGTTATTGCATTCTGCGATCTCCCTTCGAAAACCTGGATCGAGCTTACGGTCTTCCAAAACATGCCAAGCGGATACAGCCTCACCTAGGGTGGAGCCAACATTGGATCTCACCCAATCCATGAAATCAGAATGACACACAAACTTCTTCCCAATTTCTTGCTTGAAGAAAGATCGAACATTGGGACCGAACGAAACTCCATGTGTAATTACTGTATCAGGCGTCAGGACAGCGGTCGCCCATGGAAACTTGTCTGTAGGTCTTCTGCTATGAGCCTTTGGAAGCGGCGCTCCAGGGTGATCTAGCACAAACATGATGCGCGTGCGCAGCTCCGCTTTCGTTCCTGATGAGGAAATCTTAAGTCGGTCACAGAACTCTGCCAAATGCGTCACTGGCCAATACCAACGCGCAAATTCGTCTGCGCTTAGATGTTCATTAACATCTGGTCTTACTTCGTCATTTTGCATTTATAACACCTAGAACGGTCATTGGGCCTCGTCTACTTAATGTCAGCAATGTCCGCCTAACGGTCATTTAGAGGCCTGCACTGAACGACAGTTGCGGCGTAATGGGTCCCATTATCGTTACCGCTTCCGCAGATGATTTCAGAGCCACGAACCGCTTGTGCTGAACTGGCTGAAGTCAACCAAAGGAGTTCAGCATGCCCCAAGTCGATCACACTGCTTTCGTCAATTCCCGCCGCGATGCGCGCAGCCTCGGTCATCACACGCTCCGGACCTACGCCCAAGACTTGAGGACTTTCGCGCGCTTCACCAATGCGCACCAACTCAGAGACCCGCTGTCGAAAGACGACATCCTCGCCTACCACCGCCATTTGCGCGACGAGTTGGGCGCCACGCTCACGACCATCGAGCGGCGTCTTGTGACCCTCAAGTCGTACTTTGCCTGCCGCGCAGATCGAAACAGCGCCCTGCCCTCCCCAGTCGCCGACGTCCGTATCTCTGTAAGGATCCTACGCCGCCTGCCGCGGCCCATCGATCGAGACATCCTCAGAGCGGTTCTCCAAGGTGGCGAACGCGCCATCGCTGCACGAATCACGCCATGCGCGGATAACGCGGCTCCGACCTCGCAAAATGGCGTCGCGCTCCTGATCATCAAACTGCTGATCGTGACCGGGCTACGGATCAGCGAACTGACCAATGTAAATGGGTGCGACGTATCGCGGGCCGGCGGCCAAATCCTCGTGTGCAGCAAAGAGCGGATCGTCTTCGTGCCGAACCGGGAGCTGCAAAAGTAGTTTCAACACTTCTGTCAGACGCGTTCCGAACACGGCTCCAGTGCAGCGCCGCTGTTCCTCAACACGGTGGGACGTCGACTCCGCACGGCCAGCTTCCGAAAACGGCTGCGCTCGCTGTCAAAACGTCTCGGCATCGAAGCCCAGCAGACCCCGGACCGGTTCCGGCACTCAGCCGCGACGCTCCTGATCGAAGAGGGCATCGATATCCGGATGGTGCAAGCTCTCCTCGAGCATGCGAACCTCAAAACCACAGAGATCTATGTACGGGTTACTAACCACGCGCTGCAACGAGCTTTGGAGCGGGTCGATGTGCTTAGCGAGCTGAGATAGCGCCGGCCTGCACTAAATATCCGACCCTTACTCAGACGCTATGGCCCGGGCTCCTGCTGTTCATTGCAAGAGCGAGTATCAGCGAGAATGAAACTCAAAGTGGGTATATCAGGGGCTAACCCAAGCGGGTCTTTGGGAATGCGCCCTGACCACAAACGCAAGCTGACCGGCGTTTCTCTTTTGGCGCGATTTTTCAATAACGGCGTGGCAGAAACCTTCAAATCACAGACATGGAAATAGACCCAGTGAGGAAAGCCCATGTCTCAGCTTACCAAAACGCCGGACCGTATCACTGCAGTGGTCTTGATCGTCCACATCGTCGCAATGTTCGGCGGTTTTATGATCCTTGGCCCTGCCTTCGAATTCCCGGATGTCCTGCGATACCGTGCAGCGGAGCGCTTTGAGATCTTTACCCAAAACCGGTCCGTGATCCGACCGACCTATTGGGTTCTGACGATGACAGGCATGACACAAATTCTGATCTCGGTCTTGCTCTACCAAGTTGTCCGGTCTCCATCGCACGCAGCCGCAACACTGGCATTGATCTTCGGCACTTTGGCCGGTTTTTGCCAGGCCTTGGGTTTTGGCCGTTGGGTCATTTTGATCCCGTACCTCGTTGCCGAGGCAGCGGACCCGGAGCAAGCACGTATGGCTGCGATGCTTGAGGGCGCGTTCAACCACTATGCCGGTATGCTTGTGGGCGAGCACATCGCCAATATCTGCTGGGGTGTTTGGCTCGCGTCGATCTGCGTCGTCTTCTTGACTGCAACCAACGTGAACCGGTCCCTCGCCTGGTTTGGGATCGCGCTGTCACCGCTTCTGTTTCTCCTGGCTGGAGAGCAAGTCGGCGTTTCCGGGGACGTTCTTGACCCGCTCGTGGACTTCGGCTTTCCACTTCTCGCCGTCTGGCACATCCTGCTGGCCGTTCAGCTTTGGCGCAGAAACGGCGCCTTTGTGTTCCGTCCGCTGGGACGCATGGCCTGGATCACCGGCGTTGCGCTGGCGATCGGCATGATCGCGCCCACTTTGGCCTAAGATCTCGGATATGGTGTGGGTGTCGAGCCACTTCGGTGGCTTGGCCAGCGCCCAAGAGGACTAGAACGATGCCCGGCTTTACCAGCACAACCCTTGTGAGCCTCGTTGTGGCGGCAATTGGAAGGATCGATCCGAACCTGGGGTCCGGGATTGCGCGCCCTGACCCAATGATGACCGGCGTCACGCCAGACACGGAAAAGACATCGTTGCTTGCAAACTTCGTGGCAAAACACGGGACAACATCGGTTCTGCACATCGGTCAACATCTGGATCTGGCCGAAGAGGCGCCGGTACTGTCTGTGTTGGCGATGTCTCCGGACCCTTCCCTGCTGGCCGACAAATGGATGCGCCTGGAGCGCTATCATCATTCCAGCCATCGAACCGTGATAGACCCCTCCCGGCAACACATGTGGACATGTACGCGAAGGGGTACAGCCGCGCCTGCTGGCTTGGCGGAGAACCTGCTGATCGCGGGCGTCCTCTTTGGTTTGCTTGAGCGGCTTGGTGCAGAAGACTGCAGGCTCAGGGTCGAGGGGCAGACGGTCTCTGCAGAGAGCTTTGGAAACCTGGAACTCCGCGGCGCTTGCGCAGAATTTGCCCTGCTCTGGTCCGCAGATCAAGCATCTGATCACACCCATGGGCCAGTGACGGGCAATATCGCCGACACACTGGCCGATCTGTTGGCGCGCGATATTGGGCGCAGTTGGCGGTTGAAAGATGCAGCCAAGGAACTGGCGTTCTCAGAGCGGTCCCTCCAGCGCCATCTCGGGCGCTCGGGCCGCAACTTTTCAAGCGTGTTGCGAAGGGCGCGCATGCGCGAAGCAACGCAATTGCTCGCGAAGACAGACACCTCTCTCGCTGAGATCGGGTATTGCTGCGGATACGCCGACCAGGCGCATTTTCAGCGCGATTTTCAGCGGGTTGCAAACATGACGCCGCGGACGTTCCGTGATGTTTCCCGGTCATAGGATGAGGCCTTGAACCACCTCCTGTGCGTGGTGGGACTACGCCCCCTGTTTCGTTCGCATTTGAGTTTTTGGGGGCCGTGCTGATGCTGCATGTTTTGCCCGGGTTGTCGGAGCGTTCAGGCCTGAACGATCCGCCGCTGGTTTGTCCTCTTTGGCCTCACCGGACCGATGGGACTTTCGGTGATCGGAAGGGGTGTTTCCTGCGACCCGGCGAAACTCTGTGTTGAAACTCGATTTGCTCAGGAAGCCCGACTCGAGCATGATATCTGTCACTGGAAGGTTTGTGCTCTCCAGCAGGTGGATTGCGTGCTGCACCCTCAAAAGGTTGATGTAGCGCGACACGTTCTCGCCCGTCACCCGGTTTACCGCAATGGACACAGATCGCGCAGGCACGCCCAAGCGTCGACCAAGGCGGGCCACTGTAAGCTCCGGATCGCGAAAGAGCGTGGCACCGGCCATCAAGGCGTCGAGCTGGTCAAAAATCAACTGGTCTTCTGCCAGCGGCGGCAGGCCCCGTTGGCTTTTCTCTTCAAGTTTACGGTCTGAGCCAATCGCGAGAGCGAGACCCGCGACGACACCAAGAGAGATGACCGGCACGACGAATACGGCAGCGTCGGACAAAAGTTCCATGGCGCGTGCCTCGCCAGCAGCAAGCCCAGTCGCAAGCACACTTGCATCAATGACAAGCACCAACAGCAAGAACGCCAGACACCCGAGAAAGCAAAGGCGCAGAGTAGATTGAGCTTGCGGCGAGATATGGACAAACCTCTCGGCGGGCAGACGCAACAGGATGAGCAACCGCACCACATAGATAAGGTTGACGAGAATGACGGCTGCGGAAGCTGTCCAAGGCACGGGCACGGCGGTGATGAGCCAGGCGGCAGCAATCGTGCCGGCAACAACCAACACTGTACCCCCGTCCGGAACGCCATCTTGCGTCTTCAAACTGTGGAATCCTAGCCAAAGCGCCGGTGCTGTGACTGCCGCGACATATGGTTGCAAAACGATGAAGGCTGGGTCGCTGAACTGAAACCGGACCCCTACAAAACCTGCGACGATGACGATCGAGATCAGGCCGACGGAGAAGAACACTCTGGGAAGCAAAGGCATCCGAACCTGGCGTGCAACGATTGCAGCCAAAAGAAGCGCAAAGATCGATATCAGCCAGGCCACAGGTATGGAGGTCATAGGTGTATCCTTGTGCGCTCGTGGCATGCGGATTGGCCACTCGGGTATCCCACGTGTCATCCAGTCGTGCTCTATAAATTCGCCCGAGATACTAAGCCTTTCTGGCCCGGTTGACGACAGATCTGGGCGTTCGGATGTTCTGAATCGCGCTTTCGAACGTCCGGAACGGGTCCAACTCTTCAAATCATCTCTCTTGCAGGCAACGTAAACCGCGACTGCAATTCAGTGTGGATGTCATCCGTATGACCAAAAAGCGCAAGCCTTTCGACCCACGATATCCGATCAATCGACGCTCTTTCTTGATGTCGCTTTGCGCGACTGGGTTGGCCGCGAGACCAAGTGGCCTGGCTGCACGGTCTCTCGATATCCGCCGATCTGCGGAAATGATCGAGAACCTTTTTGACAGGTATTTCTTCGATCCGACTTGGATCGCGACCACCGAAGCGCACGCTCTCTTTGCAGACCTAGCGCTACTAGCCGACGTCGCGTCTGATCCAGAAGCATTTTGCCGTGACTTCGGGAAAAGGTTTGAAAGTATTGGCCTATCGCATGTTGGATTGTCCGTCCAAAGCCGCAGCGCTGTGCAACTGGGTCGACATTTTGATACAATGGCGGTCGGCCATGGTGCTGTCGATTTGGAATGGCATGGGACCGTGGCCAGTCTCAGCATCCGCACATTCATGGGCGTCGACACCGGCCCGCGCATCACCGCCGCCTTCGAAGACATCACTTGGAACGGCGCGACAGGGCTGATCCTCGATCTGCGCGACAACCCTGGTGGCTCGTTTGCCATGCGTCACTTGATGGGGCACTGCATTTCGGACGACACCGACGCCGGCGTACTTCTCGGTCGTACGTGGTACGCCGAAAATGCACATGTCCCAGATCGCGCACATACTGGGGCGCTGAGACCATGGCGCGGGTCTTCTCTCGTTGGCCTTTGGCGGCACCTCGCGGAGCAACCGGTTACGCGGGTTCAATTCGAGCCGATGCAACCGACCTATGGCGGCCCCATCGCGATTCTGATCAATCGTGACACGGCGAGCGCAGCGGAGATGGTGGCCGAGGTCCTGCAGCATACGCGGAGGGCTGTTCTCATCGGCGAACGGAGCGCAGGCGCCATGCTGGTGCAACAACTCTTCGACGTCGGCGATCTTTTTACACTGTCGTTGCCAGTGGCTGACTACGTGAGTCATGGGAACGGTCGGATCGAAGGCCTCGGCCTCGTGCCCGACATCACCGCGTGTGCCGGAGATGTGCACGCGGTTGCCTTGACGCACTTGTCTTGGAGCGCGCCCACGTTTGAGGATTTGCCGAATCCGACAGGTCGCGCGACCCCAATGGACGTTTGCGCGAGGCCGATCCCGTGAAGCTGCAGAATTTCATGAACTACAGCCATCTGAGGCTCAAGGATGGTCGCCAACTTGCTTTCGTCGAAGGCGGCGCACCGGACGGATTTACCGTTTTCTATTTCCATGGAACCCCAAGCTCACGCCTGGAGGCCGCCTTCGCCGACGATGCCGCAGCGCGGAGCGGTTTTCGTCTGATCGCAACCGACAGGCCCGGTTTCGGTCAGTCGGACTTTCAACATGATCGCACATTGCAGAGCTGGCCAAGCGACGTTTTGGCCCTGGCGGATCATTTGCGGATTGGCGATTTTGGCATCGCGGGACATTCAGGCGGCGGTGCATACCTGTTTGCTTGCGGCGCTTCCATCGATCCTTCCCGGCTCAAGTTCATTGGCGCGCTGGCTCCATGGAGTCCAGTTGCGTCCCCTGAGATCTTGGCCAGCCTCAATCGGCTTGATCGAGCGTTTTCCAATCTGGCCCGTTGGGTGCCCTGGATCATGTCACTAGGATTCGCGCCGATGGGCTGGGCCGCAGCGCACAGGCCAAAGCTGTTGCTTCGGCTTCTGAAGACGGCCGTCTCGCTACCCGATCGTCGCGTCCTTGAGCGTCCAGACGTGGCACGGGCGTTTAGCGGCATGGAACGTGAGGCGTTCCGGCAGGGAAGCCGCGGCGCAGCGCAGGATGCCTATCTGGCCTATTCGGACTGGGGTTTCCACATGGCCGACAATCGTGTCCCGATGCATATGTGGATTGGTGATGACGACATCTTCGTCCCGATGGCTATGGGGCGGTACATTGCAAAGACAGTGCCACAGATGAACACCCACTGGATTCACGGCGGAGGCCATCTCTGTTTTGACGCGTGGAACGACATCTTTGCGGCGTGCCGATCTGGGATGACGCGATAGTTCGAGCAGCTTTGCTCCGTTCCTTGCGCACCAAACGCAAACCTCGGATTGGTTTGCACGGCTCCAAAGAAAAAGACCCGAAGCGCTCTTGTTGTCTTGATGTGGGCGCGGCGGAGGACTAGCCAGACCGTTGGTAAGTTGCCCCGTCATGCGCATATGGCGGAACTTGGTCATCAGCTCCCTGGGTGACCGTGCAACTGCACGGTTAGCCCCATGACAAACCACTCTCATTCTCAATCCCCCGACACTGCGTTCGCGCTTATCAGAACCGCGATGCCAATCGGGGCGTTCTACCTCACCGAAATTCTCGTGGGCCTGACGGACCTTGCCGTGGTCGGCGCGCTTGGAACGACGGAACTGGCCGCAGTCGGTCTGGGAAAAACGATCATCCTGTCCGTGATGGTCGTGGGCTTCGCGGTGCTCTCCATCGGCACCATTCAGATGGCGGAACGACCGACGCCGCTGCGATGCGGTGCTGTTGTTGTCGCTTCATTTAACGTTGCGCTTGTCTTTGTCGCGGTGGCGGTCCTGACGGCGCAGGTGTCGCCCTCGATCCTGTCAAAGAGTGGATACGAGACCGAGCTCGTTAGCGCATTCGAAAGCTACACGCACATCCTTGCTTGGGCGATCGCGCCCGCGCTTTGCATTGGGATCTTCAAGAACGTCCTGAACGCCCGTCAAACCACTTGTCTCATCACCTGGCTGTCGATTGGCATCGTCTTGGGCAACCTCGTGGCCAGCATTGCTTTCGTTCACGGCGTTGGCTCTTGGCAGGGGTTGGGCGTCGCCGGTGCTGCTTGGGCCACCTTGTTGGTCAATGCTATCGCAGCGGGAGTTCTTTCTTCGATCGTGCTGCGCTCCGGCGCTCTCAGGGTGACGGGGTTGTATGCCCGGCGCATTTGGTTTCTCGCCGTTGACGCACTGCGCCTCGGCTGGGCGGCGGGCGCACAACAGGCCCTCGAAAGCGTTCTGTTCATCGCCGTTCTTTATCTTTTAGGTGTTCATTCGACGCTTTGGCTTGCCGCCGGTGCGGTGGTCTTTGCGGTGATGGAGGTGAACTACGCCGCCAGCGCCGCCTTGGGAGAGGTCTTGGCGGCCCGAGTTGCCGCCCGTCGCAAAGAGGGCCGTGCCCCGGTCCGTCGTTTGCTGCGATTGGGCGGTGGACTGGCTTGCGCCAACGCGATCATGCTCGGTGTCACCATCAGCGTTTTCAGCGACGCAACGGTTGCCCTGTTTTCGAGCGCCCAAACCGTAGACGTTGCGCGAGAGCTGATGATGAGCCTTCTCGTCTGGACAGCGCCCTTTTTCATCTTCGACGCGCTGCAGATCGTCTATGTCCATGGCCTCCGGGGCCTGCGCCAGACAGTGCGCCCAATGGTTCTAAGCACCGGTTGCTATTGGCTGGTCGGTCTTAGTGGGGGCATGGCCCTTGCCGGACCAGCGGCTCTTGGCGCAACAGGCGTGTGGGTCGGGTTTTGCGCCGGGATCGCATCCGCGGGCCTTCTGATGACAGCACTGGCCTTTCGGGCCGCACGGCAGGTTGAACCCTGAGCGTCGCGACGTGCATTGGGTTCGAGATCGAGTTTCCGAACGTTCGGCATCGTGAATCAGGGCGCGGCACGGGCTGGCGTCGTCTTTCTGTCGTGGCGACAGCCCCGGCGGTCGGGGCTGCATCCACCGACGAGGACGACTGACCTATGAAAGACGATTTCCGAGAACTCCGCCACCACGCTCTGGCCGCGACATTGGGCGCGGCACTCATCGCGATACCGGCCCTTGCCGCTCATGCGGAGGACAACAGCCAAACCGTTCGCGCCACGATCACCATTCCAACGCCCCGGTCGGCGAACCTCTTGCAATTGCGCGGGATCGGCGGGCGTGGAACGGCGCTTCTGCAAATCGGAGGCACATGCCACAGCATGCCCGTGCGTCTGGTGGCTGGCGACTTCGAGGGGCGGCAATCCAACTTGCGCGATCGGGAACCAATTGTTCTGGAGCTCCGCGACCCCGAACTGATCCAAGCGCTTTCGCGGGGCGTCGATATCGTCAGCGATGAAGCGACCGTGTCTGCCGATCCAACGGATCACGAGGCTAGCATCCTGCTTCTGTCCGGGCTGGCCGAGGGTACGGGGTTCGTCATCAACCCGGGCCGCAGCCTTGCCTCTGATATCTTCGGCGCACGCATGTCCGCCGTCTCATGCGACGCGTTCAACCAATCGCAAATCGCGACACCGGAGGGCTAAGCAATGGCCAACCAATTCGCTTTGCCCCCTGCGCTGAAATATGGTCTGGTCGCATTCTACGGCTACGGCGCTGCTGTGCACATCGCAAATATCCTGAGCTGGACCGGGTTTGATTGGATGCTTGCCCCAGTGAAGTGGCAGGTCCTCGATGGTCTCTACCTGGTGCTCGATATCGCCGTGGTTGTAGGGCTTCTCGCCGGACGTGTTTGGGTTGTGCCCGCGCTTGTCCTTGCTGCGAGCAGTCAGATCCTCCTTTACACCGTCCTCCGCGCATGGGTTCTCGGCGTGCCCGCAGATTTCGCCGTCGTCCCAACGGATGTTACCTACCTGAACGGCCTTGTCGTCTTTCATATCGCCTGCCTCGCAGCTCTCGGCGCCGTGTTCTGGAGGACCCGGCAACGGGCATAGCCACGGCAGCCGATCCCTGGCGGAAATCTTCAATACTGTACCTCTCGGAGATGAAAATGCATCGACGCATGTTCACGACCCTTGTTCTGGCGACCTTTGGTTCGGCCTGTGTGCCGACGGACCCTGATCTGCACGCGTTCGACGGGTGTCTCGCCAACTCGGCAATCATAGTGCGCGCGGCGAACGCAACCGGCGCGCCGATTTACGCTTTGGACGCTGGCGTCATGCGAGACACGAGCACCTGCGGCGCCGAACTCCTTGCGTTTGATGGGACCTATCTGCGCCATCGCAACCGAACCGGCGCCGCAATCTACCACTTTGACGGGACACTACTGCGTGCAGCGACAGCATCAGGCGCCCGCCTCCTCTATCGGGATGGTCAGACATGGCGCGCACTCGGTCCCACGGGCGCGGCCTTGTTCCATTTCGATGGAACCCGGCTCCGGCACCGCAACGCGACGGGCGCGGTCATCGCCTATTTCGACCAAGCCTCTCCGTCTTGGGCAGCTATTGCTGTGTTGGAAGCTGAGGGGCTCGTGCCATCATGACCTCCCTTCCCCACTC
>ERZ1740070.2296-NODE-2296-length-11085-cov-3.743790_pt1 | contig 11085 bp, 10 predicted proteins | sample MGYA00581734_ERZ1740070 | MGnify/ENA primary metagenome ERZ1740070 (study PRJEB43018, sample SAMN04849744) | marine metagenome | isolation source: floating plastic debris | place: Pacific Ocean | collected 2008-09-01 | study: EMG produced TPA metagenomics... | reverse complement strand
TCACCAAGTCCTGAAGCTTCAGCTTGTCCTTTTTAAACTTACGAATGGTGAGCGCCGGACCATCAATCGACAATGGCGGGGCGATCACGTTCACACGTGACCCATCCAGCAAGCGGGCGTCACAGATCGGGCTCGCATCATCAACGCGGCGGCCAACTTGGCTCACGATGCGCTGACAGATATTCATCAGCTGCGCGTTGTCACGGAAACGAATATTGGTGCGTTCGATTTTACCGTTCACTTCGATGTAACAGGTGTCGGCGCCATTCACCATGATATCGGCAATGTCATCCCGGGCGAGCAAAGGCTCTAGCGGACCATATCCAAGCACATCGTTACAGATATCATCGAGCAAGTGTTCCTGCTCTGAAATCGACATCACAACGTTTTTGATCGCGATAATTTCAACGACAATGTCGCGAATCTCTTCGCGGGCGCTCTCTTGATCAAGCTGCGCCAACTGCCCCAAGTCGATCGTATCGATCAGCGCATTAAAGATCGTCGTTTTGGTCGCGTAGTATTCTTCTGAGCGATCATTCACATTGGTGATCTGCTCAGTGTGATTGGCCGCAGCCGGCGGTTTCAGCTCAGCGGGTTTCGGTTTTGGTTTCGGCGGCGGCGGCGCAGCTTTTGCGGCCGGCTTTGGCGCTGGCGGCTTGGGAGCAGCAGGCATAGCCGGTTTGGCAGCAGGTTTTGCCGCGACTGGGCCACCAGATCTTTTCCCAAAGGCCATGAGTTACACCTCTCTACTTGGCTTACTTGCCAAGCAATTTCATCAGCAGTGATTTCCGTTGAGCAACGATTTCACGGCCGGTCAGCAGACTGGCAACTTGATCGATTGCGATAGATGCATCGGCTGTCGCGTCCGTCTCAGAAATCATTTGTCCATTATTTGATGCCGTTCCAAACAGCTGTGGATCGAACGGCAGAACGATGGACGGTTCCACATCAATCGCAGCGGCAAAGTCCTTGGCTGGAATTTCAGGCCGCTTCGGAACACCCATCATGTTCAAGATCAGTTTTGGCGGCGCATCATTTGGGCGCTGCGCCTTGAGCTCATCGATGATGTTCTTTCCGTTCCGCAAGGATGCGAGATCTGGCTGGCAAATCAGAATCACTTCGTCTGACGCCAAGAGCGTTTGATACGTCCACTCATTCCACGTGTGTGGCATGTCGAGCACCACATACGGCATCACGCGTCGAACCGTGTCGATAATTGACGAATAAGACTGGGCTGGAATGTCCATGATCTGGGACACTGTGGCTGGCGCCGTGAACAGTGACAGTCGATCCGTCACTTTTGCGAGCAACTTCGACACAACGGCGTCATCAACCCGCTCAGGCGCGAGGAGCGCATCTGCAACGGTTTGTTGATTCTCATGATTGAAATCGAGCGCTGTGGTCCCGAAAGACAAGTCGAGATCAATCAGCGCCGTGTTGACCGCTGCACTCTCAGACAGCGCCCAAGCCAAGTTATGGGCGATGGTCGATGCGCCCACGCCGCCTTTTGCTCCAATGACAGAAATTGACTTCCCAACAAATGGGGCATCTGGGTCTGCAAACAGTTGGCTGATTGAGCGCACAATCTGAACCGGCGCGACAGGCGGGACCAGATATTCGCTCACGCCGCGCGACATCAATTGGCGATACAAGCCAATATCATTGGTGTTGCCGATCACCATCACCTGAACGCCTTCGTCACAGTGTGACGCGAGCTCATCGATCTGCGCGACCATGGTCGCGTTCGGTGCTGACGATTCAAGAATGAGCAAATTTGGGGTCTGGTTTTCTTGGAGATAGGCAATGGCCGTTTCCAGACCGCCTTGTTGGGTTTCTAAGGTCGCCTGTGACATCCGACGGTCTGAGGCGACAGCTTCCATCAGGGCTGCGGTCTTTTCAGTTTCGCAGAACGCCATTGCTGCAATCGCTGGAATGGCGCGATAGCCGCCTTCGTCGATATCACTGACAGTGATCGTTGGATCGTCATCGAGCTCGCTTTCGGGATCAAAGTCCTCGATCTCTTTCATTGGAGCATCAAGATCGACCCCGATCGGATCGTTGGGCTCTTCTAAAACAGAAGCGAGCGCGGAATCGAAGTCATCTTCGAATTCCATATCGAAATCGTCTTCGAAAAGGGCGTTATCGTTCGACATACTATCCTACTCCCCGCATCCCATAATCTATTGTATTACCGTAGAGACGATGGCTGATTCTGCGTCGCTTCTCACAGCCCCGGTTGGTTGTCCTTGCTGCCACAGCGTGAATTGGGCGGCGCGTCTGAGTTTGTCGGCTTCGCTAAGCTCGCGGCCACCAAGCAAATCGGCTGGCTCGGCAATCATCGCTGCCATGTTCGTACGAACAGCGCAGCCAAGCGTCGGCAAATCATTGTTTGAAACCCCGTTCGAAAAATCAATTTCGGCCAAGGATTGGCATTCTGGGGCCACAGCTTTGAACGTGCGGAACGCCATGACGATCGGTGTTTTCTCGCGCGCAGAGGCGTCGTAAGCCGCCCCCAACATGTCTTCATAATCGATCCCAGCTTCCCAAGCGAGCTGACGAATTTCAGATACCGCGCCAACCGCAAGCTGTGGGTTTTCCGCATGCTTAGGCATTGAGACGACGAGCGGTCCACTGCCAACGTCCGCATACTGATTCAAGAAGGAACGGACTTTCGACAACTCATCCAAACGCAGCTGCGTATCTCTCGCGTCCATCTCGACTTCGAGATACTCTGTATGCTGAGTAACGCCGATTTCATGACGGTCGAGCGATGTGCCAGTATAGTAAGAGGCTGGCACGTGTCCTGGAGGACCCGAAGACTGGCACGCCGAAATAACTGCCAGTGACCCAATTGCCGCGCCGCTCAGAAGCATTTTGATCTTAGTCATATCAGGCCCCTATTCCTCAATGAACCCGACAGGCGCCGAGTAGTTTTCTTTGGAAAGACCTTTTCCGGCCTCAGCATATTGCGCGTTGAGTTTTCCGAAGAAGATGGTTTGCGGATCAGACGCGTTGACGAAGCCATCTGCCGGCGTCTTCAGCTCGTCCTTTTTGGCAGGATCAACCAGATACGGCGTGATGATCACGACCATCTCGGTCTCTTGGTTTTCAAAGTCGCGCGACTGGAACAGCGATCCAATGATTGGAATCTTTTTGATTCCTGGCAGTTGATCGAGGGTCTGTCGAGACCGAGACTGGATCAGTCCGGCCAGCATTGTCGAGCCACCCGATGGCAGTTCAACCACACTCTCGGCGCGGCGCACGACCAAGGATGGAATTGTAATCCCTGAAACCTGAATGACCTCACCAGCACTGGTTACACCGGCTGTAGACGAGGCTTGGAAAGCCCCTTGGTTCGACAGCTCAGAAATCTCGGTTGAGACTTTCAAAGAGATCCGGCCTTCCGACAGAACGGTGGGTGTGAAAGCAAGCCCGACACCGAACGGTTTAAACTCGATGGAGATCTGATTGTCTTCTTGCGCGACCGGAACGGGAAACTCACCACCGGCCAAGAACTTGGCGCTTTCGCCGGAGACCGCCATAATGTTCGGCTCCGCGAGCGTACGAACAATCCCAACGCGCTCCAGCGCATCAATCGCGGCGCCAGCTGAAGACTGCAAATCAGATTCGACGAAATTTGTATAACCGACTTCGGTGTTCAATCCGCCCAAGGAACTGCCCTGGACATTGAACGAGTTGGAATTGGTGATTGCAAACCGGTTCGTAAACGGCAGCCCGGGTGCGAGAGTCGTCGTTTCAGCATTGACGAAATCACCAAGGACTGGGTCGAATGTGAAGAGCTGTTTTTCAACCTGATTGGCGAGGTCGCCAAAACTGGTCGAGCCACTCAAATTGCTGCCCAGCTGTTTGATCAAGGTGCGCTGCATCTCAACGATGCGCACTTCCAGCATAACCTGATCTTTCGCCCGAATGCTCATCATATTGACGACTTGAGCTTCACCTTCAGTCGGCAGATAGGCACCGACCAAGCGAAGAATCTGATCGGATTGAACGAGATTGTCGACGATGCCCGAAACCACCAAATTCTGGTTGGCGCTTTCGACGTTAACACGGGCGCCCGGAACATAGCGCTCAATCATTTGATTGATCAGCGCCGTGTCCATATCGACCTCAATTTCGAGGTTGAGCAATGGACGCCCGCTCAAATCAAAGATGAAGGCATTGGTCTGTCCAACCGCCACACCGCGAAAGATCATCCGCCGCGCCGTTTGTACGGTTGCGTCCGCGATTTCGGGATTGGTAATGATCACATCAGACGCTGGTCGGTCCAGATCGATTATGATCGACTTGTTAATGCCAAGTTTCACATGCCGCGTGACACCCGTTTCTCCGGCTTCCATCGAGCTTACGCCCAGCGGATCCTTGAACTCGGTCTGTTGGGCGTGCAGTGCCAGCGGCATCAGTGCGAAAACTGATGTTGCGGCGATCCCTTGGACGATACGTCTCATCGTCATCCTCTAGCTCCCCCCAGCCTCAACTTTGTTGCTGCGATAGATCATCACTTTGCGCCCGCCTGAATCGACATCTTCGAGCACATTTTCACTGGCGAAGGCCTGACCTTCATTCCATCCCGCATCCGCGGCACTGCGCAGCGCTAAGGAAATTGTTCCAACGCGAGACGAACGCGCCACAAGCTCGGCTTGGGATGGAACCAATTCCATGGTTGCGGTTGAACCGGTGAGGGTTGGAATGCCGTCAACATCGCCAAAAGTTTGGTCGATTGCGAGCACCCGCGCATTCTCAAGGATCGTATTTGTGACCATGACCGGCGGTCGATCCTCTTCGCCGGTGAATTCGATCATTTGCGTCAGAATAACATCGACGCGATCGTCTGGCAGGATGAACCCGGCTGAAGCAGACTCAGGAGAAATCTCGATCGTCATGGCGCGCATGCCAGGGTTGAGGATCGCAGCCATGAAGCCCGTTTCGCCTTTTTGAACTATTTTCTGCGGCATGATCGGCTCGTCGGCATACATCGCAGAGCGCACCACGCTACCCGTCAGGATCTCCATCGCGTCAGGCGCGATTTCTTGCGTGTAGTAAGCCGGGTTGAGCGTCGTCTCAGGCCAGTTGGCCCACTTAAACTCGTCAGGCGTGAGCAGCGTCCCAATCCGCAGATCTGTTTTCGCGACCAAGACTTTTCGCTGGGATACTTCAACCTCAACCACACGCTCGACCGTTTCCGTCGAGTTGACAACCGTTGGTTGTTGGTTTGCGAGGTTGCGAACGAGAAAAGCAGCGGCGATGGCGGCAACCAGTGCGACTGCTAGAATAATAAGTCTCATCGGTGACATGAGGGCACTCTCTTACTGACTTCAGCCCTCGAGATGGAAGGCAACACCCCTCCGCTATCCCATAACGAACCTAAAGCATGGTTAACTCAGATGGGGGATTTGATTTAACAAATCGGTAAGGAGTGGTGAGCTCGGAGCGGCATAAAATGCGCCTGCTGCGATGGCGACGCCATATGGAATGCCGCGTTGCTCAACAAAGGTGGCGATCCCAAAACCGGGAGACACATAATGCGGAACGACATACCGCGCCATGACAACGGCAATGGTCAAGATTCCACCTGCGATTGCGGTTGCGAACAAAAACGGTAGAGCGCCAGCTGTTCCGATCCAAAGCGCAACTGCGGGTATAAATTTCGCGTCCCCGCCGCCGAACGCGCCTAAGAAGAACAATCCAACGGTCACCACAAAAATGATCGCGCCGACCAATAGATGGGTGCCGGCGACATCCCAACCTGGGGCGGCAATGACCATAGCAGGCAACGCGAGAAAGGCGAGCCAACCATTCAACCAATTGGGAATGGTCAATGTCTCCAGATCAATCAAAGCTGCGAGAAGGCACAAGCCGAAGAAGCAGATAGCGAATAAGGACAGGATCATAAGACAAGACTCCAAACTCAGGTCAGTGTCTGTCGCTATAGAAAAGGCTTTAAGGAGAGTTTGACGGTTCTGACTTTTGGGTAAACAGATCCATAAGAAAGCGAAAAGCCGCCGGGCGGACCCGACGGCTTCTCTCGTATTAAACGTACCTTACGGTACAGTTTCTTACATTGCGTCAGAAACTGCCTTAAAGGTAGAAGATGTCTCACTACCGAGTGTAGAAACAGCACCGATAATGGCAACAGCGATAAGAGCAGCGATCAGACCGTACTCAATTGCAGTTGCACCAGACTCATTTTCAAAAAACTTACGCATTGGAAACTCCCACTATGCAGGTTATCAACGTCCCGAGATTTATTCGGGTTGTCCCCGGAACAGCGCCATGTATAGCGTACCGCTCTGAAAATCCCGTAAATCAGCACAAAAAAATCCTGAAGATTAAACAAGGACTTGTTAACCTGACACAGGGGGACTGAGCACACCTTTCGGTGTGTTGTTTTAGATATAAAGTGAGAGCGAAATCTCAGCGCTTGCGTCGAAGACCGGTCAGCGCAAACAATCGATTCAAGCTAAAAAGCAAAAAGTCGATCGAAGCGTTTTGTAATTGTACAATACGCTTCGATCGACCCGAGCCTTAGTCGCCCGCCATCGCGCCTGAGACTTCGTCGAAAGTCGCTGTCACTTGTTCGCCAAGCGATGTGGCTGCACCAATAATTGCCACAGCAATAAGGGCTGCGATCAGCCCATACTCGATCGCCGTGGCACCAGATTCATTCTTGAAAAATTCTCGCATTAGGAGACTCCCGCCAAGTCGGTTTGTCATCCCCTAGCTATCCGAACTCATTTCGAATGAGTGTGCGTATAACCAACAGCCCTAAAGCTACGGTAAATAAACCGTGATAGATTTTTCAGGTCTCGAACTTTTTATCTCAGCCGTTCTCACCCCATTTTAGGATTCGAATAACCTCTTTGAGGCATCTATGAGACAAAGTTTGGAGCCTTCAAACCATGTCTATTTTTAAAACCGCACTTTCAGCTGGCGCCGCATTGGCGATCTCTTGCGCTGCACATGCCGCGAACATCACGGTCGAAGCTGGCAAAGCCAAAGCGATTAAGCTCAATACAAATGCTGATAGCGTCATCATCGGAAACCCAAACATTGCCGATGTCGCGGTCCATGATGACACGCTCCTTTTCGTGACGGGCAAGTCCTTCGGCACAACAAACCTGATGATCTTCGACTCTAAGGGAAACACAATTCACTCTTCAGATGTTGTGGTCACGGCCAACACTGCGACCTGGGTCAGCGTCAAACGCGCGGGTTCGAACTTCACATATGATTGTTCGCCAGCCTGTCGCCCAACGCTGTCTGCAGGCGATGACACCGGTCACTATAACAATGTTGGTGAGCAATTGCTGTTGCAGAAAGAACTCAATAGCGACGACTAAATTCGCAATCGCGCAAATTCAAAGACGGCCGATCTGAAAAGATCGGCCTTTTTTTTGTGTCTTCTTTGAAGAGATTAGCGCGGGCGACGCGACCCATCGGTGGTTTCAGCGAGGGCCGCCGTTCGCGCGTCTTCAGCCGCCGTCATCGCATTGTCGATGCTGACAGAGTACAGCGCGTGGTCTGGCGTGCCGAGCCGTCCGACCGGAGTATCGCCCAAGCGCCACTCAAATGCCCCCGCATTTCGAACCGTGATTGTCCAACCCGCACCTGTGCGCGGATAATAGGTTTCGCCAGCTTGCATCTGACGATTGCGGAACACGGTGCCATCGGACCCGCGAACTTCGATCCAAGCGGGTTCAAGCGCATGGATGAAAAACTCTTCGCTGACATCTGCACGCAAAGCGGACAAATCGGTCGGCTGTTCAAAGGCCGGGGCCAATCGCGCCGAGATGGCAAGCTGATCTTCGGTTTGCGGCTGTGGACCGCTGAGCAAGATCGCGACCCCGCCGACCAAAACGAGGGCTGCAGCGAGCGCGCCGCTGCCGATCATCAGCGTCTTTTTGGGAAAGGCGCGCGGCGCGGCGACTTCAACCGGCATCGCGTCTGCGTTGAGGGACCCGCGTGCATCCGCATAGGCCGACGCGCTCTCTTCTTCGGGCAGCCCTAAGAAGCGCGCATAATTGCGGGCCTGTAGGCGCAAAATACTATCAGGAATGTGTGCTGTCTGTTCAGATTCCAGCGCCGCCAAAGTGTCTTGTGACTGGCGGGTTTGGAGCGCAACATCGCGAAGGTCGAGCGCCTTGGCTTCGCGGGCTGCGCGCAGCCGTTCACCAGCGCTGGGGTCTACCGCCTCTGTGCTCTCGTCTGTTATTGTCTGATCTGTCACGGACTCGTTGCTATCACTCAAATCTTTACACATCGTTCAGAACTATACCCTGCCTCGCTGCCAACTCTAAGACGCTTTCGCGCAGAGCTGGGTCTCTCTTTTGCAGAAGAACTGCAAAAGCGGGGCCGAATTGCGATAAATCGAGCGATCGCAGCATCCTTTTCACCGGACCGATGCCGCCGCCCGGCATTGAAAGGCTTCGATAGCCAAGGGCGATGAGGCACAATGCTTCAAGCGGACGGCCCGCCCCTTCTCCACAAATGGAGACGGGCACATCAAGGCGCTGACAGGTCTCAAAAACTTGTGCCAGGAACCGCATGACCGGTCGGCTCACAAAAGGGTATCGTTCTGATACAAGCGGGGTCATGCGATCTGCAGCATGGAAAAATTGCAGCATATCGTTCGTGCCGATCGACACAAAATCAACTTCATCCGCAATGTCTTCAAGGGCGTAGGCAAAAGCGGGCGTTTCAAGCATTGCTCCGATTTGCAGCTCGCTTGGGCCGGAATATCCGCGCCTTTGGCCCCAACTGACTTCCTCCATCAACATGGTTTTTGCGCGCCGAAACTCATGCGCGCTGGTCACCATTGGGAACATAACCGATAGCGATCGGCGCTCCGAGGCGCGGAGCAGTGCCCGCAATTGGCGGCGGAAGAGCCCTGGGCGATCGAGCGCAAACCGGATAGAGCGCCATCCCAGCGCCGGATTTTCCTCGCGCGCATCATTGAGATTGGGCAAAAGTTTATCGCCGCCGAGATCGAGCGTTCGAAAATAAACAGGTCGTCCATCCGCAGCATCCAAGACGTGGCGATACAGGTCGATTTGATCGGTCACGCTTGGCAACTTTTCCGACATCAAGAATTGAAACTCTGTCCGGAACAAGCCGATGCCATCTGCGCCGGTGCTGTCTATATGCTCGGTATCGATGCCGAGCCCGGCATTGATCATAAGGCGAACGGGTTCACCATCTTTAGACTCCGTCGGCTCGTTACGCAGCGCCTGAAAGATCGCTTGGCGTTCACTCAGAACCGATTGGCGATTGGTATAGGCGGTCAGCAAGTCCTCATCAGGACGCAAATGGACGCGGCCATCTTCGCCATCTACAATGATTGTGTCTCCGCGCGAGACTTGGGTCAGCAACCCATCGAGTCCACCCACTGTCGGGATGCCCATGCCGCGCGCGACAATGGCAGCGTGGCTCGACGTGGCGACCTCTTCTAAAACAATCGCAGCAAACCCGGCTTTGCCATAATCGAGCAGTTCTGCCGGCCCTAATCGCCGCGCAATGAGGATTTCAGGCTCCTCGCCATTCGGGCGATCATCGCCATTCATCCCGTCGCCGCCCGCCAACATACGTAAGAGGCGATTGTCCAAGTCTTCTAGGTCATGTAGCCGCTCGCGCAGATACGGGTCTTTGACTTTCTCGAAACGGGCCCGGTGTTCGCGGCGCAAACGATCAATCGACGCTTCTGCCGAGAGGCCGCCGCGCACACCTTCGCGGAGTTTTTCGGCCCAAGTCGGATCGGATGCGAGGAGCTTGTACGCTTCGATCACTTCACGCGGCTCGCCCCAGAGGCCACCAATTTCCGCCGCCAATAGACGGTCGATCGATAGATGCAGTTCTTCGAGCGCAGTTTCTAAGCGGTGCTCTTCATTCTCAGGGTCTTCAGCAAAAAATCGCGCTGCCGGAATGACCGGATCGTGCAGGCGCACCCGCCCCATGCCGAGCCCGCCGCATAAGCTGCGACCTTGCAGATTGACCGATCGGCCATCTCGCGCCGCATCGCTGGCGTCAGACCCGCTCACTGTCGATGGCAGGATCTCAGCGAGAACCATCGCAATAGTTTGCAAGCTATCAATTTCATCGTCATGATAGATCCGTTCGGTGCGGATTTGGACCGTCAGAACCCCCTCAACACGACCGCCTTTCAGAATCGGGACGCCAAGAAACGCATGATAGGGATCTTCGCCGGTTTCAGGACGATAGGAGAAGGCAGAATGGCGCGGCGCATCTTGGATCGATAGCGGTTGAGCCGTTTGGGCGATCTGGCCGACCAAGCCTTCATCAATTGCCAAAAAGGTCCGATTGATCGCATCTTGCCGGAGCCCTTCTGTTGCGATCAGTTCCATTCTGTCATCGTCGGTGCGGCGATAGATCGAGCAGACATCGGCAACCATGGTTCCGGCAATCAAGCGGACAACATTGGTCAGTCGCGCGGTCGTATCGGCTTCAGCCGCCATGACCGATCGCAGGCGGTTCATCAATAACCGGGGGATAGAGAAGCTATCAGGCATGCCTGGGCTCAGTTGCCGCTTTCACCTAGCTCGCGTCAAGGTCAAACGCGGTATGAAGCGCGCGAACCGCGAGTTCGGTATAATCGGTATCGATCAACACAGAAATCTTGATTTCAGACGTCGAAATCACGTCAATATTGATATTTTTTGAGGCCAGCGCATCAAACATGGTTTCGGCCACACCGGTGTGAGATTTCATACCCACGCCGACAACCGAGACTTTCGCCACGTCGCGGCTGACATCCATATTGTCAAACCGGACAGATTCTCGGTTGGCATCCAAGACCCGTTGGGCCTTCTCGCTATCGCCGCTTGTGCAGGTGAAGACCATGTTGGCGCGGCCCTCGCCGCGCGCATTGGCTTGAACGATCATGTCGACATTCACACCCTCGCGCGCCATCAGCGCAAACAAACTGGCCGACGTCCCAGGTTTGTCTTCCATGCCATAAAGCGTGATTTTTGCTTCGTCCCGCGAATAGGTAACGCCGTTTACAACCTGTTTTTCCACGATCTCATCCTCATTACAGATCCAAGTCCCCGG
>ERZ1740070.2295-NODE-2295-length-11088-cov-5.481012_pt1 | contig 11088 bp, 12 predicted proteins | sample MGYA00581734_ERZ1740070 | MGnify/ENA primary metagenome ERZ1740070 (study PRJEB43018, sample SAMN04849744) | marine metagenome | isolation source: floating plastic debris | place: Pacific Ocean | collected 2008-09-01 | study: EMG produced TPA metagenomics... | reverse complement strand
TGGGAGGCTGAACGCCGCCGCACAGAACAACTGCCTCAACCTCTACAAGGAGAAAGACCCATGTCAGACGACCAAACACCCCGCCGCCCCGTGGAAACCCTACGCGAAGGCCAGCTCAAAGCCGCCATCTGGCAGAATGAGAGCGACAACGGCAAGTATCACTCTGTCACCGTCGCTCGCACCTACAAGGACCAGGATGGGAACCTGCAAGACACTTCCAGCTTCCGCGCCAAGGACATGCTGGGCCTGTCTGAGCTTGCCCGCCGCGCGCATCACCATGCCCATGACCTCGACCGCGAAGCGTTCAAAGAACAGCGCCGTGAACAGCAGGAGCAAGGTCAGGAGCGGTCGCAGTCCCACGGTCGCTGAGACTGAACGCTGCAGCCAGCACTGAGCAAGAGTTTGGGCGCGTTGAGCGCCCAAATGCATGACTGCCTAGGAAAATATTCCTTGCCAAACAGCGCCTTATATGATCATATGTTCCTCTTTTGTTCTAATCATGGAGGACCACACAGAAAGGACAGATATGACCGAAACGCCCCCAGCACCGCCGCCCAAAGTACCACCCAGTCTCTATCTCAATTGGGAGGACTGGTTGCCGTTTTTCACAAGCAAGGATACCAGCCTCACCGACAAGCGAAAACAGATCGAAGCGCTTTGGACCATCGTGAAGTGCTTTGCCGATGCGAAGTACAAGGTCCTTGGCCCCGACGAACTCAAAGGCCAAGAAACCAGTGGACAAGATGTCGATCTGACGGCCGTGATGCACGCAGCTGTGCTAGGATTAGAAGGATCACAAATCCAAACAAAAACGTCGAAGGAGGAGGTATGAGCACCGTCAAAGCCGTCATTTACTGTCGTGTGTCGTCGAGGGGGCAAGAACACGAAGGACACGGGCTGGAGTCTCAAGAAACGCGCTGCCGCAAGCATGCCGAGGCAAAGGGTTACGAAGTGGCCGCCGTCTTCCCGGACACCTTCACAGGTGCGGGCAGCTATATGCAACGCCCAGGTATGACAGCGCTGCTCAGCTTTATCGACGCGCAGCCAACCGAACAGTTTGTCGTGATCTTCGACGACCTCAAACGCGCCAGCCGTGATACCCGTGCCTTCCTAGACCTGCGAGACGCCTTCCGGCTCCGTGGCGTGCGTGCTGAGTGCCTCAACTTCCGGCTTGAGGATACGCCGGAAGGAGAGTTTTTGGAGACCATATTTGCAGCCCAAGGTGCGCTTGAGCGCAAGCAAAATGGACGGCAAGTCTCCCAGAAGATGCGAGCACGCATGGAAGCGGGCTATTGGATTCACAATGCACCTATCGGGTATCGCTATGAGACCATCAAAGGCAGAGGAAAGGTGCTCGTGCCGGATGAACCTGCAGCGGGCATCATTCGAGAGGCTTTTGATGGATACGCAACGGGGCGTTTTGAAACTCAAGCGGAGGTGAAACTCTTTCTAGAGGGATTTCCTGACCTGCTGAACAAACGCAAAGGCAAGCTCACGCAGCAGCGCGTGACGGATATCCTCACACAACCCGTCTATACAGGCCACATTTGCTCTGAGGTCTACGATCTGAACTGGCTCAAGGCCCAGCATGAGCCGCTCGTCTCGCTGGACGTCTTTGATAGGGTCCAAGAGCGACGCAATGGCACCGCCAAGGCTCCTAAGCGCAAGAACATCGGTGATGCCTTCGCTTTGCGAGGAATTGCCGTCTGTGCGGGCTGTAACGTGCCTCTACGGTCCTCCATCACCAAGGGCAATGGCGGGAGCTATCACTATTACCTATGCCAGTCGAAAAAATGCGTTCACTACGGCAAGTCGATCAAGCGCGACAAGATCGAAGGCGATGTCGGAGAACTGATTAAGTCTCTGCAGCCCACCGAAGGCCTGATGGCTGCCGCTAAGGCTATGTTCCGCCACATCTGGGAGGCCAAAGAAGCTCAAGCCAAGGATGTACTCCGCGTTGCAAAGAGTAAGATCGCTTCGCTTGATAAAGAAATCGACCGTCTGCTCGACACGATAACTTCGGTCAGCAAGGCGTCTGTCATTGCCCGCTGCGAAGATAAGATCGACATGCTCGAGCGGGAAAAGACCAAACTGGCTCAGGAAATGGCCGAAATGACCAAACCCAAGGGCAGCTTCGAAGAAAAACTAGAACCCGTCCTCACATTCCTCGCAAACCCCTTTAAAATATGGGCTTCGGGCAATATTGAACTGCGTCGCCTAGTGCTCAAACTGGCCTTCGCCGACCGTATCCAATACGACCGTTTTGAGGGTGCTAGAACCCCAGAAATAGCGTTTCCGTTCAAAGCTTTAGGGGGTATCACAGACCCTTTGGTCTGTTTTGGTGCCGCTGAAGGGACTCGAACCCCCGCCCCCATCATTACGAATGACGTGCTCTACCATCTGAGCTACAGCGGCCCCGTGAGGCGGCGCTATAGCACCCGATTTGGCGTGCGAAAAGGTTTAATTGTTGGCCGCGGCGGGTTTGGCGGCATCGCTGTCCGAGGCGTCGGTTTCTGATGCGGTCTGTGCCTCACCATCATCTGGCATCTCTATCGTTTCTGCCTCAAGGACTTCGTCTTCCGCGTTGTCCTCATCGCTGTGATCCTCAATCGCGCCCACGATCAGTGGCAGCATTTCAACCCCTGTCGATGACGTGACATCCGACGCGGGCGGAGCACGCCAAGAGAGGCTGTCGAACGTGCCGCAATTTTCACAAATCGCGCGCCATTCCGAATGGATATGCTGGCACACATCGCACACCCAGGCCGGGCCTCGTGGTGCGGTGAGGGCCCGGGCAAGCCAACCCTTGACCACCGCGTCCGAGGCGCCTTCGCCGCGTTCAATCGCGGCCATAATGGTCAGGGCGCGCGCATCCGGCTCGGTTTCCACAAGCTGTGTGACCGCGCGGCGGGCGGCTGGAAAATCCTCCGCCGAGATATGCAGTTCCGCCTCGACCAGCTTGGTTTCGCGATGGTCGGGCTTCAGCTTGAAGAGCTTGGTAAACCGCTTCAGGCGCGCCGCGGGCGTCTCGTCTGGTTCAATCTCGGCAAAGGCTGCGGCGAGATCGGGATGCGGGCTGACACCCCATGCTTTCCGAATGATGCCCGCTGCCTTGCGTTTGTTGCCGGTCTTCACGAAGGCCCGCGCGGCCATGGCGGCCGCCGGGATCAGGTCGGGCGACAGGCGGTTGGCCTCGACGGCAAATGTGTTGGCTGCGTCCTCATTGCCCTCTTCGCGCTCTGCCATCGCCTCAGTGAGGGCCAGCACCGCATCGCGACGCTTGTGCAAATCACGCGGCATGGACCCGTATTTGAGCTTGTTGCGCAGCGTCTCTCGCGCGCCTTTCCAATCGGCATGTTTGGCCTGCAATTGCAGCAGCGTATCCTGCGTTTCCACATGGCGCGGTTTCAGGGCAAAGGCGGTCTCCGCCAGTTTCAGCGCCGTCTCGGTATCCCCATCCGCCAACTTTTGCTTCATGATCCCGCGCACGCCCACAAAGCGGGTTTTCTCGTTGGTCAGCAGCCGTTTGTAGACCTCTTCGGCCTTTTTGCGATTGCCACTCATTTCCGCGGCCTGTGCCGTCAACAGGTTGGTCAAAGCGGGCTTGCGCAAATAGCGTTCCGCCTTGGAGGCTTTGGTCAGGGCCAGATCGCCCTCACCACTGGCCAGCGCCATCATCCCTTCTGAGAGCGCGCGATAGCCTTTTTCCTGCCGCGAGCGGTCAAAATAGCGCGAAATTGCGGTTTCATCCCCGTTGATAAAGCGCAAAACCGCGATCAGGAACGAGGCCAGTTTCAGCAGCAGCCAGATCGCAAAGATCAACAGGATCAGCACAATGGCTGTTTTGAACGGCGTCAGGACAAATTCCTGCCCAGCCATCTGAATTGTGACGCCGCCATCCAGTTCGAGCAGGTAGACCGACCCAAAGCTCGCCGCGATGACGAGGCCGATGAAGACGATGATTTTTGTGACGGACCAAAGCATTCGTATTCCGATACTAGTTCAAACTGTCGCTGAGCGATTGTGCCGCGTTCACAGCACTGACCCGGGCAGAGGCCATCTCGGCCCAGGCGGACATGGCCGGTTGCGCCACGTCGGGCAGGGTGTCCAATTCCGCCAGCGCATCTGTCAGACGGCCTTCCCGCAGGGCGGCTTCGGCGCGGGATAGGACCGCGTCAGAGCTGTCGCCTTCTTGCGGTGTCAAGGAGCGCGCCCCAAGCTGAGAGCGCAAGAAGCCTGTCAAGCCGCCGGTTTCACCGGTTTCAGCCGCTGCTTCGCGATCCGCGGTGAGTGCGGCGCGGGCAGCATCGGGGAAGGCCTCTTGTAGGCTGGCGAGGCTGGTGACCCCGGTGGTCGCGCTCTGCGCCAAAACGTCAGGAAGGGACACGCCCAAATCCGTCAGCTCCGCCACCGCGCCGGCAAATGGCGCGCCTGTGTCCAGTGCGGTTTGCACCCGCGTCATGGCCGCCCGCCTGAGCGTGGCTTCTGCGGCAGAGCGGGCATTGGCCTTGGCTGTTTCGTTTTCGGCCTCAAGCGCGGCAATGGTCGATTTCAACTGATCAAGATCGTCCAGAAGGGCAGGGTCCGTTTCGCTCGCAACGCCCGGCGCGCGGTTTTCCAGTACGGTGACGCGCGTCTCAAGACCGGTCAGCGTCTCAGAGAGCGCATCGAGCTGGGCTGTGATCGGGCTGAGGTCGGGTGCCGCGCGGGCCTCGGGGATAGAGGCGGCCAGCTCTTCCAAGCGTCCGCCCTGCGCCTCGATCGATTGTTCGATACCCGACAGGTCGACCGCCTCCGGAGGTGGGCCCTGATTCAGACCACCGCCCACGTAAGCGGCGAAAAAGCCGATGGCACCAGCCACCACGCCACCAAAGACAAGCGCGATCGGGTTGGCACCCTGTTGTTCCGGCTGAGAGGCTGTGGTCGAGCTGGGGGTCGATGCGAGGCGTTCGGCCTCTGCGTCGTCCTTTTGGTTCTCGCTGTCATCAGTTTCAGGTGACAGGTCCGAGGGTGTATCCTCCTCTTGCGCGCTCTCTTCGGGTGCAGTGTCCGGCGCGCTATCAACCGCGTCGACCTCAGATGTCGTAGGGGACGTATCCGGGGCGGCGCCCTCCTGTTCATTGGCTTCCGCGCGATCCTCAACGATTTGTGCGTCTTCCACCGTATCGGCTGGCTTTTTTCGGCGCGACGCAGGTTTACCCGTTGATGCCTTGCCTGATGTTGTCTTTTTGGCCACGTGAATCACCTTGCTGATGCGGGGTGTGCTGCCCACCCGCTGCCACTACTGCGCTGACCTATCCTGCTCAAGTCGGTTCCCACCTGATGCGCTGAATAGAACAGCCTGCGCCATATGCGGTGCATCCGGTTTGGGCAGGACGGTCATGTTGGCCTTGTGCGGGTCCGGCACGGTGTTGGCCACCGTGTCACTGATGGCAATGATCTTGAGGCAAGCCCCGGCCGGACAGGCCTCGAAAAACAGCTTTGATGACCGGGCCGAAAACAGCGGCAGAACCACATGCGCGCCACTTTGCAAAAGCGCTGTTGCGTCCTCTGAGAGAGGCGCGGCGCGTTGATCATAAACCACCGCCTCAACTGCGTGTAGCCCGGCCGCGCGCAAGCGGCCCACCATGTCAAACGCCACGTGCCGCCCGCGCGCGTACACGACCCTACCGTGCGGGTTTTGTGCAATCACGTGGTCGGCGACGGCCTCTGCCGTCTCGCCAGCGCACACCGCCTTGAGCCCCAGTGCCCTGGCCTTTTGGGTGGTGGCCGTGCCCACGCAGTAACATGTCACAGTGCGCTCGATCTCTGATGCCGCCTCGATCTCGTGGGACGAGGTAAGCACCACCGTATCAGCCATGCCCAGATCCGCTGCGACCTTTTCGATCACCATCATGGGTGAGATCACCACCGGCACCCCAGGCAGCATCGCCGCGAACGCCTCTGCGCCGGGCTTGGGCCGCGTGATCAAAACGGTCAGTTGTTTGTCCATGTCTCAGGTGTTACCTGCCCATCACCGCGACCGCAACGGGCCTGCCATGACCGAAAGCCTGACCGTATTGGGATTGGAAAGCAGCTGTGATGACACCGCAGCGGCCGTGGTGCGCGTGCGCGACAAGGCTGAGATCTTGGCGTCTGTGGTGCAGGGGCAAGGCGCGCTTCACGCAAAGTTTGGCGGCGTTGTTCCGGAAATCGCCGCCCGCGCTCATGCCGAGAAGCTGGATCTTTGCGTGGAGGAGGCGCTGTCGCAGGCGCGGCTGTCGCTGCGTGAGGTGGACCTGATTGCCGTCACAGCCGGCCCCGGCCTGATCGGCGGGGTCCTGTCTGGCGTGATGTGCGCCAAGGGCCTGGCCGCCGGGGCGGGCCTGCCGCTGATTGGGGTCAATCACCTGGCCGGTCATGCGCTGACCCCGCGTTTGACGGATGATCTGCCCTATCCCTACCTGATGCTGCTGGTCTCGGGCGGGCATTGTCAGTTTCTGATTGTGCGCGGCCCGGATGATTTCAAACGCCTTGGCGGCACCATTGATGACGCCCCGGGCGAGGCTTTTGACAAGGTCGCGCGGCTTCTGGGACTGGCGCAGTCCGGTGGCCCGGCGGTTGAGGTCTGTGCCCGATCTGGGGATCCCGAACGCTTTGCGCTTCCGCGTCCGCTGCTCGATCGGCCCGATTGCGATATGTCATTTTCGGGTCTGAAAACCGCTGTTTTGCGCGCACGAGACAAGGTGGTGCAGGATCACGGTGGTTTGCGCCGACAGGAGCAGGCGGATCTCTGCGCGTCGTTGCAAGCCGCTGTTGCCGATGTGCTGCGTGCCAAGGCCGACCGGGCATTGCGTCTTTTTGCGGATGAGACTGCCACCGCGCCGGTTATCGCGATCGCGGGCGGGGTGGCGGCCAATCTGGAAATCCGTGCGGCTCTTGAAGCTGTCGCGGACATGCATAACGCCCGCAGTGTTGCCCCTCCGCTGTCGCTGTGCACCGACAACGCTGCGATGATCGCCTATGCCGGGGCAGAGCTGCACCGCGCGGGTCATCGTGATGATCTTGCCCTGTCGGCGCGCCCGCGTTGGCCCTTGGACCAGACCAGCCCGGCCATGTTGGGCAGCGGTAAGAAAGGGGCAAAGGCATGATTGCGGTGATGGGGGCCGGGGCCTTTGGCACCAGCCTTGCGATCTCTCTGAGTGCTGTTCAGGATGTCCTCTTGGTTGCCCGGGATGGCGCCCATGCTGATGAGATGCGAAAAGACGGGCAAAACGCTCGTCGCCTGCCCGGCGTCTCGCTCCCACATGGGATCACTTTTGGGGACAGGCTTGGGGTCGATAACCTGACGGCGGTTTTGCTGGCCGTTCCGACCCAGAGATTGCGCGCATTCTGTTCCGGGCTGGTCGATCCCTTGCCATCTGATGTGCCGCTGGTGGCCTGCTGCAAGGGGATCGAACTGGGCACGGGAAAACGCCCCAGTGAGATCCTGGAAGAGCATTTTCCGAACGCGACGATTGCCACACTGACCGGTCCGTCCTTTGCCGCGGATATCGCGCGCGATCTGCCGACGGCGCTGACGCTGGCCTGCGCGGATGGCCCGCTTGCCGCCGCGCTGCAAACGCAGCTCACGACGCCGAACTTACGCGTTTACCGGACGACTGATCTTATTGGTGCGGAACTGGGCGGCGCGCTCAAGAACGTCATCGCCATTGCTTGCGGTGCCGCCATCGGTGCGGGTCTGGGCGACAGCGCGCGCGCTGCCTTGATGACGCGCGGGTTTGCCGAAATGGTCCGCGTGGCGCAGTCTTTGGGGGCGGACCCGCTCACGCTGTCGGGCCTATCGGGGTTTGGCGATCTGGTGCTGACCTGCTCGTCTGAGCAATCCCGCAATTATCAGGCAGGGCTGGCCCTGGGACGCGGAGTGGCCTTGCCAGAGAACATCACCATCGAAGGCGTCGCCACCGCCAGTGCCATGCGCGATCTGGCCGAGGCGCAAGGTCTTGACCTGCCCATCACGCGTGCGGTCACGGCCCTTGCCACGGGTGAATTGCAGGTGTCGGATGCCATGGATATGCTGTTGGCCAGACCATTGAAGGAAGAAACATGCTGATCGCTCTCATCGCCCGTGACAAACCCGGTGCCCTCCAGACACGTCTTGAAAACCGTGAGGCCCATGTGGCCTATCTCAAAGCCAGCCCCAGTGTCAGTCAGGCTGGCCCATTGCTCAGCGATGCCGGAGAGATGTGCGGCTCCCTCATCGTGCTGGATGTGGAGGATATGGCCGCCGCGGAAGCCTTTGTGGCCGGGGATCCGTATGGCAAGGCCGGCCTTTTTGAAAGCGTGGAGCTCATCGCCTGGAACAAGGTCATCTGATGCCATATTGGCTTTTCAAATCAGAGCCCAACACCTGGAGTTGGGAGGATCAGACCGCCAAAGGCGAGGCGGGCGAGGAATGGGATGGCGTGCGCAATTACCAGGCGCGCAATTTCATGCGGCAGATGGCGTTGGGGGACCGGGGTTTCTTTTACCACTCGATGAAAGAGAAATCCGTAGTGGGCATTGTGGAGGTGATCGCCACGTCCCACCCGGACAGTACAACAGATGATCCCCAGTGGGACTGCGTGGATATCAAGGCGGTTCAATCGGTCAAGCGTCCGGTGACGCTCGAAGAGATCAAGGCCGATCCGAGGCTGGCGGATATGATACTCGTGAAGAACTCGCGCCTGTCGGTGCAGCCTGTGACACCTGCGGAATGGGAGATTGTGTGCGAAATGGCCGGGCTGGCCCCCTAAAGGCCATATCGCTCAATGAGTGTTTGGGGCAAGATGAAGCCGCAGTGATACGCGCGCGATCCCTCACAAGATGATCAGGCCCAGCGTCAGCGCCCGCGCCACGGCATGGATCGTATTGATCGCCCCCAGCTTGTGCCGAGCGCTTTCAATGTAGACCCGCAACGTGTGCTCTGAAATGGCCAGTGTCTGCGCCACTTGCGCCCGACCATAGCCGAGCGCCAGCAGGGTGATCGCATCCACCTCCCGAGGGCTCAGGCTGGGCCGTGCGCCGGGCACCCGGTCGGGCTCAAACTCCAAGGCCTTCTGGTTGAAGTAATGGGCCACCAACAACAGATCCCTGCGATAGGTCTCGATGAACATGTCCCAGGTGTCTTCGTCGCAGCTGTGGTTGGCCGTAAAGATGGCAAACTGACCGTTGGGTCCGCGCAGAGGCACAGAAAATCCCTGATTGCCCACACCGTTGCGGGCGGCATCCTCCAACAGCGCCTTGGCCGCTTTGCTGGACCAATCCAGCCGACGCCAATCCAGCGGATGAAACCTCTGATAGGCACCGATGATCACCGGATCGATGCGCTGATAATCGTTTTCCATGTAACGCGCCGCCCATTCGGGCGAATAGGTGCCCACGGCGAACTGATCGCCCGTATTGGACACCCAGTGATAAATCAGGTGGTCAATGCCCAGAACGTCGCGCAGGCGAAGCACTGCGTCTTGCAGCTCATTGCGCTGTGTCGCAGCCTCAACTGACCGTAGTACGGTCTCCAAGCGTTGCGGGAGCGCGACGTTCATCGTAGGTTTCATCCTCCGGCAGCGACGCGATCTCGGCCGAGGCCAAAAGCCAAGCCGTGTCCATGTGCGATGCCAAATCCGGCAGACCATTCTGACGGGCGAATGTCCTCACATCGGCGATCACGTCGAGAATCCACTCATATTCCATCGTCAGACTCCTTAATGATCCTTAACGAAAGCTTAAGATAGCTTACGAAAATTCACCCTATGCGTGTATTCGCGAATTATTACTCCCCTTAAATGGTGAGGGCGAAGCGTAAAGATACCCTTACGCTTCGCCCTAAAACCATAAGCCAGACCTTCGCCGTGAGTTAGCGACGCGCCTCCAGCACCTCTTCGACCGTGCGCAAGCCCGTCTTGGGCGATTGCACCAGCACTGCCATGTTGCCGGGCTTGTGCTCATTGCGGTACATTTTCATATGCGCCTCAGGGATTTCATCCCATGGAAACACCTCCGACATGCACGGATCCAGACGGCGTTCAATCATCAAACGATTGGCCGATGCCGCTTGCTTGAGATGGGCAAAGTGGCTGCCCTGCAAGCGCTTTTGGTGCATCCACATGTAGCGCACATCAAAGGTACAGTTGAACCCGGTGGTGCCCGCGCAGATCACGACCATCCCACCTTTTTTGCACACCAGTGACGAGACCGGGAAGGTGCTCTCACCAGGGTGTTCAAACACCATGTCGACATTCACGCCCTTGCCGGTGATGTCCCAGATCGCCTTGCCGAATTTGCGGGCTTCCTTGAACCACTCTTTGTATTCCGGGCTGTTCACGGTCGGCAGTTGACCCCAGCAATTGAAATCCTTGCGGTTGATCACGCCCTTGGCCCCCATGGACATGACGAAATCGCGCTTATCTTCGTCTGAGATCACGCCGATGGCGTTGGCGCCGACCGTATTGGCCAACTGGATGGCATAGGACCCCAAACCGCCCGACGCGCCCCAAACCAGCACGTTCTGACCGGGCTTGAGCTCATGTGGGTGGTGGCCAAACAGCATCCGATACGCGGTGGCCAGCGTCAGCGTATAGCACGCGGCCTCTTCCCAGGTCAGGTGCTTGGGCCGCGGCATCAGCTGTTGGGCCTGCACCTTGGTGAATTGCGCAAAAGACCCGTCACCGGTTTCATAGCCCCAGATGCGCTGCGTGGGTGACAGCATCGGGTCGCCACCGTTGCAATCTTCATCATTGCCATCATCCTGGTTGCAGTGGATGACAACCTCATCGCCCACCTTCCAGTTTTTCACATTCGCGCCGACCTGCCAGACGATGCCGGAGGCGTCAGAGCCTGCAATATGGTAGTCCTGACCATGCACATCAAAGGGGCTGATCGGCTCGCCACGACCGGCCCAAACGCCGTTGTAATTCACGCCCGCGGCCATCACGAGGACCAGCACTTCGTTGCTGTCCAACTCCCAGGTGTCCACCACTTCAACTTGAAAGCTCTCAGAGGGCACACCGTGACGTTCCCGGCGAATGGCCCAGGCATACATCTGCTTGGGCACATGGCCCAAAGGCGGCA
>ERZ1740070.2293-NODE-2293-length-11089-cov-5.581566_pt1 | contig 11089 bp, 9 predicted proteins | sample MGYA00581734_ERZ1740070 | MGnify/ENA primary metagenome ERZ1740070 (study PRJEB43018, sample SAMN04849744) | marine metagenome | isolation source: floating plastic debris | place: Pacific Ocean | collected 2008-09-01 | study: EMG produced TPA metagenomics... | reverse complement strand
ATAACCTCGGCACGGTACAGAGCGAGATCGAAGAGGCCGCCGCCGACATCCTGCCCGCCGGGGCGAAACTGGGTTTTGAAGGGCAGTCGCGCACGTTCAAAGACACGTCCTCGGGCATGACTTTCGTGTTGGTCATGGCGATGGTGATCGTGTTCCTCGTGCTCGCCGCCCAGTTCGAAAGCTTCACCCATCCGATCACCATCATGCTGACAGTGCCCGCAGGCCTCGCCGGGGCGATCTATGCCATCGCCTTTGGGGGGCTGTCGCTCAATATCTACAGTCAGATCGGGATCATTCTGTTGGTGGGGCTTGTCGCCAAAAACGGCATCCTGATTGTGGAATTTGCCAATCAACTGCGCGACCGGGGCCTGCCTGTGCGCGAGGCGGTGCTGCGCGCCTCTGCCTTGCGGCTGCGGCCCATCGTGATGACGGTCACATCCACCGTTCTGGGCGCCCTGCCCCTCGTGCTGGCCACAGGTGCGGGTGCTGAAAGCCGTTCCGCCATTGGCACGGTGATCATTGCAGGGCTTTTGATGTCGAGCGTTTTGATGCTGTTCGTGACGCCCGTGCTCTATGATCTACTGGCCCGAGGCACCAAGCCGCGCGGCGTGTTTGAACGCCTCATTGATCGCGAACTGGCCAAACCAGAGCCACGCGCAGAACGCGGGTAAATCGCAAGACCTCAGATACAGCGCCGCAGAATTTTCGAAGAAAACGCCGCCCCGGGATCACTCAGCCGCTTCAGGACCGCGTATCGGGGCTTTGTTCCCGGTCACGACACCCAGCGATTTCAGCTTGCGATGCAGCGCGCTGCGTTCCATGCCGACAAACTCCGCCGTCCGGCTGATATTGCCGCCAAAGCGGTTGATCTGAGTCAGCAGATATTCCCGCTCAAACGCCTCTCGCGCCTCGCGCAGCGGCATCGTGGCGACCGTGCCCGACAGGACCACGCGCCCATCTTCCGCCGGGGCCTCCGTCTCACCAGGCAGTTCGCGCGCCTCAATATCGCCCGCGCCATCGCCCAGGATCAGCACGCGCTCTATGACGTTGCGCAGCTGACGCACATTGCCGGGCCAGCTCATGGTCTGCAAAAGCGCGCTCGCCTCGCCGGTGATGCCGCGCAGCGCCAAGCCCTGATCACGGTGCAGCGTCTCAATGAAATGCGCCGCCAACCCGGGGATATCTTCGCGCCGTTCCTCAAGGCTCGGCACATCAATCGGCACCACGTTCAGTCGGTGATACAGCTCCCGGCGGAACCGATCGGCCTCAATCTCGGCCTCCAGATCGCGGCTGGTGGATGAAAGCACACGTAGATCGACCTGCACCTTGTCCGACCCGCCCACGCGCAAAAACGTCTGATCGACCAGCACGCGCAGGATCTTGGATTGCGTGCCGATGGGCATATCCGCCACTTCGTCAAAATAGATCACCCCGCCATTGGCCTGCTCCAACAGGCCCGTCTCAACGCCGCGCTCATCGGATTCGCGCCCAAACAGCACATCCTCCATCCGGTCGCTTTCGATCGTGGCGCAGTTGACCGACACAAACGGCCCATCCGCACGGTTCGAATTCGCGTGGATGTAGCGCGCGGCCAGCTCTTTGCCGCAGCCCGACGGCCCGCTCAGCATGACGCGGCCATTGGATTTGGTCACCTTGTCGAGCTGGCTGATCATCGTCCGATAGGCCGGGCTGTCGCCCAGCATCGCCGAGGGTTCCGCCCCCTGTCGCCGCAGCGCGTTGTTTTCCCGGCGCAAGCGCGAGGTTTCCATGCCGCGCCGGATGACGACGAGCAGCTGATCAATGTTGAAGGGCTTTTCAATGAAATCATACGCGCCCTGTTTGATCGCCGCGACCGCGATTTCGATATTGCCGTGGCCCGAAATGATCACCACCGGCACATCCGGGTAATCGCGTTTGACGGTCTTGAGGATGTCGATCCCGTCCATGTTGCTGTCTTTGAGCCAGATATCGAGGATCAAGAGCGCGGGCGGCTCGCCCGAGATCTCCGCCATCGCTTCATCGGAGTTGCCCGCCAGACGTGTGGTAAAGCCCTCATCCTTCAAAATATCCGAAATCAGCTCCCGAATGTCGCGTTCGTCGTCAACGATCAGAATATCGCTCATGCTGTCCTCACACCGCTTCTTGGGTTTCGTCTAAAATCTGTGCTGCCGCGGTCAAAACCGGCAAGCGCACCACAGCCTTGGCGCCCGCATGGGCACCTTCTTCAAACGGCGCGGCATCCTCAAGGGACAGCGTACCGCCATGTTCTTCGATGATCTTCTTCACAATGGGCAGGCCGAGCCCTGTGCCCTTTTCCCGCGTCGTCACATAAGGCTCAAAGAGGCGGGACCGATCTTCCGGCAGGCCGATGCCGTTGTCCGAAATCTCGATGATGGCCTCTTCGCCCGCCACATGGCTTGCCACGCGTATCTGCGGGCGATGCCCCTCGGGCGCGCCTTTTTCCTGCAGGCTTTCAATGGCTTCGCCTGCGTTCTTAATAAGGTTGGTCAGCGCCTGTGAGATCATGGTCGCATCGACCTCAGACCAGATATCGCCCGCGTGAAACGCCGTTTCAAACCGCACGTCAGGTTGACCGGCCTCTTGCAGCACCACCGCCTCCCGCAAAAGCGCAGAGAGGTCCTCATTGCGGGTTTGCGGCTCCGGCATGCGGGCGAATTTTGAGAACTCATCGACAATGCGGCGCAGATCATCGGTCTGACGCACCACCACATCGGTGAGCTGTTCGAGCGCTTCGGCCTCTTGCTCTTCCAACTGACGCCCGAATTTGCGCTTGATCCGCTCCGCCGACAGCTTGATCGGGGTCAGCGGGTTCTTGATCTCATGGGCAATGCGGCGCGCCACATCCCCCCAGGCCGCCATACGCTGCGCCGTCACCAGATCGGTCACATCGTCAAAGGCCACCACGAACCCCTCAGAGCTGCTGTCATCACGCGTGCGGGTCGACATCCGCACCAGCAGGTTCTCCATCCGGCCCCCGCGGCTGACCTTGATCTCTTCTTGGACAAAGCCGCTCACCGTGCCCTGCAGACGATCAAACAGAGCGGCAAATTCCGGGATTGCAACGCTGAGCGCCAAAGATTGCTGGTCTTCTGCGTCCCAATCCAAAAGCCGCTCAGCGGCGCGATTCACAAAGGTGACGCGCCCGTCGGAATCGAGCCCGACCACACCCGACGAGACCGACCCCAGCACGGAATCAAACAACCTGCGACGGCGCTCAATCTGTTCGGTATTGGCCAAAAGCCGGTCGCGCTGACCTTTAAGTTGGCGCGTCATCTGGTTGAAATACGTGGACAATTGCGCGATCTCATCATCGCCTTGCTCTTCGCGGACGCGCACGTCGAGATCGCCCTCACCCACCCGCTGCGCCGCTGAGGTGAGCCGCCCAACAGGGCGCGACAGACGTTCGGCAAACCACATGCCGAGCCAAATCGCGGCCAGCGTCAAAATCACGGCAAAGCCCACGTAAAGCAGACCAAACTCAAACAGAACGCGGCCCCGCTCACTTTCGCGTTGCTTGTAAAAGAGCGCGGTTTCCTGGGTTTCATCAAGCAAGCTCAGGATCGCGCCATCGACCGTCCGACTGACATAGAGAAACCGATCCGGCACCTCTTGCAGCGGCATCAGCACCCGGAACTCATTGTTGTCCCAGTCTTGGATGACCAGCACACCTGTCTCACGAGCCTCAAGGATCTGATCCTGCGATGGCTGTTCATAATCGAAAAGATAAGACCGTTCCCCGCGCGACCGAATTTCGCCCGTCCCATCAATCACAAAGGCCTCGCGCAAGCCGCGCTGAATGCTGCGCTGCCCGCGTGTCAGGAGCTGGCGCAATTCGCCATCGTCCAGAAACACCGCCGCGCGATAGGTGGCATTGATCAAGGAAGCCAAGACTTCAGCATCGGTCACCAGATCGCGACGCTGCTCATCCTCATAGGCTTGGGCTGCCATCACGGAATTGTCGACCACCCGGCCCACACGATCCGAAAACCACGCCTCAAGCCCCATATTCACCGACAGCGTGGCAAAAACCGCCACGGTGATCGTCGGCAAAAGCGCCATGCCTGCGAACACGCCGGTAAGCCGCAAGTGCAGGCGAGAACCCGCCGATCTGCGCCGCCGGGCCGACACCATCTGGATCAGGTTTTGCGAAACAAGGGCAGCGACCAGCATCACATAGATCAGATCCACCAAGATCACGATGCGCAGGGTATTGGACGATGCACCCTGATCGAGCGGGCCCATGACGAGATACGTGATCAGCGCCAGAACGGGTCCCATCACGGCCAAGCTGAACGTCGCAGCGGTCTGCACACGACGTAAGCGCCTGATCCGGCTCACAGTATCCCAAGACAACTGGCGTGTCCTGACCGCCACGCGCATCCCCCATCCATAGTCGATGCCTGCTCAGGCAACCTCAACATGTGGCCCGACGCGATGCCTTTCGCGATTCCCGGCAACAGTGCTGTTGCAGTTTTACATCAACTTACGGCGGCGTGTCACGCGAATATCCAGATCGGTGATCTTCTTGCGCAAAGTATTGCGGTTGATGCCCAGCAGATCGGCGCATTTCGCCTGATTTCCGCGCGTGGCATCGAGCGCGATCTCAATGAGTGGCATTTCCAATTCGCGCAGGATGCGCGCATAAAGCCCGGGCGGCGGCAGGGTGTTGCCGTGCAGATCGAAGTAGCGCTTCAGGTGGCGTTCCACCGATTCCGACAGGCTCTCGCCCCCGCCCTGCCCGACCACGGGTGCGGCGGCCGGTTGGTTGCCCAACACGCCCTCCACCTCATTGCGGGTGATCTCAAGCCCGCGCGCGGTCAGGCCGATCCGCTGCACCATATTTTCCAGCTGGCGCACATTGCCCGGCCAACTGTAGGCGCGCATCAATTCCATCGCCTCCGCCGACAGGGTCCGGGTGGGCGCGCCGTCGCGCTCAGCCCGTGTCATGAAATGTTCGACCAACAGAGGAATGTCATCGACGCGGGTGCGCAGGCTGGGCACATCCACCACCGCACCGGACAGACGATAGAAAAGATCCTCGCGCAGCTCGCCGCTTTCCAGCTTGTCCGCCAGACGGCCCAGGCTCGTGGCCATGAAACGCGGCACATGATCGCTCGGCGCATCCATCATCCGCACCACGCGGCCCTGGGCATCAGCGGGCAGATCCCCCACCTCGTCCAACACCACCGTGCCGCCCTTGGCGCGCGACATAACCTTGGATGGCCCTTCGAGATCGGCCAGGTCAGAGGGCGTGACCGTGACAAAAGGCAAGGTGCGGCGATCCGAGAAATCATGGATCGCACGCGCAATCAGCGATTTGCCGGTGCCCGATTCCCCGGTGATCAAGACCGGCAAATCCGTGTTCATCAGCCGCGCCACCACGCGGTACAGGCCCTGCATCGCCTCTGTCCGACCGACCAGCGGCAATTCATCGGGCCGCTCGTCCGTTTCCGGTCTCGCTTGCGCAGCGCGGCCACGGGCCTCAATCGCGCGCGCGGTGCGCTTCATCAGATCGGGCAGGTCAAAGGGTTTGGGCAGGTAATCATAGGCGGCTGCCTCTTCGGCCTGGATCGCTGTCATGATCGTATTCTGCGCAGAAATGACGATGACCGGCAGGCCCGGTCTGTCCGTCGCGATCTTGGGCAGCATCTCCAACCCATTGCCGTCGGGCATCATCACATCGGTAATCACCGCATCGCCTTTGCCCTCTGACACCCACCGCATCAGCGTGGTGAGTGAGCTGGTGGCGTGCACCTTGCAGCCTGCACGCGTCAAAGCCTGCGTCAAAACTGTGCGGATCGTGCGATCATCGTCTGCGACAAGAACAGTGCCGTCCATTTAGGTGTCCTCTTCTTTCGGGGTCATGTTTTTCGGGGCGCGGGCCAGCGAAATGCGGAACACCGTGCGCCCGGGGGCAGAACTGACCGAAAGCCAGCCCTGATGGTCAGAAATAATCTTGGCAGCCAAAGCGAGGCCAAGCCCGGTGCCGTTTTCCCGGCCCGAGACGAAGGGTTCGAACACATCGCCCGCGATCTCAGGCGGCAGGCCGGGTCCGTCATCGATGATCTCGATTTGCAGAGGCAGCGTTTTGTTGTCGCCCCCGTTGCCGTTGCGCACCCGCAGGGATTGCTCGTAGTAGGTCTTGAGCTCAATCGTGCCGCCGTCCTTGCCTGCGGCCTCAGAGGCGTTTTTGACCAGGTTCAGGATAACTTGCAGCAGCTGATCAGGATCGCCCAGGGCTAAGGGCAGCGACGGGTCATATCGCTCCACCACAGTCATATCGGCGGCAAACCCCACGATGGCCGAGCGCCGCGCGCGATCCAGCACGTCGTGAATATTGATCGGCTGCATCTGCGGGGCGGTGACATTTCCAAACTGTTCCACCTGCTCCAAAAGGCTCACGATCCGGCGGCTTTCGCTGACGATTAAGTCCGTGAGTTCAAGGTCTTCCGCGCTGAGGTTCATGCTAAGCAATTGCGCCGCTCCGGTGATCCCGGCAAGCGGGTTCTTGATCTCATGGGCCAGCATTTCCGCCATGCCAATCGCGGATTTCGCAGCCGCCTTGACCGATTTGCTTTGCGAGATGCGCCCGGCCAACTCACGCGGGGAAATCAGGATCAGCATGGATCCCGGCGCGCCACTCATCGGGGCGATTTGCAGGTTGCACTGCATGGTCGCGCGGTCGCCCGTGCCGATTTCGACGTCATTGACAAAGAGCGGCGCACCCGTCTCTCGCGCGCGGGCCATCGCCTGTTCCAGCGGCGCATCCACGGCAAGGCGATCCCAGATCGGCTGCCCGATCATGGTTTTGGCAGACGAGAGCAAAAACGCCTCTGCGGCCGGGTTCAATCGTATGATGCTGTCATCCTGGCCCACGATCACGGCGGGCACGGGCAAGGACGCCCAGATGGCATCATCCGGCACCGTCATGCTGCGAGCCTTTCACCCGACAGCGCAGATGGCAGTTGAGCCAAGACACGATCGGCCACGCGTTCGGTCAGGATAGGTTTGCGCTGCGCCGCATCGGTGCCCACGACATCCATGTACCAGCCCAGATGCTTGCGCGCGACGCGGGTGCCCAGCTCTTGCCCGTAAAATCCCAAAATGGCCTGATAATGCGCGCAGACCATATCGGTAAACGCCTCACCCTGCGGGACCTGAGGCGCCGGTGTTCCAAACAGCGTATGCGCCACCTGCGCTAGTTGCCATGGCCGCCCTTGCGCGCCGCGCCCGATCATCACGCCATCGGCGCCGGATTGGTCCATCGCCATCTGCGCGGTGGTCGCATCCACAATGTCGCCATTCGCGATGACCGGGATCGACACCGCGTCTTTCACCGCACGGATCGCGGCCCAATCGGCGCGCCCTTTGTAGAACTGGCACCGGGTGCGGCCGTGAATTGTGATCATCTGGATCCCCGCCGCCTCGGCCCGGCGGGCAAGCTCTGGCGCGTTGAGCAGGTCATCATCCCAGCCCAGGCGCGTCTTTAGCGTCACCGGCAGATCGACAGCCGCCACGACCGCCTCAATGAGCGTCAAAGCGTGATCGAGATCTTTCATCAGCGCTGACCCGCTGGCCCCCGACCCGCTGGCAGATGTGACCTTTTTGGCCGGGCATCCCATGTTGATATCGATGCTCCGCGCGCCCTGATCCGCCACTTGGCGCGCGGCCTCAGCCATCCAATGCGCCTCTCGTCCGGCCAGTTGCACGGCGGTGTTGTCCAAGCCCAGACCCAACTCCGCCTTTTCACGCACGCCCGGCTTGGCCTGCACCATTTCCTGGCTGGCAACCATTTCGCTCACCACAAGGCCCGCGCCAAACCGCGCGACAAGCTGGCGAAAGGGAAGGTCCGTAATCCCGGCCATGGGGGCCAGAAAAACAGGCGGCATAAGCGACAGAGGTGGCAGGCTGACCATCAGTTTGCTTAATCCTTGAGCATGGGTTTCGGTTTAGGAGCGACATTGCGAATTCACAACGATTTATGGGGATTAGACTGTGGTCCGGCGGCGCACCGCCTATTTATTAGGCAATTTCACCCCGGGATTTACCAAAGTTTCACGCTTGCAACGGCAGTTATTCGCACGATATCAAGCGCCATGCGCACACTCGCCCACCTCATTGCGACCACTGGCCTTGTGGGCCATTTGAAGCCCGCGCCGGGGACATGGGGATCATTGGCCGCGTTGCCTTTGGCATGGGTGCTGCATCAGATTGGCGGCAGCGCCTTGTTGATCTTTGCAACAATTTTGATATTTTTCATTGGGATATGGGCCACTGCTCAAGTTACCACTGGCACCACAGATCACGATCCATCGCACGTGGTCATAGATGAAGTGGTGGGCCAATGGATTGCGCTCTGGCCAGTGTCGATCGGGCTGATGCACAGTGGCGCATCCGCGCTCGATCTCTGGCCGGGCTGGGTGGCGGCCTTTGTCCTTTTTCGCCTCTTTGACATCACCAAACCCGGGCCCGTGGGCTGGGCTGATCGGCGCAATGACGCGATTGGGGTGATGCTGGATGACGTGATCGCGGGCATTTTCGCCGCGCTTGGCGTGGGGGTTTTGGCCTATCTCGCCCATGGGGTGGTGGGTCTATGACCGCGGACGCGGTCCTCAACGCGGCCAAAGCCAAAGGCGTCATGATTGCCACGGCCGAAAGCTGCACCGGAGGGTTGGTGGCAGCCGCGCTGCCGGAGGTGCCGGGCTCCTCCCAGGTGGTTGAATGTGGATTTGTAACCTATTCAAACAACGCCAAAAAAGAGCTTTTGGGCGTGTCTGATTCTGTGCTGGAACACCACGGCGCAGTCTCCGAAGAAGTGGCCCGCGCCATGGCCGAAGGCGCGCTGCGGCAGGCGCGCGTGGATCTGGCCGTGTCCATCACAGGCATTGCTGGCCCCGGCGGGTCAGAGTTCAAGCCAGAGGGGCGCGTGTGTTTCGGCCTGGCCCAAACCGGGCAGCCGACCCGCGCGGAAACCATAGAATTTGGCGCGCAAGGCCGGACAAAAGTGCGCCATCTGGCCCGGGATCACGCTCTGGCTTTGCTCTTGCAGGCGCTGACTTAGCTTGGGTTAAGCACCATAAAGCTCCGCGGCGCGGGTCTCAAACGCGCGCACGATCCGGCGCATGGCCTCGTAGAAAAACACCTCAGCTGCGGACTGTAACAACCTGTTCCGAAACGCAAAGTCGACATCAAATTCCACAGTGCAACCATCGTCAGTCGGCGCAAAACGCCAATTGGAGCGCATGTGTTTGAACGGCCCGTCAATGTATTCCGTTTCAATGCGCCGGGCCTCATCCCACAGCACAACGCGACTGCCGAACCGCTCTCGAAAGACTTTGAAACTGATCACCAGATCCGCATCCATCACCCGCGCACCATCATCTCGCGGAGCCACACTGCGCACGCGGGCCGCCGCCGTCCAAGGCAGAAACTTGGGATAGGCCTCCACATCCGCCACAAGATCAAACATCTGATCCGCAGAGAAAGGCAGATGTCGGGTTTCAGAATGGCGTGGCATAGAGAGGCGGCACCTTGAACAGACAATCAGCTGCACAGTATGTCTTAGACCAAGGCCGAAATTTCAAGCATTTAGACCGCATCTGCGGCAATAACGAAGGTAGAGATGAACCCCCGCTGGCTTTTCCGAATGGCGAAATGGGCCCACACGCCGCCCAGCACGCAGCGGGTGATGCTGGTCCTTGGAATCGTCGCCGCCTGCCTGATTTTTTTCGGGATCGAACGGCTGATCGGTCTGCCAGAGTGGATGGCGGTTGAGCCGACCCGCAAGACCCGATTTCCCACGCAGTGACAGCTTAGCTCAGAAACACGCGGTCCAGATACTGGGTGAACCGATCGAGATCGACAAGAATGCCCATCCCATTGGCCATGGGGCTCGGCATGTCGGCAATGGCCTCGCGCGTGGCTTCGCGGCCATCCTTGAGACGGCCTTGAAACACGTAATAGTCAAGGCCGCGCTGCCCGGATGTGCGCCAGTAATCCGGGGATAGATGCGCGCCGTAAACCTCCAAAACCTTGGTGCCCGGCGCGCAAAACACAAGATTGGTCAGCCCAGCACCATGCGGGCTGACCACGTATTCCGCCTCCGCCATAAGGCGCGCGAACTCGACAATGCTGTGCTCTTCGGCGAACACCTCTTCAAACCCGCGCGCGGCCAGAATGTCACCGACCTCCGCACCGTTGACGATCCGACGCCGCGCAGACCGCTGGCGGCTGACATAGATTCGGCGGCTCGGCGTTTTGGCGGGTGTCCAATCGCCCAGGAAAAACGCGCGGAGCAGATCGAAATTGTCCGGGTGGGTTGAGTGCTCCTTGCGCGGGGCGGTCACGGTTTCAAAGCTGTCGCAAGACACAAACGTCCCGATTTTATTGCGCGAATAGGCCTTGTCCAAAGGAATGCCCAGCATCTCCAACACTTCGCGGTGAAACCCTTGTCGTGTGTCGGTGAATATGAAACTGTCAAACCGGTTCAGATCCATCCCGGCCTTGCGCATCTGCAAGAGGCGCGGCAGCGTGTCCAAAATCCAATGCGCATAGATCACGGCCCCGGGCGCGACACCCAAAAAGCAATGCCCGGGCAAATGGATCGGCTCCGCCTCCGCCAGAAACGGGGCCAAAAGCTCCGCCCCCTGGCGCGTCAATTCCCCCACAGACCCGTCATCGTTCAGCATCAGAGGCTGAAAGTTCATCAAATTGTGCCGCGACGGCCCGCCCGTGTGATGTCTGAGCGCCGGCACGGATTGCGACAAGCCGTCAAACCGAGGGGGCAAATGCGCTTGATCGTCTCGCTTGGGCTCCGTGAATTCGGCCAGGTAAGGCTCCAAAAGCTGAGTTGTCGCCATGGAAGAGCGGCTGCGCAGAACCGGCGCGCCAATCCGCTCCCGCAGACCCGCGGCCAACCATTCGGGAAAATCGCCGCGTTTCTGGACGCCATCGGCCTCCACCAGGTCGAAAAAGCCAAGCTCTAGGCCGCGGTCGGCAATGTGTTTGAAATCAAATTTGGGGGCGGAGTGTTTTAGGGTCTCATAGGCGTCATCGACAAAAGCAACAC
>ERZ1740070.2292-NODE-2292-length-11089-cov-13.077760_pt1 | contig 11089 bp, 9 predicted proteins | sample MGYA00581734_ERZ1740070 | MGnify/ENA primary metagenome ERZ1740070 (study PRJEB43018, sample SAMN04849744) | marine metagenome | isolation source: floating plastic debris | place: Pacific Ocean | collected 2008-09-01 | study: EMG produced TPA metagenomics... | reverse complement strand
TTGCCAAGGTTAAATCAAGTGCTTGGACGGATAACGATAAACGTCAAAAGATTGAGTCGCTTTTGAGTGAGCTGAAGGAAGTTTTAGAATCTACGTAATATCTAGGACAGAAAATCCATAGTTTTAGCCACGCTTTTTTATATAGTTTGTCCTGATAGATTTGCCAATTAAATGTAGTAGCAACACTACTCATTTTCTGACCCATGAAAATTTCTCTTGCTAACTCTGAAACTATTGCTGGAAGCTCGTTTACTTCGTTTGTTTACTGGAATTTAAGAATCGATATGTCATAAGAAAGTAGCAATGCTACTCACTTTCTTATTGTAAAATTTTTGAATTGATACCAAAAAACGTTTTTATAACTATAATAGCTTCATGGTTAGTTGAGCGCTAGCGGGCCACTAAACCATGTTGTTTACCCCTGAAAGTCTATGGAACAGCTGAAGCGACTGTTTGACAGGAAGCCATGGCTATTTGTTATGGCGCTCTTATCGTCCTGCTCTGTTTTTTTTCTGGAGTTAGGTGGATTATCTGTCCCTGGCTTCTTATCGAGTCTGGCGGCTGAGTTTTTCTGTCTCGCCTTGCTCTGTAAGCTGAGTTAGATCTATTTAAAGATCGATCTCGCTTATCGATTAAGGGATCTCTTAGTTCTTTGCTGAAATGTTGTAGTGCTTTGCTGTACAGGAATTCCGTAGGGTGAGGAGATAATTCCTGTCTGCTTTTTTGTTGCGATGGGTCTCTAGAGGAGACTGGTTTTCGTTACTAAGTAGACAACAGTTTGTGCTGCTCAGTATTTAGTAGTTCAAATGAACTGTTTGTGGTTGACGAATAACGTTATTCGTCACGTGTGTTGAGTGAGTGCTTGGACGTATAACGATAAACGTCAATGTAAGGTTGCTTCTTAGATAAAGAAAAACTAAGAGTATTTACTCATTTTCGTTCTCCGTCGTTGATGTGACAGTTTAGGTAATCCCGAAGAGTGTCACAGTAATTGATCTCATCAATGCCTCGTGAAAAATTTTATCGTTCTTATCTCTTCTGGAAAAGGTGGGATTGCCGTTGTATGAAGATTCTCGATAAAGATTAATTGGTTTAATTGAGTGGGTACTCCTTGAGTGGGAGTATTGTTCGGTCATAGTTCGGGTTACCTTCTTTGTACGTTCTTTAATACTTTTCTATGAAGCGTCAGGCCTGACGCTTCACTAGCTAGTTTTCTATGAAGCGTCAAGCCTCTAAAACAAGAGAGCTCTTAATGTATGTATTCGTTGACACCCGTTAATAAACATGTGAATGCGGCGGGTGGGGTAATTGCGTAAATGACTTATCCTTATTTTAAAAATATTGATTCTTAAAAACGTTTTTTAACTATAATAGTAGCATTAGGTTGTTTGAGCGCTAGCGGGCCATTTAACCTGATGTCGTCCATCAAAAGTGTCAATGAAAAAACTTAAAAAGCCTTTTTCTAGGGAGCCTTGGCTGTTTTTCCTGGTGATATTTGTGGCATTTATTGTGTTCGGTCTTGAGGTTTTAGGGGTAGCGTTGCCTAGCTTCGCTTCGAACCTGGCTTCGGATGCGTTCTTTACGTCGATTGTTGTTTTGCTGAGCTAGGCAAAGTTCTAGATCGATCCAACAAGATTATTTAGAGGTACCTCCTCATATCGGTGAGGGTGTTCTTCTTATAAGGTGTTGCTGTTTTGTTGAGAGCAGGTCAGCAACTATCGTCGTGTGGGCATTCTGCGGACGACGATAATTTGTGCTGCCGATTGATCCGAGGTCTTATTCCTTATGTGTTGGCTCTAGTGACTGTGGCTGGTGTGGCAATGGCTCAGCAGTCTCAATTTGTGCTGCCGACTTCTCCCCCAGAACAGAAAACACCACCGGCTACAGGTGAAGCCCCCAGACGGCTCACCATTAACGTGGCGGTGGCCGACGTCGAGGATCTGAAAGTTGCTGAGGGTGACCGGGTAATTGTGGGGCAGCTCATTGCCGACCAAAGCAGACAACGGCAACGCCTAGAAGCCCAGGCCCAGCAGCTAGATTTAACCCTGCACCGGCTACAGGTGGCGACCATCTCAGCGCCATTACCTCCGAAGCGACCACTGATCATTCTGGACCCCACCTACTTAGAAGAAACCGCAGCGATTGACCAGGCCAAGGCCACCATCGACCAGGCGGAAGCTGCCATATCAGCCAAGCGCCAAGAGATTGACTACCTCAGCAACCTGGATGGCATCGAACCCATTGTCTTGGAGCATGAAACCGCGAAGCTAGCGGAACTGCAACGGCACCATACATCGGCAGTCCGCGGCTACCAGCTCGCCACCGGCAAACGCAGCACCGCCGAGTATCACCACTCCATCACCCTGGCCGAGGCCATCGCCAACCAGAACCGGGACTACCTCACCTATCAGCGCCAGGTGGCTGAGTATGAACAAAGGCTCAGGGATAGGGAATTCCAGATATCACAGACACAACTCAGGGTGAATGAAATCAATGAAGCGATTGAAACCTTGGCGGTTATTCGGTCCCCCTACGCTGGCCGAGTTCGCCGGATTAAATGGCTGGGCCAGGGTACTGACGGGTTGCTGTCTGCTGAGATTACTCTCATGGTCCGCGCCAGCGCTCGCAATCCCGTGCTTGAGCGATTCGATGGAGTGCCTAGCGCAGCTGACGCAGCAGGCGATTGAGCATTCGTCGGAGCTTGAGGCGATTGACCAACAATTATTACTTACGGCTGAACGCCTGGATTATGCAGAGTCGCGACAGTGGACTCACTATCTAACTCTGGACCCGATCAAGCTCTTGCAAAACGCGATGGGTGGGGGCGCGGTTCAACGGCATCGACTTGCGATCGCAAGCCTGGAGCTGGAGACTGCTAACCTGATTCGTCGCCGGGAGGAAGTAGCTGAGGATATCGCCAGTAATGTAGTGAACATCATGCTTGACTACTGGGAATTGAGACGTCGTGGTGAGCTACTGGCGTCCCAACTGGAGACCCATGAGTTGCGGCTCAAAATTACCGAGGCATCCTATCGAACTGGCCATGGCTCAACGGATTCAATGCTCAGCATGTGGCAGCGTACGACTGATTTACGGGTGGACTGTAGTGAAAACAAGGTCTCGATGATTCGTCGCATTCAGGAGCTGGAAGCCTTAATCGAGGAAGATTTGGAGCAATACATACTCACCACAGTGAAACCTGAAACCTGTGATCTTCACTGGAATTACGTCTCTGAACCTACATTTACCCTCATCGAAGAACCAGAATGAAAATTTGGAAGCGTAGAGGATTTATCCCAGTGGTAATTGTGATGGGGGTAGTTGTGTTGGCGGAGCCTCTCCTCTGGAGATTCGCTCCAAAGCTATTCCCCAGTCAAATTAATGCTGCCATTGATGCCGCAGCGGGTGGTCAAAACACTGAATGGTATCAAGTCGTTCCTGGCTCTATTTACGATGGTGATACGCTGCGGGTGGAGCGTGGCGGTCAGGAGCTGAAGGTCAGACTCTGTGGGATAGATGCTCCAGAACTTAAGCAGGCTGGGGGGATTGAGTCGCGGGACCATTTGCGATCTCTAGTCGCTCAGGGAGACGGTGCTATCGGTGTTGTTGCCGTCGAGAAGGACCAATATAAGCGGACTGTAGCCGATCTGTTTGTTATCCGTCCCGATGGCTCGGAAATCCATTTAAATTCTCAGCTGGTGATGGATGGGATGGCGTATCACTATGAGAAGTATTCGGGCAGCTGCCCACAGCCAGATGTCTTAGTTCGTGCTGAGGAGATTGCTAAGGAGCAGTCAGTAGGTGTGTGGGCGAAGCCTAATGCTGAAAAGCCTTGGGAATATCGTAAGCAGCGATGAGTTAAGGTGTAAATACGTATCCCCTGATGCTATAAGGGGGTAGCATCAGGGGATAAAAGTGGAGAGTAGGCTCATCCAGAAAAAGAGATTTAGGTTGTGGATGAGCCATGGCTAGAACACCAAGGTTTCAGGAGTACACCAGTCGCTGCTATTGCCCAGAGGCTCTACATTAAAGCAATTTTCAGTGTTGGGGGCGTATTGATCATGAGGCACAAGACGTTCCTGCGCCTCAAAGATTTTGGGGTCAAATGTAAATTGTTCGTTGGGTAAAGATTCCATCATTTGGTCTTTTTTCACATCGTTGCTGAACATTTCACCTGAAGGCGATACCGAAGGAGCAGTTTGCTCAAGCTCAGATAAGGATGGAAGCTGCTTCAAAGGGGCAAACCTGTGGACTTCCCAGTACAAATCTCGGAAATCTAACCTGGTCCCTTTTAAGGAGGCTCCAGGTTTAGAAAATAAGGAGGAATAAGAATTTGAACCGTTATTTCCAATTATTGTTGATGGTTCAAATTCTACAGTGATCTCAGCTTGTGGATATTTAACAGAGTTGTACAGTAGCCCATGATCATCCAATAAAGGAGATTCACGTCGCTCTTGGGGCGGGGAGCCATGGCGCGGCTGGTTAAACGAGATGCCATTCACTACATCATCAGTGTCAATGATGATGTGTTCTACAGGGCCATTGACTTCCTTGGGTGGGAATGATTTTTCCATAAAGTAGGGAATAAACTGTGGAAATAGATAAAGCACAAAGTACATGGCAAGCCATTTTAACTGGGCTTTAATCCATTTGATTTTCTGCTTTTTATCGCTATCTTTTTTTAGGCTTTTGTTCACGTATCTAGATTCTCCTTAGATGCTATTTCTACAAGGAGTCTGCATTAATAGCTTTCATTTTCAGAAAACACCCATAAATTTCATTTTTTAAAAAATGAAATTTATGGCCTTATAAGCAAAACGCTTTGGTGATATTTTCGGCCAATTATTTCAACTGTTGTACCTTGGGTTATATCAGTTAAAAACTCACATTCTGCGCGCCAGCGAACTCCATGCAAATTAATCCAAAACCGTTTGCCAGGTTGGATTATATCTAAAACGGTTGCCTTTTTATATTGAAAATTTAAGATACTCATCCGGAAAGCCTCAGATTAATTTGATGAGTTAATCGTAGTCCCTGTTTATTAATTAGGGAGCATGAAATTAGCGAAATTAGGAACAATTAAATGTGAAAAATAAAAGCTGCATTTAATTTCTTGTCTCTTATTTTTTTGATTTCATATATTTTCTTATTTTTGCACTTACGCTTTATTCGTGTCTTTTGTAAAAGCAAATGTAAACATCGGAAAAGAACGGAAAAGAACTGCATCTCAGTTAAATGATTAATTAATTCTTGGAGCAGTGACCTATGATGAATGATTACAATTACAATAAGTTCATCAGAGATAAGGAGGCCCTGATGGGATACATTCACGTCGATTCCACAGTCTTTGACAGGTTAAAATTTCATTTCTCTCGTCGTTATGGAAACTCTGCTAAGCAATTGGCTGTGGCATTAGATGAGCATTTTCCCAATGCTGGTCGTCGTGGAGTTAAGCATTTAATATCTGTACGCACCTTACAGAACTTCTTTGATGTAGAGAATGAAAGTAAGACGAATGAGCTCTATTTAAATTATCTATGTAAGCATTTATTAGGGTGCGAAGGCGGTTATCCAGAGGCTTTAGTCGCTAATGGTAATACTGATTTAACCATTGCGGTCTCAGGAGATAGCGCAGGGATGACCAATACAATCCCTTTTGGGGAGGAGCATATTGACGAGCTGCTGTATCTTCAGTCTCAGAACACTCGACGCAAATGTTCTGACATGAAGATTCTAACCATGGATAAGCCCGTGGCAATTGAGTCTATTTTTACTGAACTTAATGTTCTAAAGCGGGGGCATAAGCAGAAAATTATCTGTTCTGTTCTATCTGAGGACTCAGAGCAAGACGTTGATACGTATAGTTTGGGGTTTTTAATTAGTGAGAAGGGTGTTCCAGTTGAATCTTTGTTAGTCGATAATCCACGGTTAACGATATGGGGGCGTTTGGGGGCGGGAAAAACTACCCTCATGAAGCACCTAGCGCTGAGTCCTTTGTTTGATAATAAGAAAGTTGTCTTTCTTCAACTCAAAAATCTACCTAAAATCAATGGTGAGTTTTCCCTATTTAAAAATATTTTTGAAGATTTTTGTGCGATTGATGAAGCTCAAGAAGCATGGGTGTTACAGCTTGCTCAACAAGGTCAACTAGTATTGCTATTAGATGGTCTAGACGAAGTTAAAAAAGATGATTTCGATGCAGTTTGCCAGGCCATCGAGGCTTTTGTGGACAAATATCCTGATAATCGCTACGTAGTAACCTGTCGGTATGGCGTCTATAACTATGGGTTTAAGAGCTTTACAGAGGTTGAAATTGCTGGTTTTAGTGAGGCAGGTATTTATGACTTCATTGAAAAATGGTTTGAGCGCATTGGCGATGGAGAACGGGGGCGCGAATTTATTCAGGAACTTACAAGAGATCCTTCTGCAAAATCACTAGCTGCAAATCCGTTACAGCTCAACCTTTTATGTTTAATGCTTCAGCGGGGCTATGGGATACCTAATAACCGATTTGCCTTGTATGAAGAATCTATCGAAGTATTGTTAGAAAAGTGGGATAAATATCGCTTTATTTCACGTGATGAGACTAAACTGACTAAAAATAAGAAAATTGATTTTCTTGGAACCCTTGCCTATAAAGGCTTTAGCAAAGAGCCAAAAGCTTTCTGGTGGAATACTTGGCAATTAGAAGAATCAGTACGCAAAATTTTAGCACGTTCACCTCAGTACAATATTGATACCATTGATGACGATTGCCGTGAAGAGATCAAAGCGATCCAGTCTCACCATGGCATTTTTGAAGAAGTAGGTCAGAGAAAATATTCGTTCTCAAATCCTGGCTTCCAAGAATATTTTACGGCAACCTACATAGTGCGACAGCGTAGTACAGATCTGTTGATTAGTGTCGTTGAGCGGCATTTAACCGATCGTCGTTGGGCAAGTATTTTCCTATTGATTGCAGAAAAGCTTTACACAGCTGATGAGTTTTTGCTCCAGATGTTTAAGGTAGCTAACCGATTAGTCCAACCCCTTGCCTTACAAGATCTGCTGCAATGGTTAAATCACTTGACTCAAACCTGTAATTTACCGACTAGCTCATGGCGTGCAGGATGCCTTGCTATTGATATGGAAATCGATTTTTATCTAGACCGGTTTGCCCTGAAAGATGATGATTTACGATCTAGTGTTCATACTCTTGCTAATTTACTGCAGCAATATAATCGATCCCATAAGGAGACTTTGCCTACAACAGATGCCTATGAGGTACGCATTAAGCTTGCCTGTATTCATGCACTGGCTGAAGATAAATGTAGGTGTATACAATGCAGCTCGGAGTCTCAGGAGATATCTTTGCGGAAACCGACTGAATTTGCCCAATCATATCTACCGGAATATAAAGAGAGTATTAGCGACCAACTAACACAAACGATTGAGTTAGCTCGAAAACTAGATGATGCTGAATTAGCACAAGGCTTAGTTCAGCTACAGCTACAGCTACTAGGTACTGATGCTGTTAGCGTTATCTGGCATAAATGGGTCGACAAGTTAGGTTCACTGATTTTAGCTCACCTGGATATTGGCCGTGCAATTGTTCTTAAAAAAGAAGAATTAGTAAGCCTGAAGGACTACATTTATGCCTGTACATTAATTGTGAAGTGCTTACAGCAAGTGGATGCTTCGGTTGCTCCCCAGCTTAGACAAGCTATCCGAACAAGTTTCCTTCTACCCATGAACGAGTTGCTAGAACACTTCCCTCAAGCGTCTGAAAACTCTCAGACACTCCAAGCGACGGTTCGCTAACTGTATTGAGTTAGGTATGGGGTGATGGTTTGCCACTTGCAACCAGGCCCACATTGCTACTTTAGATTGCTGTAGTTTGGTTTTCTGCGTGATGCACTCATTGCAGCAACCATCCTGTCTATTGTACTTTCCGCCTGCGCACATACTCTGTTACCTCGTCAAATAATCTAGGTTGTTCCACTCTTGAAGCAGAGCAGAAAAAAAACTTGAGTGTGACGACAACAATTTTTCTCTGACTACTTTCTCCAAATTTTGAATTAGACAATACTGCCCGACCTAGAACTTTGGGATTCGCATTAATGTTTATACCCTCACTTGGCTATGCCAAAGCTAGACTTGCTTCCTACACCACAACTAATACCTAGCCACCTAATCCAATCTTCCTAAAAGGAAACGGCAAAAAAGTGCAATTAGATGAAACTAGTTCAGATGCTAGCCGATACTCTCAAATAAATCAACCTTCCTTCATAACAGACATCTGCCTTACTGTACGCAAGTAATTCAGTGAAAGCCTTAGGTTATCGGTAGATTAAAAACATTTTCAATAGGAGTTCCATTCTAGCCAGCTTCATATGAGTTAGCAGGAGCTTTGCCATTACGCGCAAAAAAATGTAAGAAAACGCAAAAATCTGGATTTTCACAAGTTGATCTTCTAAGAGAAGGATAATTCTTTGGCAGAGAAGCGTGGGAGTGATGTCTCGGGGATGATACTTTGGAAGTACTATTTTTAGTTAATTTCTTTGTTCTTAGAACATCACTGCTAACCTCAAGACACAATAGTTCCCCTAGCTTAAAGGTAGGACCCGCATGAAGCTTTGCGGGTGCTGATGCGGCTCGTGCGGTTGGGTTATTTGGGAAATTAATAATTTAATTTTGAATCTGTTCTAGCTTGGCGACAGTTGTTGTTAAGTGCGATCGCACTTAACAACAACTGTCCAGCTTTTATGCCATAGATTCTTTGCTACTTGCATTTATGTGGTAGCAAGCACTTGTGCTCTAGGCAAAAGCGGTGTTGCCGTTGGTTAGAGAGTCAGACTATTTGCAACAACTTTCGTACTTGCTTCTCGAGAGCAGTAAGTCGTCGTGCCATCGATGCCACCCCATTTGGATCGGTTTTCTCTAAATACAGCCCAATGGCTTCTTTAACAATATCGCTTGGCGTTTGACTCGTTTCGTGTGCGATCGCACGTATCTGCTCATTCCAACTGTGGGGAATCCGGGCCGAGGCAATGGGCTTGCTCATAGTTGTAAACAGTGTTAACAGCGTTAACCCATGGCGGATACGTCATGGACTTCTTTGTTATGCCCGAAAGCTGTAAACAGCGTTAACCGTGTAAACGCCTACGAACATTGAGCTAAGCCTCATGTGACAGTAGATTTTTGACTATGGCAATTCTCAATAAGAAAGCCTAGTTTTACGTTGGGATGCCTGAATGCATTGAAAATTGGTTAAAATTGAGATCGTGTTTCTACAAAAGACGATCTCGTGCCCAAAGTGAACCGAGAAGGCAAAGCGCTTGTCTTTTCTTTAGAACAGCTGGAGTCGGTCTTTGCTCTGCTGCGATATCCCCACAATGCGATCGCAAATCTCTGTTACTGGACCGCATCGAGGGCCGGTGAAATTGTGGCGTTGCCCACCAAGGCAGTTACGGCTGAAGCAGTGTTGATTAAACAGACCAAGACTAAGGTCACTAAAGAGATCGACATTTATCCCAAGTTGGCCGCAGCGCTGGAGCTGGTTAACCCCGGTAAGGTTTACTGCTTTCCTGGCCGCAAGTCTGAAACCCACCTCACGTTAAGGGCATTCCAAAAGGAGCTAGATACCGTTTGTGAGTCGTTGGATATCCGAGGTGCTTCGTCCCATAGCTTTAGACGGTCAATGGCTACTCACCTTTATCTGGCCCAGGTGGACTTGGAGAGTATACGCCAGACCACTGGGCATAAGTCGTTAACGTCATTGACGGAATACATTGATATTTCAAGGCTGCAGGCTCAGAAGAAGGTGGCCGCAGCGTTAGAGAAAATATGGAGTTAAATATTCAAATATTTGAATATTTAACTGTCAATGATGCTAAGTAAAGAAATGGCTGGAAATAGCTTAATACATTGATTCCAGAGTCTTTGGTTATTCCAAAAACTTTTGATTATAATAGGAGCCAGGAATTGGAAAATTTCATATTTTTCTTTTAGCTTTACGGCGTTATGCCGGGACGAGTGGCTTTGCTGTTCACTTAAACCCAATAGGAGGTTTTTCTGAAATTTGAGACATTAGCTCTTAGCCACTCAGGCTTGTGTACTCGATTTTCAGCCCAAGCACAATGTAAGGTGTCACGTTCAGTGACTCAGTCGTTTCTCTTCATCGTATCTGGCAATTATGTTGTCAGGTCGATTTGGATGACATGCATGGTCTTGGCTCGAAATCGGTACATCAAGAATAGATGCAACCCCATCGTTAATCGAGCTGAAGAGTGACGCTATAGACATTGAATGTGGAGCCTTAAGGTTGGTTCACTTATTTAAGGTATCCATGCAAAAAAAGAAACACTTTCGGGTAGTCCCGAAACAGCGCCAACAGTCTGAAATGACAGTTGCTTTTCGTACTCCAGGGAAGCTAGCTATCTCTGGGCGTAACTTGTGTTGGTTGATCAGTGGTTTGATTTTGATTGTGTTGGTGATTCGAGTATCACCGCATATTTCTGAGTTCAAGCTCAACTTCAATTTAGAGATGTCAGGTTCTAGTGAGGTTGAGGAGTGAAGGCGCAGACTGTCTAAACACTGAACAATAACCACATTGCAAAAGCCTGGACCAAGGGGGTCTGGGCTTTTGTGTTGTAGAGCTAACCCACGCCCTCACGCTCCTATCATAGCGGGACTTCGATAGAGCTAACCCAGAGTTCAGACAGCCAAATATTTGAATATTCAAATATTTGGCTGTCTGATTGTTTGAATAGTTAGATGGCTGCTACACTCTGAGCAATTCATGAGTGCTCTCCCATGAGAATTACCATTGCTTCCCTCAAAGGAGGCGTTAGCAAATCCACACTATCGGTGAACATCGGCGCAGCGCTGTCTAAGCTGGGGCGTTCCGTCGTGGTCATTGATGCGGACCCCCAAGGGTCTATTAACGACTGGGCCGCTATCCGAGATGAAGAATCTGAACCACCGTTTACGGTGCTGGCCGCAGCCAGGAAAACCATCAACCGAGATATCGACTCGCTGCAGGGCAATCACGATGATTGCATTATCGATACGCCAGGTCGGGCAGAGGCGATTACGTTATCTGCGATCG
>ERZ1740070.2291-NODE-2291-length-11091-cov-5.797934_pt1 | contig 11091 bp, 7 predicted proteins | sample MGYA00581734_ERZ1740070 | MGnify/ENA primary metagenome ERZ1740070 (study PRJEB43018, sample SAMN04849744) | marine metagenome | isolation source: floating plastic debris | place: Pacific Ocean | collected 2008-09-01 | study: EMG produced TPA metagenomics... | reverse complement strand
AGCTAGCACGACAATCGCTGTCATTTACCCGCCTACCCCCCTTGACACTTGATAATCGAGTCTTCGCTAAATCGAGTCTTCGCTAATTGAGCTATTCTGACCTCCCGTCAGTCCTTCAGTCTATCTATTTAATTCACTCAAAAATCGGACGTTTTTCTTACGGTTATCTTGTAGCCAAAAAATAACATTGACAACAAAGCAACCAAGACGGCTATCAAACAACAGCCAACCGGTCAATATCTGTCGCAGGCAGTACATCAGCGAGCCAAAAGCCCTGAACCTGTTGACAGCCCAACGCCAGCAATGTCGTCATTTGCTCGTGAGTTTCAATGCCCTCTGCAATCACAGTGATACTAGCGCTCCGGCCAAAGTCAACGATAGTCTTCGCCACATCCAATCCCTGCTGACTGCCGAGTTCTCTTACAAAAGCGCGATCGACCTTGATAGAATCCACCGCTAGCTGATGCAACCGACTCAGCGAAGAATGTCCCTTGCCAAAGTCATCGACGCAGAGCTTAAATCCAGCGCTCTTGAGCTGAGTGAGCACGTTGGTAAGGGTAGGGTCATCACTGAGCAAAACCTGCTCAGAAATTTCTAGATGAATAGCCGATGCCGGAACTTTATATTGTTTGAGCGCCGCTTGCCACTGAACCATCAGCGGCGGATGACGAATTTGCATTAGCGATAGATTGACATGCAGCGTGATATTAGCCCACGCAGGTCGCAGTCGCCACTGTGCTAGCTGTTCGCAACCGCGCTCGATGATATGAGCGCTCATCTGCTGCACAATGCCAATATCTTCAGCGGTTTCAATAAACTCATCGGCGTCAAGGCAGCCGCGCTGCGGATGATGCCAGCGCATCAGCATTTCGAACCCTTCGAGCTGTTGTGACGCTAGGTCAAAAACAGGCTGGTAGTGTAGGCGAAACTGTTCCTTGATAACGGCTTGCCGTAACTCGGCCTCTAGCGTCAGCTGGGCTTGCGTCGTACTTTGCATAGCCGCATCAAAAATCGCAAACTGCTGATTGTCTGCCGGTAGCTCATCGTGAATGAGAATCGGCGACGGATGCTCCTGGGTTTTGAGCTGTAGGCTCAGCTGTTGCCGAATGCGTTGTTTGGCCTGCTTTTTGGCTTGGTACATAGCAATGTCTGCATCTCGTAGTGCATCTTCGGGCTGCCGATAGCCCACATCGCTAAAGGTAATGCCAACGCTGGCACCCGTTGATATTTTGTGCTCTTTGATGAGTACGGGCGTCTTGAGGTGATTTTGCAATCGTTTAACGGCAATCACCGCATGCTCTTGAGAGGGAATATCGTCTAGCAGTACGGCAAATTCGTCGCCGCCGATGCGGGCTACTAGGTCGCTTTGGCGCAGCATTTGCTTGATGCGTCCGGCAATATGCACCAGGAGCTGATCGCCCACACTGTGGCCAAGCGTGTCGTTAATTGGCTTGAAGTCATCAAGATCGACAAATAGTACGGCGTAGCGATGGCTAGGCTGGCGCTGGGTGAGCTGTATCGACTGCTGCAGCCGCTGCAAAAAGTAGCTGCGGTTGGGCAAACTGGTCAGCGGGTCGTGTAGGGCATTGTGGCGGGAGGCCGCTTCTCGCTTGAGCAGCTGTGTCTGCGCTCTCAGCAGCCGATACAAAGACGAACTCAAAGACGCTGTGCGTTCTTTGACCCGCTGCTCAAGCTGCTGGTTCGATAGCTTGAGCTGATGTCGCTGGTAGCTCAGCTCTATTTGCGCAATGACCTGATGGCTCAGCACCTGAAGCGCCTGAAGTTGCTCTGGGGTAAGGTGATGGGGCTGATAGTCGAGAACGCACAGCGAGCCTAGCGCGTAGCCATCGGGTGTGATCAGCGGTGCACCGGCATAGAAGCGAATATAGGGCGGGCCCGTGACCAATGGATTGTCGCGGAAGGTGGGGTCCTGGTGAGTGTCTTCTACCAGCATGATTTCTTTGCCCTTGATGGTGTAGGCGCAAAAAGCCATAGAGCGAGGCGTTTCTTGGACCTCGGTGCCTACCCTTGACTTGAACCACTGACGATTGATATCGACCAGGCTGACTAGCGCTGTCGGTGTCTGGCAGATGTGAGCTGCCAAAGCGGTAATGTCGTCGTAGGTCGTTTCCGACAGGGTATCTAAAATGCCGTAGTCGTAAAGCTTCGCCAGACGGAGGGTTTCTTTTGCCGATAGAGGGGCTGCTGTCATAAATCAAGAATTTGAGTATCGGCTGAGGGCGCCGATTTTATTCACTTATTAAAATGCAGAACTAAAATGCAGAACTAAGGCGCAGAGGCCTGTTGTCGTAGATGCTTGTAGTTGTAGATGCTGGTAAAAATACTGAGCTAATGCCGGTACTGTACGGCTAATGAGTTGCACCTATTTAATAGGTCAGCCGGTTTGCTCACTTTTATGCAAAATAGACCTTGTAAAGATCATAACTACTCGAAAGTCTTTATTGCCTAGCTTACTGAGAAGCCGTTTGCTAATAAACATCTTTGGTCGATTTTTTTATAACGGGTAGATATATTCGAATTTCGACCTTTAATCAGCTATTTAAGGTCGAAATAAAGCGGTTAGTTGGATGTTTTCGTCCCAATGCTTAGAATAGACTAATCCTGGTTCATTTCTGTATTAAAACGTACGCCACCAATCGAAAATACGGTTCCAGGCCCACCATTTATCGGGGTCATTGTATTGGTTTTGGCATCTGCGACTGCTGATGTAGCCTACATGTCCTCCTTGCTGAGTCATGATGAGTTCAACTGCTGGATTCGTAGCGCAAATGGTTTGGATTTCCTCGACTAAAGCTGGATCAAAAAGTGGATCGTCTGCGGCGTATAAAATAAGGGTTGGTTTTGTTAGTTCCGGTAGAATATACAGACCGCTGGTAGCTTTGTAATACGCTTCTACAGAGTCAAAGCCAAGGCGAGAAATGACCATTTCATGGTCGAAGCTCCAGATGCTGTGCACTCGGCTCGCGGCTTCTGGGTCGAAGGCGGTGGGATGGGCTTGCTGAAGTTCACCTAATAGCTGCTTGAGCTTGCGGGTGATGGCTTTTTCGAGGTATTTGCCGAGGGGGGCTTGGGTGAGGTATGTGAGCGATCGCATTGACTCCAACGCCGGACAAATCACCGCACACCCAGCAATATCATCTTCCTCAATCGCCAAATCTGCTCCCCACTGCGGCAGTTCCTGAGCGGCCTTTACTCCCCACAGCGCTAGCAGCCCACCCAGTGAAAAGGCCGTAAACCAAAAAGGAGCCGGCGCACCCATTGCCTTAGCCGCCGCCGCAATGCGCACAAAGTCCTCCCCCTCGTACAAGCCGTCCGAAGTTAGCGTAGGCGACAGCTTTGCCGTTTCCCCATGGGCCCGCCAGTCAAAAATAACAACTGCATACCCTTGCGCATACGCCTTACGCGCCATAATCCGCAGAAACCACTGATCGTTCAAATCGCCAGTGATTCCGTAGGTGCCAATGATGGTGCCGATAGGATTCGGTGGAATCGCAACGAGACCGAATATAGGTACCCCTTGGGCCCCGGTAAATACTTTCTCCTGGAAGTCAGGTTCTGACTCAGCTAGGGTTGTTTCCCATTGATCGCTGGCTCTAAGGCCTGCGTAGAGCGTCATCAAAAAGCCGTTGCTTAAAGGCCAGGGCGCTCGGTAAGGCGTTGAATACATTTGAAAAATATCAGGAGGCGACTGACTCGGGCGGTAGGTCTTTGTTGCAGCATTCGCAGTTGGGTTTACATCGTTAGCATGTAAACCCAACTGCTTGTAAATGCTTTTATTATCGCTGTTGATAGGTGGGTTGTTACGACTTTCAATAAGAAAAAGGACTCGGATCCTTTCCAATCGCGAGTCCTTTTCTTATTGAAAGCAAATGATCTCAATCAAATAATCTCAATCAAATCTCTTCAGCAGATGCTCCAACTGGCCTGTGAGAACTTTTGAGAAAAATGCTAAGAACCTACCGTCGCAGGAACCTTGACTACGTTTTCTTCCCACTTTCTGGGCTCACTCGCTCGGCGAATATTTCGCCAGATTTGAGTGGCAGCCTTAGTGCCATCAGCAACGGCAATAGTCACCTGATTGAGCCCTTGCTTGAGGTCTCCAATCGCAAATATACGCTCATGGGTGGTTTGCGTCATGTCATTGGTGATGAGGTTTTCACCATCCCAGGTCAGCTTCTCGATGCCCTTGAGATATTGATTGTGATAAATCGAGCCCATGCTGATGAGGCCAGTAGTCGCTTCCACAGTAGTGCCATCCGCTAAGGTGATGCCGCTCATCTTGTGGTTTTCACCTTCAAAGCGAGTAATTGGCGATTCGTAAAGTGGATAGCCGTGTTCTGCGAGCTTTTGCTTCATCGCTTCGCTCACAGGATATTTTCCATCGGTCAGCACCGAAATGTACGGTGTAAACCAGTTCATTACAAAAGCGGCATTAATCTGCGCTTCTTTGCCAGCAATAAGCACGGCCTTTCGATCCCACATATCGTAGCCATCACAAATCATGCACACATGCAGCGTGTAGCCTGCATAGTCGTACACATTCTGCATATCGTCTAGCTTAGGCAATACATCGATAACCCCAGAGGCCGCAATGACATACTTGCTGCGCAGCGTGTAAGTTTTGCTGTTTTTCTTCCCAACCTTTACTTCAATCGCAAAGGTCTCGCCTTCATCGGTGACATTTTCTACAAATGCTCGAAGATGGTCTGCGCCCCACTCCAGTGCTTGCTTTGTCCCGTGCGTCAAAATATGACGGCCCGGTGTTTCTGGATCAAACCCTAGGTAGTTGCGAGTTTCTTGCATCCATAGCGATCGCCCTCTGCCTTTTTCAATCACCAGGCACTTGAGGCCGTAACGCGCCAGATAGATAGCTGCTGAGAGTCCACCCATACCGCCACCGACGACAACCGCGTCGTACACAGTATCTAAATGGTTTTCGATGTTGGCACTAGAGAGTTTCATGAGGTCACCGGAGGAGAGTAAGAAATAGAAAGCTGGTAGGAGCGTAGTATCTACGCCCCCACAGTATTGTCACTAGCCGACAAATGCTTTAACAGGTTCAGAGACACCAGGCGCGTCTTGACCCTTCAGGTAAGCGAGCATTGTATCTGCATCGGAAACTTCAAACGGGTCTGTTGGGCAGTTGTCGCCAAAGTCAGGCTCAATGAAGGTTTTCTCGATGTTGAGATCGTTGATGAGCGCAGAGTAGCGCCAAGAGCGCATGCCGAAACCGATGTTGGTTTTTTCGACTAACATGCCCATTTTGCGAGTGAAGTCGCCGTTGCCGTCTGGCAGAAGCTTGATGTTTTTCACATCTTGCTGTTTGCCCCACTGGAACATCACAAATGCATCGTTCACAGAGATACAGTAAATTTCGTCAACGCCTTGCGCCTTGAACTCTTCAAAAAGTGCTTCGTAGCGAGGCAGGTGGTTGGAAGAGCAAGTAGGGGTAAAAGCGCCAGGCAAGGAGAACAGGACAATTTTTTTGCCACCGAAGATGTCTTGAGTGGTTTTGTCTTCCCAGCGGTAGGGGTTTGGCCCTTCAACGGACTCATCACGCACGCGAGTCTTAAAAGTAACGTCGGGCGCTTTTGTGATAACAGGCATAAAGTGTCTCCTAATTGGCTATCTTCTGAGGATAAGTCTATCTGTAAGCTTGATGCGCTCACGTGGACTTACTTCGCTCTATCTCAGAATAGTTCTTATTTAGGAAAATAACAAGTGAAAGAATCAAGTCAGTTTAAGAATTGATTTAATACAGGTGTCATCCTGATAAGCAAATGTTACATTGGTTTCAGCGACCAAAGGCTTTCGTTGCCAAAGCGGGCTTGGACGTTCGGGGGCTAAATCCCATCTGTCGGTTTTGAAGGTGAACGATGTCACACACAACAGCAGAAATTATCGAAACCCTGAAGTCAAAAAAGCTACGGGTGACCCCCCAGCGCTTTGCTGTATATGCCAACTTGCTGGGCCGAGAAGATCATCCCACGGCTGAGCAGCTTTTGAAGGATTTAAACAAGGACGCACCGACGGCTTCGCAGGCGACGCTGTACAGCTCGCTTCAGGCGCTGCGAGGCGTAGGGCTCATTCGAGATGTACGTATAGAAGAAGGTGTGTGCCGATACGATGCAAATGTTGGTTTGCATCACCACTTTCGCTGCAATAGCTGCGGTGCGATTGAAGATGTGGCCTGGGAGCAGTTTCAGCAGGTAGAAACTGAGCAGCTCAGAGCTGGGCTGACGGTGGAGAGCTATGAGGTGACGATAAGAGGGGTGTGCGATCGCTGCCAGTGAAATTAATCATCTTGAAATTTCACCTATTGACGGCAATCGAATGCAAAACTCGCTGCCCTGCCCTAGCTCCGAGGAAACAGTAATTTCACCATCATGGGCCTCGACAACAATCTGTTGCGATATAGCCAACCCTAGCCCAGTGCCTTTCCCAACGCCTTTAGTTGTGTAGAGACGGTCAAAAATTCTAGACCTTACCGCTTCACTCATGCCCTTGCCATTGTCCCGGATAAGAATTTCAATAGCGCTTTGCTCAGTGAGCGTGCGGGTTTGGATGGTGATAGCTTGCGGCTGCGGCTTCAATCCATCTAAAGCCGCGCTCTGAGCGACCTCATCGAACATATCGATGGCATTGGCCAAGATGTTCATAAATACCTGATTGAGCTGACCTGGAAAGCACTGAACCGGTGACAGCTCACCATAGTCTCTGACAATGTCAATATCCGGTCTGTTGTCATTTGCCTTTAGCCGATACTTTAAGATCAACAAAGTACTGTCAAGGCTTTCGTGTAAGTCAGCGCTGGTCTTTTCGTCGGTATCCGCGCGGGAGAATACACGCAAGCTGGTGCTGATGTTTCTCATTCGCACCATGGCACCGTTCATTGAATCCAGCAGCTTGGGGATATCTTCTCGAAGGAAATCAAGGTCGATATCTTCCGCGTCTTCTTGAATGGCTTTAGGTGAATCAGGACAAAGCTCCTCATAAAGATCGATATGACCAAACAGATCTTTAATATAGGTCTGAGCGTTGCGAACGCTGCCGCTAAGGAATCCGATGGGATTATTTAGCTCGTGGGCTACCCCGGCAACCATATTGCCCAAAGAAGCCATTTTTTCACTTTGAATTAGCTGTAGCTGAGCCCGGTCAAGCTCAGTAGATTGAACTTCTATCGTTTGCTCAAGCTGCCGCTTCATTTGGCACAGCGTTAGCTGAGTTTTCACGCGCACCAGCACTTCTTCTACTTGAAAAGGCTTGGTGACGTAATCGATGCCGCCCACTTCAAAGGCTTTTACCTTATCTAAAACCTCACTCAGCGCGCTGAGAAAGATCACTGGGACGAGCTGCGTTTTAGGGTTTGCCTTCAGCTGCTGACAAACTTCATAGCCATCCATGTTAGGCATGTTGATGTCTAGCAAAATTAGGTCAGGGATTGAGGCTTGAGCAGACCTCAGTGCCATTTTTCCGTTGGTTGCAGTCCGGACGTCGTAGCCCTGATCAACCATCAGATCCATCAGCAGACGAAGATTGTTAGGTGTGTCATCAACAATAAGTAAATCTGACATGGTTTCTCATCGTGAGCCAAGACGTACAAGGCAACAAAGAACAAAAGTGAGGCGGTGTAGAAGAACTGACGTATCTGCTAGGTCTGAGGCAATGGTTCAGCTAGATCTAGAAGTGTTTCGTACTCAAAGTTTTCCACTAGATGCTTCAGTGCGTGTGCCAGGTCGATGTGGTCATTGGGAACTTGATTTATAAGCTCATGCAGACTGTGGTTTCGTCCTTCTAGGGCCGCTGTTGCTAGCTGCTCTATCCACTGGGCAGGCATTACAGCAAGAGACTCTGGCTGCAAGTCAAAGCTAGGTTGTCGGTTGATAGCGCTTGTGCCGTCAGTCTTATCATGCTCTTCAGAGATAATCTGAGCGCCGAGGTATTCGCTTAGTTTTGCGAAAATATCCTGCTCTCGGAACGGTTTTCGCATGAAGTCGTCACAGCCCGCTGCCAAAATTTCAGCCCGCTCCTCTTCAAAGCTACTTGCTGTAAGTGCGACGATTTTTGGCTCTGGGGCGATCGCCTGTATCCGAGAATGCTATCGATAGTGAGACCTGATCTTTAGAGTAGCGGTAGATCCGTCAATAACAGGCATTCGCATATCCATCCAGATAAAATGCGGCCGCCACTCAACCGCCTGGTCAAAGGCTTCTTGTCCATTAGCAGCTTCTTTGAGTGTGAATCCAACTGGGCTTAGCAGTTCGACCAGCAGGCGGCGATTGATCGGCTTGTCATCTACAATCAGGACTCGATAGCTCGGTTGACTGGGTGCTAAGTGAGTCACTGAGTTGAGCTTTTGAGCACTGGTCACGTGCTTTGAGTCGGTCAGCTGGGCCAAAATATCAAATGAGAATACGGTGCCCTGCTGCAGCCGCGACTGAACGGAGATGTCTCCACCCATCAGCTGTACAAATTGACGGCTGATAGGAAGACCGAGTCCGGTCCCTTCTTGAGACTGGCGACCCGTTTGTGACTGGGTAAAGGCTTCAAAAATAGTGCCGACTTCTTCGGGCGCGATTCCATCACCAGAATCTTCTACCTCAAACTTGAGTTGTAGGCCGGTGCTCTTTTCATCTGTATCTTCAGCTGATTTGCTCAGGTCTGCCGAGGCGCGCACAATCACACGACCTTTGTGCGTAAACTTCACCGCATTGTTCAGCAGGTTAATGAGAATTTGACGTAGTTTGACCTCATCGGTGCAAACATAGCGAGGCAAATCAGCCGATAAGTCGAAGATAAGATCTAGCTTTTTATCAGCGGCTTTAAGATCGAACATGTCTTCTAAATCGGTGAGCAGGCGGTGCAAATCAAAGCTGTTTTTGTTGAGCGTAGATTTACCGGCTTCAATCTTAGAGAGATCTAGCACTTGGTTGATCAAGGTGAGTAAGTGTTCACCGCTGCGATTGATCAAGCCAACATGTTCTAGCTGCGCAGGGGGTATTTTCCGAGTTCGCATCAGAATTTGTGAGAAGCCGATAATGGCATTCAGCGGTGTGCGTAGCTCATGGCTCATATTGGCGATGAACGAGCTTTTAGCCAGGTTGGCAACTTCTGCTTTATCTTTGGCCTGCTGAAGCTCGGCGGTTCTCGCTTCAACTCGGATTTCTAGCTTTTGAGCCTGGTCTTCTAGGGCCAGTTTGGAGCGTTTGAGGGCATTCTCTGCCTCTTTTTGCTCGGTGATGTCTCTAATGACGACGACATATTCCTGAATGTCTGCATTGAGCGGCTCGGAGGTGGAAATTTCTAATATTTTTTGGCGATCGCCCTGTGTGAGTACCTGCTCACTGCGGCGAGGCCAATGCTGAACAGAGTCGGGTAGGGATGTGAGCAACCCTTGTAAAGGACGGTTGATCAGCCCATCACTTTCAAGCGAAAATAGCTGAGTTGCCGCCGGGTTAATCTGGCGTAAAACGCCCCTTTCGTCGACCACAACAATAGCGTCTTGAGCAATTTTGAACAATAGTTCAGACTGCTCGCGCGATTCAATGATGGCGGCGGCTTGAGGAAAGCTGGTCCAGCAGGAAACGGCCACGCCAACAAATGCAGCAATCAACAACAGAATAGAAAGCAAATTCGTCGCCACGCTCTGCCCCGCAGCGCCAGAAGCATCAATCACACTCTTTGCCTTCCAGCCAATGACAGTAGCCCCACAGACCAACGCAATTAAGATAAAGACCTGGTTGGACAGAAAGTTAGTGAAGTCTTCTGAAGGCTTTGGCTGGTAGAGACGCAGCCACCAGCGAGGCCGGAAAAACACAACTGGCGCACGACGGATTGCCTGATCCAAACCCAGGACTATAAAGGGTAGCAGCAGGCCAATCGCCAAGTTTTGCCAGCTCCAGGCTAGGCCACCTACCACAAGAACAAATACTTCTACCAAAAAGAACAGAAGTGCCCAGCGTGGCAAGTACGTTTCGGACTCATGGCGACGCAGCCACAGCCCCCAGTGAATGGCGATCATGCCAGATAGGTAGCCAGTCCCTGTAACCATGACGACGCTTTCCACATTGCCCCAAACCAGGCAGGCTAAGCTCAGTGCGAGGGTAAAAACTAGGCCGGGCCCAAAGGCACCGCGTCTTGACACAATGCTGAAAAGAGGCGCTACATAGCGATCGCACGATAGCTGATACAGCACCCGTGGCGAGTTTGACACTGCCGTTGCAGAACTCAGCAAACAGCCCGACGCAATTAGAAACGTAATAATTAACGGTGCGGACTCACCCCAAAACGGCTGAGCAACCGCGACCAGCTGCAGAAAGGCATTACTCCCCAGCGCAGAATCGGTCGCCAGCCGCATCAGTAGCCAAGACCCACCCAAATAAACGATTGGCAACAAGAGCGCCGCAAAGGTCAACCCACGGAGGGATTTTTTAGGCTCGTGGCTATCAGCAACAAATGAAGAGGCCGTTTCGCATCCGTAAGCGGCATAGACAGCGAGGAAAAACCACTTTGCCCAACCCACCAGAGAGAAGCTGCCCCAGCTCGCTGGCAAAATACCCGGACTGTTGGCCGTAAAAGCTAGCCATCCCATGCCCTGTCCGCAGAAAAACAAAATGAACCCTACCGCAGGCAAGACAAAGCAAAGGTGGAGAATCCCCAAAGCGCGGGTGCCACTGAGTGCCACCACAAAAGGCAGCGTGGTAAAAAGAATCTCTAACAGCAGTTTGGGTGAAGCGATGCCAATGCTGTCGAGGTTAGCGCCAATCAGCTCAGTTAGAATGATGGCATTCATTGCTGGGACAGAAACCCAACCGAGAAAGTAGCCAATAGCGCCATAGCGGGCCAGCAGCGGATGTTTTTTAAGCAGGTGGGTCGTGTAGTTTGGGTTGCCGCCCGACATATGGGGCAGATGCTCTCCCAACGAGCGAACCTGCAAATTCAGCAGCAGACCGATGACCGCCGCAGGTAGCCAAACCAGAATGGCCTGCGGACCTAAATCGGCATTCATTGCGGGAGCGGGTCCTAACCATAGTAAAAGCCCGCTAAGACCATATCCCCAAACTTCCATAG
>ERZ1740070.2289-NODE-2289-length-11113-cov-4.137457_pt1 | contig 11113 bp, 10 predicted proteins | sample MGYA00581734_ERZ1740070 | MGnify/ENA primary metagenome ERZ1740070 (study PRJEB43018, sample SAMN04849744) | marine metagenome | isolation source: floating plastic debris | place: Pacific Ocean | collected 2008-09-01 | study: EMG produced TPA metagenomics... | reverse complement strand
CACGCATTGCGATTTCATCGAGGCCGCAACGGCCGCCGGCAAGGCCGTTCTGTGCGAAAAGCCGGTCGATCTGGACCTCGCCCGCGCCCGCGCCTGTCAGGACAAGGTCGCCGCGACCGGCCAGCCCGTCATGATCGGCTTCAACCGCCGCTTCGACCCCAGCTTCAACACGCTGAAATCCGCGCTCACCGCCGGTGAGATCGGCAAACCCGAGCTGCTGTCGATCACGTCCTTTGACCCGGCCCCGCCGCCGGTCAGCTACATCAAGGTGTCCGGCGGGCTCTTTCGTGACATGATGATCCACGACTTTGGCATGGCCTATTTTATCATGGGTGGCGCGCCCGAGACGGTGATGGCCGTGGGCAGTTCCATCGTGGACCCGCAGATCGGTGCCGCAGGCGACGTTGACACCGCCGCCGTGACGCTTACCTACCCCGACGGGCGAATCGCCGTGATCAAGAACTCGCGCCGCGCCGCCTACGGCTATGACCAGCGGATCGAACTGTTGGGCTCCGACGGGCTGCTACAGGCCCAGAACATGCTGGAAAATCTCGTGGTCAAATCGACCAGCGCAGGCGTGACCGGCGCCAAGCCCCAGCACTTTTTCCTCGAACGCTACATGCCGGCCTACGAGGCGGAATGGGCGGCCTTTGTCGACGCGGTTGAAAACGGAACACCCATGCCCGTCACACTGGCCGACGGGGTGCAGGCGCTGACCATGGCCGAGGCCGCCACGATGTCAGTCAAGGACAAAAAGCCCGTAAAACTTGTTGAAGTCACATGAAAATGGCTGTGAGATGCGCGCTAACAAAGAACATGTCCGGAGCAAAATCCGGAACATAGGGAATTCGGCTCAAGCCGGATAACGGGGACCAAAGGGGTCCCGAATGAAAATTGAATGTTCATAGGGAGGAACATCGATGAAAAAGACGGTTTTCGCAGCACTGTGCGCTGCAACCGCACTCGCCGCCCCGGCATATGCCGACGGTCACGGTGAGCGTTACGTCATGATCACGCACACCCAGGGCACCGATCCGTTCTGGCCCGTGGTCGAAAAAGGTGGCCGTGACGCCGCTGCTGCCGTTGGTGCCACGATCGAGTACAACTTTGACGTCTCCGGTGACATGGCCGCCATGGCGGCCCTGATCGAAGCGGCAGCCGCCTCCGAGCCCGATGGCATCATCGTGTCGCTGCCTGACGCCGACGCGCTTGGCCCGGCCATCAAGTCCGCTGTGGCGGACGGTATCCCGGTTGTGACCATGAACTCCGGCCTGGAGTCGTCCAAGGAACTGGGCGCCCTGATGCACGTGGGTCAGCCCGAGCGTGACGCGGGCTTTGCCGCCGGCACGCGTGCCATGGCCGAAGGCGTGACCAAAGGCCTGTGTCTGAACCAGGAGGCGTTCAACACCGCCCTCGTGGATCGTTGCACTGGCTATTTTGACGCCATGGGCGCGGACCTGAACCAGATCGACGTGTCGAACGACCCGGCGCAGATCGAAACCCGGACCGCCGCCGCCCTCGAAGCCGACGAAAGCATTGATGGCGTTCTGGCTGTCGGCCCGCACGTCTGCGAAGCCGCGACCAAGGCGATCGAAGCGGTGGGTGCTGACGTGCACCTGGCATGCTTTGACCTGTCGCCCGGTGTGATGGACATGATCGAAGACGGCCGCGCCGCCTTCACCATCCACCAGCAACAGCGTCTGCAAGGCTACATGCCGGTGATCGTGCTGCACCTCTACTACAACCACGCAGGCCTGCTGCCCGGCAACAACATCGCCTCGGGCCCCGGTTTCGTGGACAAGTCGAACGCAGCCGCCGTCAAGGAACTGGCAGGCATCGACCGGTAATCGGTCCATCGACCTGACGCATACCACAGGCGGGCCTCGCGCCCGCCTGTGACCTTAGCCGGCATATTCAAAAACGACTTGGGGGGGAACCATGGCCGATCTCAGCGAAGCTGACAGACTGGCGCAGGAAACGTGGCTGCAACGGACAATCCGGCGGCCCGAAATCGGCTCATTCATCGTGATGATCGTGATCATCGTGGTGCTGGCCTGGGCATCGAACGGCAAGGCGTTCAACGCGCTTGGCCTCAAGAACAACGTACAGATCATCGCGCAATACGGCATCATCGCCATCGGCGCGGCCCTGCTGATGATCGCGGGCGAATTTGACCTGTCCATCGGGTCCATGATCGGCTTTGCCGGCATGTCCATGGCGATCATGCTGAAATGGGGCCTGCCCTTTGGTCTGGGCGAGGCGACACCATTCACCGCCTTCATCATCACACTGGCCATGACGCTCACGCTGGGCTGGATGATCGGCACCATCGTCGTGCGCTCGGGCCTGTCGAGTTTCATCGTGACGCTCGCCTTTCTGTTCTTCATGCGCGGCGTGACCGAAGTGTCGTTCCGCCTGATCAACCAATCCACGCAAGTCTCCGGTCTGCCCGACTTCAAGGAAGAAAGCTGGATCGCCTGGGTGTTTGGCGGCGAAGTGTTCGGCTGGTTTTACGACGCATGGTTCTGGATCGGCATGCGCTTTGTCGACATGGGCGTTGACCGGACGGACCAGTGGTTCACGCTGGGCGGCAACATCAACCGCCGCGGCACGCAATGGGTCGAAGGGTTCGATGCACGCTTTTTGTGGTTCATCCTGATCGCACTCGCGGCCTATTTCATCCTCAGCCGCACGCAGCTGGGCAACTGGATCTACGCCACCGGCGACAACCGTGACGCGGCCCGCGCCAACGGCGTGCCCACGAACAAGGTCAAGATCGGCCTGTTCATGTTCACCGCCTTTTGCGCCACCATCTTTGCCGCCTGCCAGGTGTTCGAAAACAACACGTCCGATGCGGCCAAGGGCAACCTGATGGAGCTGTTCGCCATCGCCATCGCCGTTGTCGGCGGCACGCTCATGACAGGCGGGTTCGGCACCGTGCTGGGCGTTGTGTTCGGGGCGATCACCGTGGGCCTCGTGGCCAACGCGGTGTTCTTTATCCCCGCCATCGACGGGGCGTGGTTCCGGGTGTTCCTGGGCGCGATCCTGTTGGCCGCCGTGTTCGCCAACGAACGCATCCGCAAACGCATCACAGGGGGAATTTAAAATGGCCGAGCCATATCTCCGCGTCGAAGGACTGGTCAAACGCTTTGGGCCGTTCACCGCTCTGGGCGGTGTCGATCTGGCCGTCTATCCGGGCGAAGTGCACGCCCTGTTGGGCGACAACGGTGCGGGCAAATCCACCCTCATCAAGACGCTCGCAGGCGTGCACCAACCCACCGAGGGGCAGATCTATATCGCAGGCAAGCCGGTGCAGTTCCGGTCCCCCCGCGATGCTTCTGCCGCCGGGATCGGCACGGTGTATCAGGACCTTGCCCTGAACCAGCTGATGAGCGTCACGCGCAACTTCTTTATGGGTCGTGAGCTTAAGGGTGCCTTGGGTGGACTGCGCATGGAGGAGATGAACCAGATCGCCCATGACGAAATGCTGAAAATCGGGATCGACTTTTCCGACCCGACGCAAGCGGTGGGCACCATGTCGGGCGGTCAACGCCAGACGCTGGCCATCGCGCGCGCCATCCACTTTGGCGCCAAGGTGCTGATCCTGGACGAGCCGACATCGGCGCTGGGTCAGAAACAGCAGATGGGCGTGCTGAAGACGATCAAACGGGTGCGCAAGCGCGGCGACATCGCCATCATCTTCATCACCCACAACGAGATTCACTCGCGTCTCGTGGGTGACCGCTTCAGCTTCCTCGCGCTTGGCAAGATAATAGGCGCAGGCACATCCGAAGAGATCACGGATCACGAAATGCGCCGTCTGATGTCAGGTGGTGCCGAAATGGGCGATCTCGAACAGGAACTGGCCGAGATCGGCTGAACCAACGACAGGTGCCCCGACCCGGGGCGCCGATCATCCCACGCGGCACGCGGGCACCGACCCTCCGGGGTCGCCCGGCCCGCACCCTGCCAAAAACCGGAGCCAACGCTCCGGGTCCCCGTTGCCAGCCCACGCAAGCCGTGCGGCCCCTGCTCACTCGTGGAAAGGATGCGATCATGAGCACAGTTCGACTGACCGCAGCACAAGCGCTTGTGCGCTATCTCGAAGCACAGATGAACGAAGACGGGGAGCGGTTCCTCGCGGGCATCTGGGCGATTTTCGGCCACGGCAACGTCGCCGGTTTGGGCGAGGCGCTGCACGGCGCCAAAGACCGGTTCCCCACATGGCGCGGCCACAACGAGCAGACCATGGCCCATGCCGCGATTGCCTATGCCAAACAGTCGGGGCGGCGTCGTGCCATGGCCGTGACGTCGTCGATTGGCCCCGGTGCGACCAACATGGTGACGGCAGCGGCGCTGGCCCACGCCAACCGCCTGCCCGTCCTGCTGATCCCCGGCGACGTGTTCGCCACGCGCGGACCGGACCCGGTCCTGCAACAGATCGAGGATTTTTCCGACGGCACCGTCAGCGCCAATGACTGCTTCCGCCCCGTGTCCCGCTATTTCGACCGCATCTCGCGCCCCGAACACCTGCTGACCGCCCTGCCCCGGACCTTGCGCACCATGACCGACCCGGCCATGTGCGGACCCGTCACGCTGGCGTTTTGTCAGGACACGCAGGCGATGGCCTATGACTATCCCGAAACCTTCTTTGAACCGACGGTCTGGTATCAGCGTCGCGTCCGCCCCGATGCAGGCGAACTGGCCCGCGCCGCCGCCGTGCTGAAGGCCGCGAAGACGCCTGTGATCGTAGCGGGTGGCGGCGTCCACTACTCCGATGCCGCCGCAGAACTGCAAGCCTTTGCCAGCGCGCACAACATCCCCGTGGCCGAGACGCAGGCGGGCAAATCCGCCCTGCCCTGGGATCACCCCCTCAACCTTGGCCCCATCGGTGTCACCGGCGGCGCGCCCGCCAATGACCGCTGTGCCGAAGCCGATGTGATCCTTGCCGTGGGCACGCGGCTGCAGGACTTCACCACCGGCTCATGGGGCCTGGTCGCCAACCCCGAGCGCACGACCATCGGCCTCAACGTGCAGGCCTATGACGCGGACAAGCACGGGGCCATGCCGCTCATGGCCGACGCCCGCGTGGGCCTGCAGGACCTGACCGCCGCTCTGGGTGACCACACTGCGGATGCCCCCGCGCCCAACGCCAAGGCCGACTGGTTCGATAAGGTCGACGCGCTGACCAACGCACCGGACGGCAATGAACTCCCCACCGACATGCAAGTCATCGGCGCCGTCCAGCGCTCCGCCCGCGACAACACCGTCGCCATGTGCGCCGCAGGCACCATGCCGGGCGAGCTGCACAAGCTGTGGAAGGCCGGACGCCCGATGTCCTACCATATGGAATACGGCTTTTCCTGCATGGGCTACGAGATCGCGGGCGCCATGGGCATCAAGATGGCCGACCCGGACCGCGACGTCATCTGCTTTACAGGCGACGGCACCTACATGAAGGCCAACTCGGAAATGGCGACCGCCGCCATGATGGGCATCGACTTTACCGTCGTCATCACCGACAACCGCGGCTTTGGCTGCATCAACCGGCTGCAAATGGGCACCGGGGGCGAAGAGTTCAACAACCTGCTCGACCACGCCGTGCACGAAAACCCCAGCCAGATCGACTTTGCCAAACATGCCGAAGCGATGGGGGCCACGTCCCTCAAGGTCTCCAGCATCGCCGAGCTGGAAGAGGCGCTGGCCAAACGCCACGACATCCGTGGCCCCTATGTCGTCGTCATCGACACCGACCCCTACCCCAGCACCGAACATGGCGGCACATGGTGGGAGGTCGCGGTCCCCGAGGTCAGCACACGCCCGCAAGTGCAGGAAAAACGCGCCGCCTACGAGGCCGCCATCAAGGAAAGAAACGAACGATGAGCGTCCGCATCGGCATCTCCCCCATCGCGTGGCAAAACGACGACTTGCCGGACCTGACCAAGGGCTACACCATGGAACAGGCGCTGCGGGAAAGCCGCGAGATCGGCTATACCGGTGTCGAACGCGGCCAGCGCATGCCGCGCGATACCAAAGGGCTGCGCGCCTATCTCGACAAGGCCGACCTCGCGCTGTGTGGCGGCTGGTGCTCCGGCAACCTGCTCAACAACTCCGCCAAGGAGGAATGCGAGGCCATCGCCGCACAGGTCAAACAGTTTGTCGACCTGAACGCCCCCTGCATCGTCTACGCCGAATGTTCCAACACCATCCAGGGCGACATCGGCACGCCGGTAAACAAACGCCCCACGCTCAGCCGCGATGACATGCAGGCCTACGGCAAGAAACTGACCGAGGTTGCCAAATGGTCCGCCGATCAGGGCATGCCCATGGCCTACCACCACCACATGGGCTCGATTGTCGAGGCAGAGGCGGATGTGGACGCGCTCATGGAAGGCTCCGGCGACGCGCTGCATTTGTGCTTTGACACCGGCCACCTGCTCTTTGGTGGTGGCGACGTCATGGCGACGATGGACCGCTGGGGCGACCGCATCCACCACGTGCACTACAAGGACATCCGGGCGGAGGTGGTCAAGGACGTGCGGGCCAACGACCGCTCCTTCCTCGACGCGGTGATCGCAGGCGCTTTCACCGTCCCCGGCGATGGCTGCATCGACTTCGGCGCCGTCAGCAAGGCGCTGAAATCACTCGACTATGACGGCTGGATCGTGGTCGAGGCCGAACAGGACCCGGCCAAGGCCCCACCCTATGAGTACTCCAAACAAGGGTTCGAGACGATCATCGGCCACTGTCAGGAAGTCGGCCTCACGGTACAGTAATGTTCAAAAAACTCGGCCTCCAGCACCCGTTCTTCCTGCCGCTCTGGCGGCGGGTGGTGACGGTGCTGGCGATCACGCTCTGGGGCGGGTTCGAACTTTGGCTGGGCAACACCGGCTGGGCCAGCTTCTTTGCCATCCTCGCCGCGATATGCATTCTGGAATTCTTCATCCTGTTCGATCCCGAAAATTACGGAGGCGACGATGCCTGAGCTGTTGAAAAAGCCCTTTGGCACGCGGGGCAAGGTCCACCAGATCACGCCCGAAAGCGCCGGCTGGCGCTATGTTGGCTTTGACCTGTGGCACCTCAAGGCGGGCGACACGGCGTCAGAGGCGACAGGCAACCGCGAGGTGATCCTGGTCATGGTCGAGGGCAAGGCGCAGGTCAAAGGCGCGGACCAGGACTGGGGCGAATTGGGCGAACGCATGACCGTGTTCGAGAAAACACCGCCCCACTGCCTCTACCTGCCGCACGGCACCGAGTGGGAGGCGACAGCCACGACCGACTGCATCATCGCGGTATGTTCCGCCCCGGGCCACGGCGGCCACCCGGCCCGCCGCATCGGCCCGGACGGCATCACCCTGACGCAACGCGGCACCGGCACGAACACGCGTTATATCAACAACATCGCCATGGAGGCGGAGGATTACGCCGACAGCCTGCTGGTCACTGAGGTCTTTACCCCCGCAGGCAATTGGTCCTCCTACCCGAGCCACCGCCATGACGAGGATGACTTTCCCCGCATCACCTACCTCGAAGAGACGTATTACCACCGGATCGACCCCGCCGACGGCTTTGCCGTGCAGCGCGTGTACACCGACGACCGCCAGTTGGACGAAACCATGGCCGTGTCCGACGGCGACGTCGTCTGCGTTCCGCGCGGGCACCACCCCTGCGGCGCGCCCTACGGGTTCGACCTCTATTACCTCAACGTCATGGCCGGGCCGCGCCGCAACTGGCGCTTTGTCCCGGCTCCGGAAGTCGAATGGATCCTGGAGCGTGACGGGTGAGCTTTCCCCTCGCTGCCTGCGCCGAGATGCTGTGGCCCGACAGGCCGCTGGCCTGGCGCGTGGCGCGGCTGACCGAGATGGGCTTTGGCGTGGGCCTGTGGAACTGGCCCGACTGGGATTTCGATGCTCTGGAACGGACGGGCGCCGATTTCACCATCATGAACGGCTACCTGCAGGGGCGGCTGGTCGATGATGATGGGGCCGACATGCTGCTGGCGTCGGCTCGCGAAACCATCGAGGTCGGCAAACGGCTGGGCGTCGACCGGCTGCACCTGCACGGCCCCGGCCTCGGCGCGGGCGGCATTCCCATCCGCCAGCACGAGGTCGTAACCGGGCCCATGTGGCTCAAGGCGCGCGACACCCTCCACCGGCTCTGCGATCTGGCCGAAGAGCATGGCGTGACCTTCGCCCTCGAAAACCTCAACCTGCGCGACCATCCCGGCTGCCCGTTCAACACCACCGCGGATGTGCTGGCGCTGGTGTCGGACATCGACCGCCCGCAATTGCGCATCACCCTCGACCTGTACCACACGCAGATCGGCGAAGGGGACCTGATCCGCTGGTGCGAAGCCTGCCGCCCGTGGATCGGCGAGGTGCAGGTCGCCGACAATCCCGGTCGGTTCGAGCCCGGCACCGGCGAGGTCAACTATCCAGCCGTCGCCCGCGCCCTGCACGACATGGGCTATACCGGCCCCGTCACCCTCGAAGCCTACGCATCGCGTGATGCCGATACCGCGCTGGACGCGTTCCGCACCGCCTTCACGCTCTGACCCAAGGAGAAGACACCAGATGACTTTCGCCACCTACCCCTCGCTCGCCGGGAAAACCGTCCTCGTCTCCGGAGGGGCGTCGGGCATCGGCGCCGACACCGTGCGCGCCTTTGCCGCTCAGGGGGCCAAGGTCGGGTTTCTGGATTTCAACCCCGAGGCCAGCGCTGCCATGAAGGCCGACACCGACGGCATCGTCGATTACGAGGTCTGCGATCTGCGCGACATCGACGCGCTGAAAAAGGCGGTCGCCGCGCTGAAATCCCGGCTGGGCCCGGCGCAGGTGCTGGTCAACAACGCCGCGCGCGATGACCGCCACGACTGGCGCGACGTCACACCCGAATACTGGGACGAACGGATGGCGACGAACCTGCGCCACATGTTCTTTGCCATTCAGGCCGTCGCCCCCGACATGATCGAGGCCGGGTCAGGCGCCATCGTCAATGTCGGCTCCAATTCGTGGTGGGAGGCGGGCGGCGGCTTTCCGGCTTATGCGACCGCCAAATCCGCCGTGCACGGCCTCACCCGCACCATGGCGCGCGATCTGGGCGATCACCGCATCCGCGTGAACACGGTCGTGCCCGGCTGGATCATGACCGACCGCCAAAAGGAGCTGTGGGCGACACCGGAGGCGCTGGAAAAGCACCGCGACCGGCAATGCCTGCCCGACCTGATCGACCCCGTCTACGTGGTGCGCATGATCGTGTTCCTCGCCTCAGACGATGCGGCGATGTGCACGGCCAGCAACTTTATGGTCGATGCGGGTTCCATCTGATGGAGCGGCGTGCGGTTGGTGACACCGGACTGGCGCTGACCCCGCTGAGCTTTGGCGCGGCGGGTTTGGGCGATATGCCGGATACCTATGGCTATATAGTGGATGAGGGCCGGGCTCATGCCACTGTCGACGCTATACTGGACGGTCCGTGCAATATGTTGGATACGTCTAACAATTACGGCTTTGGCCGGTCCGAGGCGCGCATTGGCGACGTGCTGCGCCGGCGCAGCCTGCCCGATGGCTTCGTGCTCGCCACGAAACTCGACCGCGACATGGACACAGGCCGTTTCGACGCCGCCCGCGAGCGCCAGTCACTGGAGGAGAGTCTGGAGCGGTTGGGCGTCAGCTCCGTCCCGCTGCTGCACCTGCACGACCCTGAGCATGCGCGTGATCTGGACGAAATTACCTGTGAAAACGGTGCGATAGACGTGCTCTTTCAATTGAAAGATGAGGGTATGTGTCAGGCCGTCAGCCTCGCCATGGGCCGGCTCGATGTCATGCAACCCATCCTCGCCGCCTACCCGTTCGACGCGCTGATCAGCCACAACCGCTACACCCTGCTCAACCGCTCTGCCGACGCGATGTTTGACGCCGCACACGCGCGCGGCATCGCCATCATCAACGCAGCGCCCTATGCGGGCGGCGTGCTGGCCAAGGGCAGCGCCGAGATGCCGCGCATCACCTACCAGCCCGCCAGCGACGACGCCCTCGCCCCGGTCCGCGCGATCGAGGCTGTGTGCGCCGAACACGGGCTCGCCCCCGGCGCCGTGGCGTTGCAGTTCTCCATTCGTGATCCGCGCATCACCTCGACCCTCGTGGGGGTCAGCAAGCCCGAACGCGTGGCGCAGAGCATCGCATGGGCCGAGGCGGACATCCCCCAAGCCGTGTGGGACGCGCTGGCCCCACTGCCCTATGAGAAAACGGACCCCGAGGCGAACCGCGTCTACAAGCCGGGGTAGAGCATATCCAGCGACACCGCCCGCGACGGCCCCACATCCAGCCGCCAGGCAAAGGGCACGGTCTCGTGCGCCGGAAACAGCGTCGTGACCAGCGGGTCGTGCCCCGGGATCACCCGGCTCGCCCCCCCGCCCAGACGCTGGATCGTGTCGAACCCGTCCAGCATCGGCTGCATGTCCACCACGATGGGAAAAGGCTTGGCCGCCAGAAAATTCTCGTAGTAATGCGACGCGTCCGAGGCGAAACACAGCGGCCCGTGGGCGGTATCGACCTCCACCACTTGCAGGCCCCGCGAATGCCCGCCCACACAATGCACCCGCACGCCCGGCGCAACCTCACCGCTGCCATCGTGGAATACCACCCGGCCCGAATAGACGTGGCGCACCATCTCGCAGACATGATCGGCGGTGAACGGCATCTGCAGCACGCCGTGACACATGCAGGGACCGGTGGCATAGGCCATCTCGGCTGCTTGCAGGTGGAACGTGGCCGCCGGGTAGCGGTCGAGCCCGCCCGCGTGGTCGTAATGCAGGTGTGTGATGATGACCGTGTCGACAGTCTCTGCCGTCACGCCAAGCGCACCAAGCGCTGCCACGGGGTCGCGCAGAATGGGCCGGTCGCGGCGCGCCGCCTCCGCCATGTCATAGCCGGTGTCGACCACGATCCGCCGCCCGTCACCTTCCAGCAGCCACACGAAATAGTCCATCCCATGCGGTGCCGCCGCATGATCATCAAAGACAAAGCTGTCGGCTCGCGTCCGCGCGTTGCGATCGGCATATTTACCCGCAAGAACTGACGCCTGTTGACAGCTGTCAACTTTGACCTTTAGA
>ERZ1740070.2288-NODE-2288-length-11113-cov-4.379002_pt1 | contig 11113 bp, 12 predicted proteins | sample MGYA00581734_ERZ1740070 | MGnify/ENA primary metagenome ERZ1740070 (study PRJEB43018, sample SAMN04849744) | marine metagenome | isolation source: floating plastic debris | place: Pacific Ocean | collected 2008-09-01 | study: EMG produced TPA metagenomics... | reverse complement strand
ACCTATACGAGTGCGCCGATGGTGGATGAGTTGCGAGTGGCGGGGGTGGTGGAGATTGTGTGTGCGATCGCAGCCTCCAAACCCAGCTATGACCTTTGTGCTGTCCTCTCCCGCGTGAAAGACGGTAAAGTCCACAATCTAACTCAGGGCTACTGCAAAATAGCGGTTTGCGAACCTGAAGTCGTCTCCCTGCGCAAGCTGCCGCTCCACCCTACCTGCTTTAGCTTGGCACCGGGTGAAAGATTACGCCTGAGCTTGAGTGCAGCCTGCTTTCCTGCATACCCAGTCAATACTGGGACGGGAGAGCCATTGAGTAAGAGCCGTGCGATAGATGCTCAGATTATTACGCTAACAATTCATACCGGTGACGACGATGGATCACTAATTAAGCTGCCGGTGGTGACTGATTAAAGACCTCAAAGACTTGGCGACAGCAGTTGCGCAAGGACTCACCCGAATTGGGCTCAGGTGTCATCACGCCTTCAAACTGCCAGTTGTTAATCGTTGAGAGTCGCCACTGCTGCCCTTTGTGATCAAACCCGGCAACTTCTAGCCCAATAGCCCTTCGCTGCTCGCTTTCAATATCTTGATGTAGGCGAATTTGAATCAGCAGACTACGGCACTGGAACAGACGGCTGAGCCCTGGGAAATGAAAACCAATGTCTACCGAATCTGGATCGATGAGGCTACGGACACCAGGATCATTCGCCCACGGTTTGAGGTCGGCCTTAAGATCTGGGAGTTCAGCCTTAAACAGCCCAACGGTGGCTGCAATTTTGCTGGCAAACTCAATCGTCGATGCTTGTTCTGCTGCGTTCACACCACCTCGTTGAATTCAGTCATTTTATTGTAGCGGCCAAATAATAATGAATTCTAGCTTTAATGTCGATATCTCGTAATCGTCTGTTGACAAAATGGCATTTTTGAAATGCATTTTGAAAAGCGTTTGATAGTGAGGCAGCGCCTGATTCAGGCTATTTCCTCTTGCCCCTGAACACAGTCAAAGGATGACGATGGCATGTATTTTGAGTGATGCTTTGCGCTGGCATGATGTCATCAATCGATCTAGACGGGGGTGTAGTTCACATAAAACCGTTTTGCTCGATTTTTGCTTGTGGATTGGATTTGTCAAAGGGTATGGTAGTTACACTTTGTAATGAAACAGTGTGATAGGAGGCTAAATGGAGGCTGATGCCCCACTTTTGCCCGCAGCCAATGGGCCTTTTAAGCTTTTACTCTTCATTGACAAGCGTCCAAATTCGACCGAGCAGGTACGGCGCATAAGGCAGCAGCTCAAGGTGCTCTCTGCAGCAGAGCCAATGAGTTTGGAAATTGTAGATGTGACGAATCAGCCCTACTTGGCTGAGCATTTCAAGCTAGTGGCGACGCCTGCGCTCATTAAGGTTTCGGCAGATAATCATCAGGTGCTGGCCGGTAGCGACATTGAAACTCAGTTGGCGCACTGGTGGCCGCGCTGGCAGCGAGAGATAGAGGAGAACCGTCGGCTCACCGACATGGATACCTCCTTGCCAAACGCAAAGAACATTACAGTGGATGCGGTTACTCAGTCGACTGATATTTTGCGACTGGCTGACGAAATTTTTAAGCTTAATCAGGAAAAAGAATCTCTATCAGCGCAGCTAGCTTTTAAGGACCGCATTATTTCGATGATGGCTCACGACCTCCGAAACCCACTGACAGCCGCTTCTATTGCGATAGAAACGCTAGAACTGGCCTATGAGCCGGATGGAAAAAAAGCAAAGAAGTTTACGCCGGAGCTGGTCTTACATCTGCTGAAGAATACGAAAGCGCAAATTCGCACTATCAACAGCATGATTACAGAGATTTTGCAGGCGGCCAGAGGGCCAAGTGCAAATCTGAAAGTTGCACCACAGGAGCTGGACATTCAGAGTCTGTGCACTGATGTTATGGACTCGTTTCAGCCCAAGCTAAACAGCAAGCATCAGAAGCTAGAGCCTGATATTCCTCAGGATTTGCCCTACGTCTATGCTGATTCTGACCAAGTGCAAAGGGTCCTTAGCAACCTGATTGACAACGCCATTAAGTACACACCGCCCCACGGCAAAATCGGCATCGCCGCGCTGCATCGTACGACTGTAATCGTGCAAATTAGCATTCGCGATAACGGCCCAGGGATTCCTCGCGATAACCAAAAGAGCATTTTTGAAGAAAACTTTCGCCTGCAGCGAGACCATTCTAAGGATGGCTATGGCCTAGGTCTAGCGCTCTGTCAGCGCATTGTAAGGGCGCACTACGGTCAAATTTGGGTGGATTCTAAGCAGGGTGAAGGCAGTTGCTTCCACTTCACATTGCCGGTGTATCGAGGTTAGGGCTGGCCGCCTTCGATCATTTTTGACTTGAGCTGTGCAAGCTGCGCTTCGACGTTGCCTTGGTTTTCTAGCTGGGCGAATGTTTGCTCCACGCTGTCTGTTCCCATCGCTGCCGAGACTTCTGCTTGGGCTTCGAGGTCTAGAACGCGCGCTTCCATCTTTTCAAACGCATTTGTGCTGGCAGCATGCCCACTCATCATTTCGTTAAGCCGTACGCTGGATTGAGCGGCTCTGGCCCTGGCAATGTACATGTCTTTTTGCGTGCGGGCTTCAGCAATTTTGCTCTCTAGCTGGCCCATGTTGGCTTTTAGCTGCTGTACGACTTCTCTTTGCTGCGTTATTTGAGGTCGTAGGGTTTGCTCGGTTTGCTGGTAGGTTTGCCTGCGGGTGAGGGCGTTTCTGGCGGTGTCGTCGTCGCCTTTTTGGAGGGCGAGCTGGGCGCGGTTGTACCATTCTGCGGCGGTGCGGTTGGCCTGTTCACACTGCCGTTCGGTGCGCTTTTGGGTGGCGATCGCCTGGGCCACGGCTTGGCGCATAGAGACGAGGTCGCGCTGCATATCGAGCACGGTTTGCTGAAGCACTTTTTCGGGGTCTTCAGCGCCATTGACGAGGTGATTGACATTGGACCTGACGAGGCGAGAAATGCGATCCAGGAGTCCCATTGGCAGATAAATCTAATGGTTTTAGCTAATTAGCAGCATAGCAATCTTCTTTATGGGTTGGCCAAAGGTCTGTGCGTCTATCTGTGCTGTTTTACTATTCGGTAGTTGGCCCGTAGATTTGGGCGGAAATATTTTGTGCGCTGAGTTCTTCCACAAAGGACTGTGCAGCTTGAGGGTTATCAAAAGCAGCGATTTGAATGCGATTCCCTTCGGAAAACCTGCGAACGAAAGCTTCACTCACTGATTCACGAATGTTGATTAGGTTTTGCTCTGTGGTGAAAGGGGCTGTGACGTAGTAAGTTAGCCCAACCGGGACGACAACGGCTTGAGTCTCGATCGATGCCGGTGCTACGGGTCTAGACAATGCTGCCCCAGATGACAGTGTAGGCGTTGTGACTGTTGCCACATTTGCCCCGGAAGGCTGTGTGGTATCGGCGGTAGAACTAGGTGCAGTATTCGCAGTAGGGCTTTCAATCGGTGGTAAGCTGCCGGCATCTGCTGGTCTTTCTAAGGTGTCTGCATTAGGAACAACCGCTGTTTGAGGCATTCTAAGTGAGCTAAGGTTATCAATTTCCAAATCAATAAACTCATTGGCAGAAAGGTCAGGCCCTGGCGGATCGAAACTGCTTTCAGCGTCTGCGATGACTTCTGGGCTTTTGCCTTGAAAACGACTGGCTAATTGCTGGGTAACTAACGGATTAGCCATGAGGTAGCTAGCGCCTAGGCCTGCGATAAGACCGAGTAAGCCTAGAGATGCTCCGGCTAGGAGAGAAACCGTTTTGCGTTTGGGTTGCGAAGTGGTGTCTATGGGATCGGGCATTGCGGGCATTTCGGCCAAGCTTTCGATGAGCTTTTCGGATGAGGCCAAATACCCTGTTGGCTCGATAGTGCCGGTTGACTGTAGGCGAGGGGTGAGTTCACCGCCTGGTGCCAGTACGTTGCTTCCTGGCCCATCTAATTGCCCTGGCGATTGCTGTGTAGCTTGCTCGGCAGCAGGCTGTATCGCTAATGCGGCTGCCGTAGTGTTTGTGGCTGTTGACACTGCCAGTGCAGAGGCGTTTGCTGGAGCTAGCTGTTTTGGGTGTTGCGATTCTGAGGCTGAGTTTGCCGCCAGAATCTTTTTATTTTGAGGGACGGGCGGTGGCGTCATGGGCCTGGCCAGCGTGGCCGTCTGTGCGACAGAGGCTTCTACTGCCTGTTCCATCGCTTCAAGATCAAAGGAAGGATCTTCTAGCCCTGCAAATAGGTCATCTGCTGCTGGTTCATCGATGCGGCGATTGCGTCGGTAGCGGTTGAGTTCTGCTTCAAGGCTTATGCTGAGACTGCCAAGAACGTTGCTCAGCTGAGGAGATAAAGCGTGAGTAGACAGAGCGTGAGAAGATTGATGACCTGCCATGACAGATGCCTTGCTGTAAGGATTGTTGCGCTGGGCGGAGGGCATGTGCCCTCAAGTCCATCAAATTATCTTAGTGAGAACTGATAAACAAGGTTGAATATACGGAAGGCATTGTGCGTGGTTTCGGTGCGATCGCGCCACCAATAGAATATGCCTAATGGAATATGCCCAATTGCTAGGTATGAAACAACATATTTTGATATAACACCCATGGCACTAGAAGGTTTAAGCGGCTTAATAAAAGGACTTGAAGATCAGGACAGCTGGCAAGCTCAGCGGCAGTTTCGGCTGGTAGTGCAGCATTGGCCAAAGTCGGTGGGCTTTGCCGTTGCTAGGCAAACCCGTCCTATCGCGATACAGCGCTCTACCCTCTATGTTGCGACGGCAACTGCCGTTTGGGCTCAAACTTTAGCCTACGAGCGACTAAAGATTTTGCGCAAGCTCAATCGTCATCAGCGACAGCCCATTAAAAATATTCGATTTTCTACCGCTCAGTGGGCGCAGCGCGATCGCCCGCAGGAGCCAACTGCCAATGCTCATCAGCATCCAAGCTACATCGGTATGCAGACAGACGATTTACAGCAGAGCTCACAGTCGAAGGAAAAAGTGCCACAGACGCCTGCTGAAGCTTTTGATCGCTGGTCGACGACTATGCAAAACATGCAGCGATCGCAACCCCTATGTCCGCGCTGTCGATGCTATTGCCCTCAAGGCGAGCTAGATCGATGGTCAGTATGCTCACTATGTGCGGCCAAAAGCTGGAATAAATGAATTATTCAGCTATTCATATTGGCATGCAACATACAACCGTAATTTTGACGATGTAAAAGATAAATTAAATCTAAAAAATAAGGCTAATAGAATGTTTTTTTAGATGAATTTAAGGATGGAAAAAAACATCATGAAGAAAAGTTACGAGTTCACTCATTAATGTGCTTCTTTTAGCGGCGTATTATTTGATCCCGATGGCGGGGATCACACTTATCGATTTTCCTCGAAACGCTGTAATCCTTACTGCTAGAGATGTTTCGCTTCTTTAACAGAATATAAAGAAAACCTGAAGTCAAAGATGAGTCGTTTGTCTGTTCAGTCACTTTATTTATCAATAGTTGTAGGTTTTCTATTGTTTGAAATTGAGTTTTTGAAGTAGGTCATTATGAATGCCAGGACTGTCACTTAAGAACTCAAACTATGGCTGCTGAAAAGTGTGGAATAACTCGCTGTGGGCTCTGCCGTTTTTATAGTCACGAAGGACGCCGTGGTGGTTTATGTAGTCAGCTGAATGTCAATGTTGATTCCTCCTGGAAGGCTTGCTGTTTGGGCGATGCTCCTTTTCCTGGCTCCTCTGAATCTACTGCGGGGATCGCTACATTGGTAATGTCACCTGCTAAAGAAGCCTCGATATTGCCTGCAGTTAGTGAGCCGGAAACTATCCCAGCAGCTGCACTTTTTCGGTCGTCATTGCTTCAAGTGTCGAGTCAGTAAAGTCATCGCGATCCCGCTTTTCTTCGTGACAGTTACTGCAAGAAAACAGCTACTGCAAGAAGAATAGAAAAAATAAAGGCCTGCGATTCTCTATGGAATCGCAGGCCTTTATTTTTGGCATTGCTGAGCCACCGGTTGAGCCACCAGTCGAGCTATTAGGGGAGCCAAGGGTATTGACTAAAGTCTGGTGGGCGTTTTTCAAGAAAGGCTTGTTTACCTTCTGCGCCTTCTTCGCTGAGATAGTAAAGCAGCGTTGCATTACCTGCTAGTTCCTGTAGCCCAGCCTGTCCGTCGCAGTCTGCATTAAACGCTGACTTGAGGCAGCGAATAGCGATGGGACTTTTTTGTAGAATTTCCTCGGCCCACTGAATGCCTTCTGCTTCTAGAGACTCCACTGGCACAACCGTGTTGACTAGGCCCATGTCCAGTGCCTGCTGTGCGCTGTACTGACGGCAAAGAAACCAAATCTCTCTTGCCTTTTTTTGCCCAACAACGCGTGCCAAGTAGCTAGCGCCAAATCCGCCGTCAAAACTGCCAACTTTTGGTCCAGTTTGCCCAAAAATAGCGTTTTCTGCAGCGATGCTCAAGTCGCAAATGAGATGTAAAACGTGGCCACCGCCGATGGCATAGCCTGCAACCAGAGCGATAACGACTTTGGGCATGGAGCGGATGAGGCGCTGCAGGTCTAACACGTTGAGCCTAGGGATGCCATCTTCCCCGACGTATCCAGCTGCGCCCCGCACGCTTTGATCCCCACCGGAGCAAAAGGCATATTTGCCATCGGTGTGAGGACCTGCGCCTGTGAGGAGAACAACGCCAATATGGGTATCTTCCCTGGCGTCGCAGAAGGCGTTGTAAAGCTCGAAAACGGTTTTAGGGCGGAAGGCATTGCGCTTGTGAGGGCGATTGATGGTGATTTTGGCAATGCCGTTTGCTTTGTGATAAAGGATGTCTTCGTAGGTGTTGATGGGCTGCCAGGTGAGAGGCATGGGTGATTTTTCCGTAACGTTAAGAACCTATGAGCTAGGCGATCAAAATATTAGGCGCTAGCGGAAGATAGTATAAATCCCTCTCTTGAAAAATTATTGAACTCTGGCAAAGGTTGACTGCAACGGTTGACTATTAGGTAACGTTTGCCGAGCAATGACTTTTTAGACACTTCTTTTAGGCAACTATCTGCAATGGCTTATTACTGGTTTAAATCGTTTCATATTATTGGTGTCGTTGTTTGGTTCGCAGGCCTGTTTTACCTAGTGCGTCTGTTTATCTATCATGTGGAGGCCGAGCAAGAGCCAGAACCCGCGCGCAGCATTTTGAAGAAGCAGTACGCCATTATGGAAACGCGGCTACTGAAGATTATTACGACGCCGGGGATGCTGTTGACGCTGGCGATGGCGGGTGGCTTGCTGTGGCAACGGCCCGATGTGCTTCATGAGGGCTGGATGCATGCCAAGTTGGGATTTGTGGCTTTGCTGGTGGCGTACCACATGTATTGCGCCAAGCTTCGTAAGCAACTGGCTGCAGGTGAGTGTAAGTGGGGGCCAAAGCAACTACGCGCGCTAAATGAGGGGCCAACACTACTATTGGTGACGATTGTTTTGCTGGTGATCTTTCAGAACAGCTTTCCGACGAGTGCAACGACTTGGTTAATTGCAGGCTTAGTGCTGTCCTTTTTAATTACGATTCAGCTATACGCTAAAAAACGGCGGCTGGATAAGGAGCGCGAGCTGGCTGAAGGTTCGGTGATGGAAGGCTCGGTGATGGAAGGCTCAGTGATGGAAGGCTCAGTGATGGAAAGCGCAGTAGGCGATGCTGCTGGTGAGCAGATGCTGCCCAATTCCTAAGCTCGTGTTAAAACCTCGCTGCAAACGTAGAGTTTATATCAAAAGATACAGTTACCTTTTGATAGATTCGTTAATATATATTCACAGTTGGTTGATCGGTGACGGCGATATGCATAGCCGGTCGGCTGTTGAAGATAACCGCCTAAAAGGCAATTGAGGAATAAACATGGATAACAACGCACCCGCTAACAAGCTAGGTTTTACAGAATTTGCTGAGACTTGGAACGGTCGCTTGGCGATGATTGGATTCATCTCTGCGCTCGCAGTAGAGTTTTTGACCGGTAAAGGCGTACTTGCTCAGCTTGGCATCATGTAGGTCAAAAGCAATTTTGACATCGGATCGCCTTTGGCATGGCGGCATAGCTTCATTAAGTTAGCGCCTGAATAAAATGAAGGAGGGACTTGGCAAAACTGCTGGGCCCCTTTTTTTGTCGCTAGTTGTACGGCCAGGGCTTTTCCTCTTCGTCGTCCTCATCTTCAGAAGGGTCTCGCCAAGTGGCCATCACCTTTAGCTCAGGTGGAATTTCGTCTTCCGGGTCAAATTCTAGCTGTGTTTCTCTTAATCCTAAATATCCCGACTCTGCAAAGGATGTGAGCATTCTGGCTAGAGCAATCCACACGCGCTCTTCAAACTCCCAGTCTTTGCTAAAGGGGGCTCGGTCGGCGATGGATTTGAGGGCCCAAAAGTAGCTATTGCGGACGATGGGGCCATTTTTCTTGTAGGGAGGGGTGTCTTCATTGCGGATGAAGAGGACACCGTTGTCGATTTTAGCTCGCATGAAAAATACGCTGGGAGTCGAAGTGTCGCTGAAGGACGCAATTGCAAAGGGATAGATTGCTATAGGCTAAGTAAGGATATGGCGCTTGGATTTGAAAAGCTATGGTTGCAGCAGTTTCCCTGCAAAACGTTCACAAAGTGTATAACAACACCTGTGTGGTCAACGATCTATCGCTGTCTATAGAGCCGGGTGAAATCTTTGGACTGTTGGGGCCTAATGGGGCTGGGAAGTCGACCACGATTCGGATGCTGACGACCCTTGCTAAGCAGACTCAAGGAGACATTGTGGTGGCAGGCTACGATGTGAGCCGTCAGCCCGCGCAGGTCCGCGCGCAAATTGGGGTGGTGCTACAGCAGGTGAGTGTTGATGCCGATATGACCGTTTGGGAAAATATGGAGTTCCATGGGCGGATGCACCATATTCCGGCTGAGCGGCGAAAGGCAGATATTGATCGATGGCTGGCGTATGTGGGATTGAGCGATCGCGCCAATGACAAAGTTAAAACCCTCTCTGGCGGCATGAAGCGGCGAGCCCAAATCGCTAGGGCGCTGCTACACAGACCCAGCATTCTATTTTTGGATGAGCCAACGGTGGGGCTCGACCCACAGACGCGTAGACGGCTGTGGGAGATTATTCGTGAGCTGAACCGTGAGCATAAAATGACGATGCTGCTGACGACTCACTACATGGAAGAGGTGGAGTATTTGTGCGATCGCATTGGCATTATGGACCAAGGTCAGTTGATTGAAAGCGGTACGCTGGAGAGCCTGCGACAAAAGCATGGTGAGGGCATTGTCATGAAGCAGAATGGCGATCGCTGGGAGTATTTGTTTTTTCCAACGCTGGCTGAGGCAAACCATTACCTTGACGGACAGCCGGATAAAACGGGTATGATGACGCGACCTGCGAATTTGGAAGATATTTTTGTGGAGCTTACAGGGCGGAATCTGGACTAATGCTTTTTTTGACGAGCAAGTCCCTTACACCGCGCAAGTGAGATAGAACGCGATCAGGAATTAGGCATGGCTAGTTTGGCAAATAAAATTGAAGCGATGTTGTATCTCAAAGCGCAGCCTTTGAAGATCGCTCAGATTGCGGAATTTGCTCAGTGCGATCGCGATAGTGCCGAAGAAGGTCTCATTTCCCTAATGGGTGACTATTCCCATCGGGATGGTGCTCTAGAGATTGCGGAAACAGAAGAAGGCTACGCACTGCAGTTACGAGAGCTGTATAAGCCGCTAGTCGATACGATTGTGCCGTTGGATATTGGCTTGGGGGCATTGCGGACTTTGGCTGCGATTGCGCTGCGGGGACCCATCGCCCAAAGCGAACTAGTTGAAGTCCGCGGCTCTGGCGTCTCCCAGCACGTACCGGACCTAGTAGACCAAGGCTTCGTTAAAAAACGGCGTCAGGCAGACGGACGTTCTTCCTGGCTACAGGTAACTGAAAAGTTTTACCAGCACTTTGAAATCGACAAGCTGCCGCAAATTGAGAGCCTGAGGCTGCCAAAGCAAAAAGACTTGCCGCTAGAAATAGATTCTGAAGGGGATGAGCATGCGCCAGAAGGTAGCACCACCGATAACAATAGCGTGCAGTCCCCCGTTGTCGAAGAAACTGCCGACCAGGACGTCGCTCAGATTCCTGACGATATGACTTCTGATGTGGCGGCAGACTCTGTTAGCTCAGAAAATGTAGAGTCAGATACTCAAATGCCTGACCAAAAAGCAGAGATAAGTGACTAAAGTCTTGAGTCCTAATAATTTATGTCCTAGTAGTTATGTCTTAATAATTTATGATTGGACGCTTTCCCCGATTCGACGCATTTTTAGCTAAGCTGTAGCTACGAGCTTGCCTAATAATCATAGATTTTCTTAAGTTTCTCGCTTTGTGCCCAGCACATCGATTGCCTTTTTAAGAATCTACTCACCCCATATCTTGATTTCAGCGGCTAAGCTAAGGTCAGTTACTCAGCTTTTCTATGGTTTTCAATCCTGAAAGTGCAGATTTCATCAGCTTAGACTCAGAAGATGCTAGAGCGAACGAGCTTTTGAACTACCTGCAGCACCAGCCGCCTGAGGTCCTTTCTCGCGTGGCGCAGTCAGTGAGTGGCGAAATCAAGCAAATTATTTCTCACAACGTTCAGGGCTTGCTAGGCGTTTTGCCTTCAGATGGGTTTAACGTGCAGGTAAGCACAGACCGCGAGAATTTATCGGGATTGCTGGCTTCGGCCATGATGACTGGCTACTTCCTGCGGCAAATGGAGCAGCGCATGGAGCTAGAGGCAACTCTGTCAGGCTCACTGGACTTAGGGCTAGATACGCCAGATTCAGACGCTTAGTCCTGAGATAGTGTTTCCAATTACATCATTACGAACAGAAGGGCCCACATGAACTATGTGGGCCCTTCTGTTTGTCAGTCGTGTTCTCAATCGCGGCAGCTACCGCAGATTTTCGGGTAGTGCTGTGGGTTGAACTTTGATGATTTCTACCTTGCCAGCTCGGTTGACTTTGACCTCTAGCTCGTCTTCAATTCCTGCATTTTCTACTTGAGACTGCACGTCGGTGACGTCTGTAATGACTGTGCCGCCGACTTCTTT
>ERZ1740070.2287-NODE-2287-length-11113-cov-8.707271_pt1 | contig 11113 bp, 6 predicted proteins | sample MGYA00581734_ERZ1740070 | MGnify/ENA primary metagenome ERZ1740070 (study PRJEB43018, sample SAMN04849744) | marine metagenome | isolation source: floating plastic debris | place: Pacific Ocean | collected 2008-09-01 | study: EMG produced TPA metagenomics... | reverse complement strand
GGTTATAAAACTTTGTTTGAGCAAATAAAAACGGTCTGTGCTTGGAATTCTTTAAGTGTGCATTTGAGTGAGCACTATAAGGACACTGATCACAACCAAATGGCCGGTCACCTTTTTTACATGCTATCTGATGATTATAGCGAGTATGGCTATTGAGGAACTTTTGTCCACATAACCTGCAGCTAGGCTTTATGCATCCATTTTGCCAATGACGGACAAGATCTTTAGCTGAATTTGACCGGTAATTAGAGCAGTCGGGACACAGGAAAAGTGTCTCAGGATGATACGCTCCATGTATTTTTGTGATATGGTTTTTCAATGACTCATCATTCGCATAAAACACCTTTGGATTGCAGAGCCGGCAAAGATAGTTATTGAGGCTAAAGTGGGATTTAACTTGGTTATTGAACCTTCCAGTGAGAATAGAAGGTTTACAGCGATAAGAGCATATTGAGCATTCACAAACGTTCTTCTCTGACATATGATGGCGCTTTGTATGGTCTTCTAGCTCAATATCAGTTTTAAAGTCCTCAAAACGCAGAAAACATCCCAATGCATGAGTGGTAGTTAGGTGTATCCTATTCTGTTGTATGTCCAACATAACTTCACCACAAAATAGGCAGCAAAACCCAAGTTTTGTGGTGTGTTTCAGCAATACATGGTTGAGCAGTGTAAAAGAAGAATGGAACATTGTTTCTACACAACTAGCATCTGAGCAATCCTTCATTCCCTCTTGCCAGTGGTTTGTCTGAAAGTGCTGCTGTAATAGTTCGTGTGTATCCATGAATTGATGACATTCTGGACATTGATGGCGGGGAAGCCGGGACACTGCCAAGACTTCATCCTCCCAATCATGCAACGGCTCCCCACTTTTCTCTGACCTTGACCTCTTACGAAAGCTCCAAATATCAGAGTTATCTCCCTGAATCTCTTCCTCAATCACCACTGAATCTACGTCACTAATGTCATACTCAACATCGGTGTCAGCATCATACTCCGAATACTCATCACACGGGATGTCATCTGTTTCAATACGTGGTACCGCTTTCATACTGTTTGTCTCCAAGCCCTCATCAGGATTGTTGTTGATATGGTTCGCACCCTCTGTGCAAGGGATGAAGAAAAAAACAAGCTGGATTTCACAGACTTTGTCAACAAATTCTTAACTGTTGAAGACCAGTATTGAGCTCCAAATCAGTATTGACATAGAGTTTGTACTTGCAAAATTCCAAGCTTGGAACTACTTTTCCATATTTTTTCCTCCTTTCATCAGCAGATTATTGCCCTAATCAGGATTTGATCAGTTTTTTGGTAGTTGTTGTATGCTAGTCTGACGGACTTGACAGCCAGCACTCTTCTGAAAGTCAGGTTTTCGCTTTGAGAATGAATAAAATTGCACAGGACAGCCCTACCCAGTTTTGATTTCATTATAGAATTCGATACTTTTCTAACCTGTATTCGTGGTATGGTAGTTCTCCTCAGTATTTTGTGAGCTCATACAATTAGCAGCACCGACCACAGCTCCATCCTCCGAACCATCAACTTCTTGTTTGAGTTTAAGACCCTCCATTTGTGACAACACAGAAGATGCTATGAAAACAGAGGGGATCATCGTTTATTCTGTGTAATTAGGAATGCTGTCAGCAAACTTACTTCCGTGGTTAATTGGCAAAACATTGCTGTTGAAGATGTTTGGATCAAAGTTTGGTCTACTTGTCCCCATTGAGCAACGCAATGCTACAGCTCGCTGCCCAACCATTGAGACATAATGGTTGTCACTGGATCGTAAGGACTCAATCCATTTAGGCTAAGTTCCTTTCAAAAAATTACCTTTGAAATAGCATTTATGTCATCAGCCTCTCAACCTTGACATCCCTTAGTTTTCCCATTATCACATAGACAATTAAGTTTCATTCATATGTATATTTGGATAATCCATAGCATCATATTATTATACTATATTACAACTTTTTGCTTACATTACACAGAAAAAGTATTCATCAGCATTAATTTTTTTACCAATTTCGCAACTTGAGGTAGCTTATTGTAAAAGTAGCTAATTTCACAAAATTTTTATACATGTTACAGTGGAGAGAAACCCAAGTCAGCTAAAATTAAAATAGCTAATTAACCTGATAAACCAAAGAGAAGCTTCCACTAGTTACTAGCTACATTAAATGTGTCTAGGGTACATGTTTCACAAATAGATAATGAACCTTTTGGGATACCGGTACCCTAAACCCCCTATCTTTATTTTATTATCAAGGTAAATTTGTATATACCCTAGAGGAGTAAATTTTCCTGTGAGCTTAATTTAGCTACTTGAGGATTTTTAAAATTTTAAACAAGTAAAAATTTAGCTTAACATTGATTTTAGCTACTTTAATCTTTTAGGGTTGTGAAAACGCTAAGATTCCCTCCCGCTAATACTTTCCTCCTCCAGGGTAACTCATCTCCTTTATCGCCTCATAGACTTCATTTGACACAGATCTACCAATTGAAATTTCGGTCACATTTGTGTTAGGCTACCTACACGAATAAAATGTCTTGATCAAATGACAAATGCAGTCCAATCAAGCTGGAAGCTGGCTATGTTTTATACTCTGTTTTTAGATGAGGCACCATTTATCGTCAGTTTTGGAGAGGAGGTCCCATTTTATGGGCGATTTAGGGGAGGAGGGCCCATTTTATTGGCAATTGGAGAGAGGAGACATCATTTTATTGGGTAAATTTGGGAGGAGGCCGGTGGAGTTTTTTATTTATGCCTAAACTATGCTGGCTATTGGCTGAAGTTTCATTTTATGGTTCAAGCTCTATCTGGAGGGCTTGTCGTCTAGATCAAGTTGTTTTATCAGTGTGGCCTTACTTTGCCTGTAGAAATATCTCTAGATACATACCGGTACTTGGAAGTTATTTTTTCTTCCATAATGACAAACCTACATGTATGTGGCACGTAGGGGAAGAGTGATTGCTAATTAAGGAAAAGCGTGTAATATGCCGGTTGTGCGTAAGCAGTCACAGTCAGTTACAAGGAGACACAGATAGCTTATCACCTACTTCTCTGGGTAGAAATAGCACAGTTCTCGTTCAACTGTCCACCATTATCACAAGAATCTGAATGGTGCGAGTCTGTGTCGAAGGCCTGCCTCAAATCTGCTGAGCTAGAGATTTCATCAACAGGACATATCGGCTCTTGCTTCACATGAAGGAGTGGTTGGCTATCACTTTCTGAAACTTGAAAATAAAAACACCATCAAGAATCTAATGCTATTCACCACATATGAAAAGACCAACTGTCATTTCAGATCCATATGTATATAAACTACTTGGAAAAAGTACATGAGTACATGATTCAAATATACCCTACCAGTATTGTCGTTATCAGCGGCGAAGGCGAAGTCATCAGTGATATGACTTTCCGGTTCTGTTTTGATGTAATCTTGACCAATACTGTTGTCATGATCTGCAGCCTGGTGACTGACAAAAATGTTGGGATTTGTTATACTCTCAGCTATGAAGTTTTCCTCTGATGAACCCGTCACCTCATCTGTATAAATGACAGAATGCAAAATGTGTTGTGTACCTACTGTTGTATGAATTTAAAAAAAAAACAGTAGGCCTTACATGCATCGCTACAAAACGCCAAAGATCCCGCACAAAAACTGTAGGGAATTCATAAAAGGAGGCTTAGCTAGACGTTTACCTGCACTTGAACGTCTGATTGTGACGTCATTATCACATGTTGCCGGCAAACCTCGAAAGCTCACTTTTCAGGTTTGTTTACAAGTACCTGAACTTCATCTGAACGCATAACCTCATATTACACAGAAACTGGTGATGTCAGGCATTCAAAACCCACATCAGCATGAGAATCTAAACCTCCCTATTATCCACTTTCCGCATTCCAGGCAATAAATCCAGCATGATCCACGTACTGTAAGTCTTATCATGCTTAATAAGACAAAAGTTAATGTACTCAACAGCTGATTTTTATGAGTGTTACCAAGGAGTATTACTGTATTACTCCTTGGTGTTACTCTCACATTTCAAAATTTTAGGAATGTTTAATTCAGGAATGAATGGGTCAAGAATTTTAACACCTACCAGTAGCACCCTGGTCAGTGTGATGTGTAACCGGCTTCCAACAGTCGACAACATAGACATAAGATGGTATATTCTTACATCTGTAAATCAACTCCTACAAAATAACACAAATAAAAACATCCATTCATGATGTACAATTTAAAATGAAGCTAATTAACATCAGCTAACCACTTATCAGTCGTATAGGGGTCAACAAGTATATTCCAAATGTATCATACTACCATAGACGAATCCTAACATAATATCAGATGGCCCGTTCATTCTTCAGGCCAAAGTAGATGATCAACATTACATCATTCCCCTGCACTTATGCCTTACAGAAAAAGAAGAGAAGTAATTATATTTAAAACACTCCATCACATTTGTAAACAAGCATCCTCCTTCTATATTGTAATCATAAACTACATGAGTACACAGTCTAGTTGTATTCTATACATAGTTTGATGGGCAACTGGCAAGGTTCAATGTCAAAGGAAAAGTGAACTCTTTGAGGCATGCCGCAAAAGATGTTGGGTTCAACTGTCGAGGCCATACTGCTGACAATAGTCTTATTGGCACGATGGATACTGAAAAAATCTACATTAAGAGAACTTGAAACCTGATGTAGAGGTGTGACAAGGCAACACGCAATGGAAAGCTACTAGAGTATCTTGTACACATGAGGAATTATAAAAAAAAGCAGGCTCAAAAATGTATTTTAGAAGTACCGCGTACTCCCGTCCATGTCAGCCTAACAGTAAGAAAATAGCTTTCAGCTTCCCAAACTGTCAGTAGTGTGATTGAATTGATGGGTATTTCATACCCACCTCCTCTGTGTGGTAGATTCTGCGGGAAGGCTTTGCCATTGATGACATATTGACAAATGCCGTTATTGCTTCAGTAGGAAGCCATCAGTACAGTATTGCTGTAGACATCTATCATCAATGGTTAACCTGATAACGCTAAAAACAAACAAAAGTGCAAATGTGAGGAGATCCGATGCTGTAAACTACATAAAGATATATATAGGTCATAGCAAAGCAATCAGCCCTAGGTTGACTAAACCAATCCGTCATAGACTCCAGCTCAGCTCCATTCAATATACGCGAGGTTTCGATAACTTCACTGTCTATCAATGGGCACGGAGTTAGAGTCTAGCTATTTGCTATTGGTAAATGGCTGCTCTGATAGTTCACGCTGTGTACTAGTATAAGGTGTAAGAATGTAACATAACAGGCTAGGCTGTGACTACTTGGCTGCTAAAAGACAGCATCTATCTAGATAGTAGTACTATGGGTATAGGCTAAGTGTGATGAGATGTGGTGAGTGTGAGCTGACAGCAAGATGCAAGTACTGAGTAGGACTCACTGACAAAGCAAGAGTGAAGTGGGCACATGGACATGTATGCATTGACTGTAATGTCACAACAATGTGCATAGCCCCTGGGGGAGCGGCTGATCTGATGACCTTCCCCCTAACTAACAGGATGGCCAATAAAATATGTGCATGCCCATGTTGTTGTTGTGGGGTTGTTGGTGTTATAGGACTTCTGCACAGTAGAGTATAAGCAATGAACTTTATTGGTATCAGTGAGTAATACTGTTACTGTTACTGTACTGTAGTAAGTAGGCTACCTTATTTATTGGATTGGGTAGACCATTGGTTGGCAGACAACCACAGAGGCAAATCCATTAGGGTTTGCACTCCCCCTTACATTGATTGGAATGAAATTTGCCTCTGTCTGTCTGTGTGGATCTTCTCTCAAAGAAAGTGAAGTCAACAAACCAAAGAAATTCATTGCACTCAATCCAAGGATTGCTTAAACAAAAGTTTTTTTGACTAAACCAAAGGCATGATGCTCAAACCACAGGTTATATAATTATAGCATGAGCTCAAAGACTTCTAATCTTTGCTACCTTCATTGTAGGCGGAGAAGAAAGGCAAAAGATTTCTTGCACAGCTTACCAAAAGATTTTTTAGCTCTGATTTCTTGCTGAAGAAGGATTGGGCCAATCAACATGACTGTATACATTTTGTATGGCAAAATTTGATTGGTTACTTAAAATGATTTATTTTACTCAGGAGTTGCATTCTTTCTGTGTAAGTTAAGATAACTACTTACATTCACCCAATTACAAATTGTATCTTATAAAGGTGGGTACTCCTTGATTCTCTCAACAATCACAACCCTATTTTATCAACTTCATGGTCTTCTAGGCACAGGCCAAAGGACTTATAGCTACTTCAGAATAAAACAGAATCTATGAAATATATGCTGTTATAGAGATTATTACAGCTTTTACCCAAACTCCTTGCTTTGATATAACCAAATCCTTGATATAACTACACTATAAGTGGGGTAATATACTCCGCTATAAGAGGTTTGTTTCCAAGATATTCACCTTCAAAGCTTATTCAGCTCTGTGAATATTGGATTGAAATAACTGCAGTTGAAACCAAGATGAGTTGCTGCAGGGAGTATCAACACCTGCACTCTCAATTGTGCTCCAATTGGATTGTGTGATGCACAGTGCTCGGTTGAATTTTAAGTATAAAAACACAAAATATAGAATAGAATATGAATACCAATATTGTATACAGAGCGAATGTTTGCTTAAAATTTAAAAGTTTAAAGCCTTCATTTCCATGATTAGGTTACATTGCCTAGTCTACATCCCAGACGACTCCTTTTATTTAAAAAATAACAATGCAAAGAAGACTGTAACCATTGACATTGAGATTTCCTCAATATCCACAACTGAACCATGCTAATGACCAAACGATCATAGACCATGACATCTCCAAATGAGTAATATCTACAAAAGGGTGGTCGACCTCAGTCTGGTTTAACAAACCCTAATGAGACGGTGGATGTGTGCATTGTGTTATACTGGGTTCTGGGCACTAGGTTTACATAACGAAACAATAATATCCTTTGATGGATAAGGTAGCACGTATTGATATACATGCCAATGGTAGCACGCAAAACCTGATCTAAAAAGTGCCTGAATAAAGTCATCAATTCAAAAAATCATCAATTATTCATTGTATAATGTTGTACATTTTCCAAATTATATTTCTGAATGAAAAATAACAAAATACATGTATATGAACAATTCATGTTCAGCAGAAGCAAAGTTCTTTTGAAAGCAGGTACTTGTTGAATGTACAAAGTTTGACCCAGCATGAAATGTCATAGTATAGCCACATTAATAAAAAATAATTAATTAATAATTAATAATGTGCATGTTACTATTTTACATGCCTGTTCAGATACCTTTCCGCTTTCTGAATGGAGACAAACCTCAATAGAAGCAGATATAAGAGGTGTGTTATGTTACATATTCAATGTACATTATCTCAAGAAGTAGTATCATTTCCTTCGACTGAGATAGCAACATATTCAGCAGGTAGAGCATCCCCAAGTCGAGCGTGTAGCTTCATATGACGAGTCACCTTCCTCTCCTCATTCGACTCATAATCACACAGGGTGCACTTGTGTAGAGTTAGCTCATAACCCTCTGGAATTTTCTCTCCATTCACATAGTGTTTAGTGTAAAGATGTCGCATGAGACCTCGATAAAATGATCCAGGTGGTGTTACATAGTCACATAATGGACAAGAATGGAGTTTTGTATTCACAGATTTTCCAGACGTGACTTTGTGGGTATTTACCTTATGCGCCATTAGTTTGCCAGGTCTAGAGAAATATTTAGAACAGATCTCACACTGAAAATTTGACGGTTGATTGTGCAGGTGTATCCTGTGATAGGTTAGACTGTCAATCTTGCGTAAAACCTTTCCACAAAGGGTACACAAGTATTTTACAGTTCTACCGAGCCCAAATGGACCATCGTCTCTCTTGAACTTTTTTGCAGGCTTGTGTGTGATTTTGACATGATTTGGAAGATCCACAGCTTCGCCAATGTACTGACAGCCTAAAAACTGGCAGAATGACTTATTCACTCCTTTATCTTTCACCGTGACACTTGCCTGATCCATTCTGACAGATGACTTCTTCTTTGCTACTACAATCTTACCAGCGTGCATAGGGCGACCATAACGTATAGTGAGCCTACGAGATACATCTTGTGCTTCACTATTAGTAGCATCAGCAGCTGCTGCCCTGGATGCACTGCACATCGAACAGGTATTGCAAAATGTCTCGTGATTTTCATGTTGGCTGTGAATATGCCTTCTGAGACGACTTAGGGTTGGTACTTTGTAAGGACATTGATCGCAGGTTAAAAGAAGTTCAGGTTTTCCACATGTTCTCTCATGAATGGACAATGGGGTCCTGTTGAAGAACTTTTTACCACAATTTTTACAATCGAACGATTTACAGCCATTTTTCCAATGGTAAGACAAATGCCTGGCAGAATAGGTGTTGTAGCCTGGACAATCTGGACATGTAAGAAAGCCCCTGGGTTGTGAGGGCGGATGACACTCTTCAATGTGCCGAGTTACTGCAGGATGACCGGAGAAGAAACATGGAACTTCACATATCTTACACATATATTGTGTGATATCAAAGTGAGATCTTACATGAGCATTAAAGTTATATAAAGTTGTTGTCGAGTTTGGACAGATAGTGCATTTGAAACAGAGGTGAAACAAATGGAATTCTCTGTTGTGGCATTGCAGTTCTGGGTCTGTGGAAAAGTGTTCGCCACACAAATAGCATCCAAAGATGTGACACTGACCAAGATGAATTCTTGTCTGATTGATATCTGTGAATATCTTTTTGCAGAACAAGCAGCTGAATTCTAGGCTGACCGAATGCTTTCTGAGGGTATGGTCAAATTTTGCTATAGCAGAATGACACTTTACATTGCAGCCGGACACACTGCAACGCTGGAACAATCGATCAAACTTGTGTTTGATCTTGACATGCTGTATCAGTTTCCAACATGATTCTACAATCAGCTGACAGTGGGGACACTTCTTTGTCATGAGCAGAAGAACAAGCACACCTTGCTTTGAGAGTCCAAGCTCAGTGAGATAGTTAGTGATTTTCCTTGACGTCGGCACCATATTTGGTCCTGGCGTACATATAGGTTGAAAAGCACCTCTCTGATTAGAAACAGCTGTAGTAGTACCAATATCCATCCTACAAAAAGTTTCCTCACGATGCTCCGTGCTCTGAGGAGTCTCCACACAGTCTGTGTTTATTGTGTTATATAAATCATCATCACCAGCGAGCTCCGTATCATCTACTGTAGTCTCCATATGAAGTGAGTTAGTTGTATGAAAATCGGAGTGAGATCCTATTTGGTACTCATCACTGGAGAGCTCGGTGTCCATGTTGTACATCTGTGACATTTCCTCATCAGCTGTATCCTCGCATGGTTCCTCCTTAATTTCCATTCCCATATCGTCATCTGAAGAGGGAGGCAGCACAATGAGTTAATGTATGACTAAATCCATTAATTTATCTTGATGTACGGTTATAATTTGTGACGAAAAATATTGCAGACCATAAGACTTGACTCCATATAGGTCACAATGGAAATGGACAACCAAGCTTCTAAGTACTAAAAACACAAGAAGTAAGATTAATGAGTATTAAAAAATCCTCCCTTACAATCCCAACTCTAACTCAATGAATTGTTTGGGACTGCAGGTTCATATTACTACCACTGGCAGGGGCCAACAAATTCTGAGCACTGACACCAAATAGATAAATATACATTTGTGTCCTCTTACAATGTAGATTAATTGTGATGTTGGTCAGTTTTTCCTGAAATAGGAAATCGCAATAGCAAAGACAAATATCTACAACAAAGTTTTCATTCTAAAGAGTACACATGCAGAGAGTATGTGTACTACATGCAAAAACCTTACCGAAGTCATCTGATGCTAGGGCCGAGTCATCGCCATACACACGAATAGAGTCACCAAGAGAATCATCTACCTCACCAGGCTGTGAGACACACTCTGGTGTAGCAGGTGAAGAGAGTGCAGGACTCAAAGGCTCTTGCTTCACAGACACAAGCGGTCTGAGAGGTGCTGCGTAAAGAAAACAAAGCAATTATGGAACACTTCTGATAGCAAACTATAATCATCATTCTTTTAAAATGGCAATTGTGGGCTCAACAGAAGACAGTTTTTCAGATAACCTTGCTAAGGTTTAAGTTGAATTAAGAGTAAAAAGAACAACAGTAATATATATAACGATGATAACAAGCTAACAAACCACTGGTATATGAGCAGAGACACACAGTTTTGAACCCGCCAAATGAATTTGCGTAGGCAATCATTTTCCTACTGCTGGTACCTCATATATGCATCACTGGTATCTGGGTTCGATTCTAACATAGCTGTTCTGTGTGCTTTGGGCATGGGAACGAGACTGGGACAATAAATGTAAACACAAATTTTAAATTTTCAAGCAAATAAAGAAGTTTGTGCCGTCACTCTAGCCTCTTGGCTATCTGGCTGGTCCTTGCTTTTATCTTTTTTTTATGTTTTTTATTACAACAAACAGATTTTCTCTTCCCCATATGATAGCAGAATATAATGAAAAAAAAACAAAAAACTGAAGCCAAACTAAGATAATCAAATGTAAAGAACACTTACCAAACGTTCCCTGCCTCTGGTTATCGCCAAAGAGAAAAGGAGAATAGCAATCTGTTACATTTACTACAACAGGTATATTTCTACATCTTTCAATTAATTCCTGAAAAGAAAAAAATCAGAGACAATAGAATGAGTATAACTTGAGCATAACATACCCAAAGTATCAGACAAACAGGTTTGGTATGTTGTTTTCCAATAGTTGTCCTCTCTTTGAGCATGAGAAGACAATACAAGAACTTTTAATTCAATGGTTAGTGGGCATGACTGCCCGCTGAAGCGGGAATATGAATGGTAAGATAATTTCTAAGCAAGCTCATTGATGTATAAGATTTCAAAATTCTTTCCAGTCTTGTATTCGAGCATGTTTATGCCGCCTCACGATAGCAATACCCTTTAAACTTTAGTGCAGAACTACAAGTGCTGAAAAAATCGTCAGGAAAATTGTGGAAAT
>ERZ1740070.2286-NODE-2286-length-11115-cov-3.662387_pt1 | contig 11115 bp, 7 predicted proteins | sample MGYA00581734_ERZ1740070 | MGnify/ENA primary metagenome ERZ1740070 (study PRJEB43018, sample SAMN04849744) | marine metagenome | isolation source: floating plastic debris | place: Pacific Ocean | collected 2008-09-01 | study: EMG produced TPA metagenomics... | reverse complement strand
TATCTCGTTCAACCTTGCTGAGCAGCCTCCTTTTCATCAGCCAGTTAGTGAGCAGCCAGTTAGTAAACCGCTATCCGTCCAGCAGTCAGCAAAAGAGCAGCCAGTCAACGGACAGCAGCAAAAAGAGCAGCAGCGCCCCTTTATCCCAGCAGGCGGAAATAATTGGTCTTCGCGCAGAGTTCTTATCGAAACAGCAGAAACACTGCAGGCCCAAAGTCAGGTAAATGGGTCACGGTATGCATCGGCCAGAGCCATCCAACCGTTCAAACCGGCTTTGCCTTTCTCCGCCCAAACCCTTCGATTAGCCAAGCAAAAAGCCATGGCAGAAGCACGATAGAGACAGAGGGCATTAACCCTCAGATTAGCTTTTAGGCGGCTTCACACCCATCCGAATCTCGGAGCAAAACGAAGCAATCCTCAGGCCGCTAGCGAGTTCTGTAATGCCTGTTCGCATGCGCAAATTGTCGTTGATGAACCACAGACGCTCAGTAGACGTCGCTTCCTCCGTTTTAGTCGTGATGGTGAGCACTTCTTCCTCTAGGCTGTAGCTCCCCGTCTGCGAAGGTTGGCCGGGCTTGCCGCTGCGCACAAAGGTGCCGTTGTATTGATTGTCTCCTGCGCTCTTTTCGGCACTAAGTGGTACTAGGAGTGTGGTGTGGCTGATATTTTTGCTGTCGCCTTCAACGGTGCTGTCTTGCTGAATTTTGAGCCCGCATAGGGGTGTTTTGCCTGCTGCGGCAGTTTGGCATAGCTGCTGCACTTCACTGGCCTCCGCAGACAAAAAATCGACTTCCAAGTTCGACTTACCGGCTTTTGACTGCTGAGTCGAAAGCGCGTGGGTAGTGCGCTGAGAAAACCATCGCCCGGCCATCTTTTCAAAAAAGTTCACAATTTCCATCTGCCCACCGAAAAATAAGTCTACAGTTCTTTTCTTGCTTTAATTTTACGCGTTAAGTGGCCCTTGGCTTCAACGGATAAAGCTGGGCCAAATCCTAACCGTCTAGGGCTTCTGGCAAGGCTGCGCCCTCAGCGAATGATAAGCTAGCCAATGAAAATAAAGCAGATATTAAGAGCGCTCATCCCATGACCGAATCTAGCCAAACCCCTTTATTGCTACGCGCTGCCCTAGGTGAAGAGGTTGCGCGCCCACCGGTTTGGAAGATGCGCCAAGCAGGTCGCTACATGAAGGCCTACCGCGACCTGAGGGAAAAGTATCCTTCTTTCCGCGACAGATCTGAGATTCCAGAAGTCGCTATCGAAGTCTCTTTACAGCCATGGAAGGCATTTAAGCCCGACGGCGTTATCCTTTTTTCTGACATTGTGACGCCTTTGCCAGGGATGGGCGTGGCGATGGATGTGGCCGAAGGGAAAGGGCCGGTTATCGATGAGCCTATTCGCAGCCAAGCGCAAATTGATGCGCTCACCACGCTCAATCCCGATGAGTCTATGCCCTACATTCGTAAGATTTTGGGTTCGCTGCGTGCAGAAGTGGGCAATCAGTCTACGGTGCTCGGCTTCGTCGGTGCGCCTTGGACTTTGGCGGCCTACATCGTAGAAGGGAAAGGATCTAAGACCTATTCTGTGATTAAGAATATGGCGTTCTCTGAGCCTAAGATGCTACACACCTTGCTGAGCAAAATTGCTGACAACATTGCGATTTATGTGCGCCATCAAATCGACTGTGGTGCTCAGGTGGTGCAGCTATTTGACTCGTGGGCCGGTCAGCTATGTCCTCAAGATTACCGAACGTTTGCCTTGCCTTATCAGCAACAGATTGTGCGCCAAGTGAAGCAAACTCATCCCAATACGCCGCTGATTCTACTGGTGAGTGGCAGTGCAGGCTCTCTCGAAATTATGAAGGAGTCGGGTGTGGATATTATTAGTGTGGACTGGACGGTGGATATGGTGGACGCGCGGCGGCGGCTGGGCGCGGATATGAAAGTGCAGGGGAATATGGACCCTGGGGTGTTGTTTGGCAGTAAGGAAGTGATACGCGATCGCATTATCGACACCGTTCGCAAAGCCGGTCCCACAGGCCACATCCTCAACCTCGGCCATGGCATTTTGCCCGGCACTCCCGAAGAAAATGGGGCATACTTCTTTGAGATTGGGAAGCAAGTCAACGAGCTGCTGTGAGCTAGATCCTAAATTTGATCTAGACAGTAAAAGCCCTGTTGGCTACATTAAAGCGCAGTCAACAACTAACAGAAAAAGGGAGCACCGATAATATCGGTGCTCCCTTTTTCAATATTTACAGCAGTAATATTTGCAGCAGCAAAGTCTGGGAGAATAGCAAGGATGTTTGATACTCATTCCCGCACTAAGGCAATGTCGTAAATGAACCATAGAAAAGAATAAATCTACGTATAATTACGGTAAGATTTAGTGAAGGTATCATCTGCTCCGTGAATATACGGTGAATCCTAACGGTATGATGTGTCGCCAGTAATGACGTCACATACAGTTTGGTTTTACAGCTTTGCTCTGTTTCAATCTGCTTGGCTTTATAGCGCCAGCTACTTCATGGGAGCCTTTGTCATGTCTGGCAGCCCCGCCGTCAATGACCTTCAATCCATATTTCAGACCTACCGCGAACAGCAATTTACGGGCGTGGTCGGTCTGAGCGCTGAACCGGTAGCAAGCGCTAATTCAGCTACAGGCCGCACAGCGCGACCTGGTTTATGGAATATATGCTTTTTGCTTGGCCGCATCACATGGATCAGCAGTAGAACACATGGGCTACGCCGCTGGAAAAGAAACTTGCACCTGTATAGTCAGGCGCTTGCCAGACGGATCGACCAGCGCCCAGATTTGTATCACGAAGCCTGGAACTACAGCGCGATTTATCGCCTGGTTAGGCTTAAAAAGATCCCAAGCAACCATCTTGCTAACGTGATTGAAAGCGTTGTCACGGAAAATCTTTTCGATATTCTTCAGGTCAGCACGCTGCAGGTCAACGCGCGACAGAGTATGCCTCAGGAAAGTGCGCCTCAGAATCAGATCTCAAAGTACTGCCTTGCCCACACTGCAATTGAGCAACCCATAACAGTGCCGCCGCCCGTCATCATCAATGACAGCCGCGCTTGGCGTGAGGCTAGCCAGGAATGGGCTGACTGGTGCCACGCTGGACTAACCTCGCATTCACCCGATTGCGGCCTCACTATTGTTGACTTTGAGGCTCTCCAGCTACGAACAAAGGGGAAAATAGTGCAAATGATAAGAGCCTGCTGCAATGGGAATACCTCACTCAGAGATTTAGCCCTACAGTTTCGGCAGCCGAGGCTTCTCCTTGCAAAATCGATACTACCCTACGTCAATGAGGAGTTAGTCTCTTTTACAGAGATTCCTAATCTTGTAGAAACCGTCGATCATGGGTTTTCGTCAGTGCTGCTGTCATTTCAAGAGCCACAACCTATTAAAGAAAAACTGGAAAAGCCAGCTAGCAGTCCCAAAACAGTCACTAGGTCAGAAGTAGCCCCAGAAATAGCCAGGGGTAAAGCTGATTGCGTTGAAACTGTACAAAAGGAGGGACCAAGCGTCCAAACTGTTATCCCGACTGTTGTATACATTGACGATAGTCCGTTAGATAGTCGGACGATGGCGACAATTGTGGAGGCACTAGGCTGCCGTTACAACAACATTTCTGATCCTATTCAAGCACTGCCGATGCTGCTAGAAATAAAGCCGGATCTCATCTTTTTAGACTTGGTTATGCCGGTTGCTAATGGCTACGAGGTCTGTACTCAAATTCGTCGTATTTCTGCCTTCCAGAAAACGCCCATCATCATGATGACTGGGAACGATGACATCGCAGACCGGCTCAGGGCCAAGCTGGCCGGAGCTTCTTGCTTTTTAGGCAAACCAATCAGGGCTTCAAAAGTAGACAAAGTCCTCAAGAAGTGCATACAGCTGCCCGAAATGCCTATTATTGTGCCACCTATTATTCCACCGGGGTTGCCTACCGTAGCTTCTATCAGTCCACTAACACCGTCGGAAAAACCGCCACCAAACAAGAAAGATTCACAGCGACCCACACTAGACGAGCTTGAATTAAAGTATCGAAAAACTCAAACTGTAGGAACGTCTAAAAGGCGTCGAGTAAGAGACTTTCTATTTTCTTAGTTATAGCTTCTAAACTCTTTTTACTTCGTACAATTTCTTCTAGCTTTTTCTCTCTTACTTTTTGTGTAATCCTATGACCACAGCTCTGATTGTTGAAGATAGTCTTACCGACATGGCGATTCTTACCGACTACCTCCGTCAGTCTGGCATTACCGTCACTAGCGCCAGCAGCAGTGAGGAAGCACTGAAGATGATGCAATCAGCTCATCCTGACTTTGTGCTGCTAGACGTGGTCCTGCCAGGACAAAGCGGATTTGAGTTCTGTCACGATCTCAAAACAGACGAGCGCACTCGCAACATTCCTGTAATCATTTGTTCTACCAAAAACACAGCGGCAGATAAGCTTTGGAGCACCATGTTAGGGGCTGATGCCTACCTCGCTAAGCCGGTGACTCAGCAACAGTTAACCCAGGCAGTTACCCAACTAATTGAGTAAGCGCAACTGCCCATAATGCAACAACGTCAGATATGCACTCTTAGAAAAACGCACTACCTATCCATTCGATATCACCAAAAACCCTATCCCTGTAGGGCAGTAAGGAGAGACCATCATGATTAGTACAGAGCCTCGGCTGGCGTTACCCAGCGCGATGGGCAATGACCTAGACCCACTGGGCCTGAGCCCACTACCCGAAGACAACCGCCAGCGGTTTTTGCGGTTTATGCTTGCACAGGCCAATGACGCCTTGCTGCCACTTAATCAAATTGTGGAAGTTATGCAGATTAGCCTAGAAGAGATCTTTCCAATCCCTGATATGCCTGGATGTATTTTGGGGGTTTGTAGTTGGCAGGGAGAAACGCTTTGGCTAGTGGATTTCAATCACTTTGTGGGGGCCGAACCACTGTATTCGCAGCCGCAGGCAGAGATAACGCCGACGGTGATTGTTGTGCAATCATCGGGGCGATCGCTCGGCCTAGTTGTAGAGCAAGTTGATGATGTCGAGCGCTTTGACGCAGCAAAAATCATTATGGAGACAGGCCTCTGTTTGCCTAGGCTAGAACCTTTTGTGATGGGCTATTGCCCAAGACAAGGGGGAACTGTGCTGAACGTTGCCGCCATTATTGATTCACCGCTGTGGCAATCGCACGGCCCTAGCGGCTGACAGCTCTGGCGACCTCTCAACACTCTGCCTTTCAACACTCTGCCTTTCAACGTCCTGGTTTTTGAACGTTCTACCTTTCGATACATAGATTTGCGCTTGTCACTCAACTCTGTTGAATGTTGTTTGCTCTTACTCACAGACACTACATATTATTATGACTACTGATAACACCTTTTCCCCTAATGATGACGCAACAGATTCAGCGAATTCAGAGTTCCACGGTAGCGATCACGCAGAAGACTTAACGCTAGAGGATGCTTATGGTGAGGGTTCCTTTTTGTCCTTGCCATCAGATGTTATCGATGTGAGTGCTCGCCCTATTTCTGAAGCGAGTGCTGCTAGGTACCCTCAGCAAACGTCTCCGAACTCGGCGGTGGCTTTATCTACCCGCCGGGTCACGACGACAACCCTTCCTAAAAGCCTGGGTAAGCGAGCCTTTGGTATAGCCAATCGGATGGCTCAGGCGACCACGCTAGAAAATCTCTATCAGGTGACGGTTACAGAATTGCGAAAACGGTTTCAGTGCGATCGCGCTACTATCTACCAATTTCAGTCCGCAGCCGCAGGTGGCAGCATCATTGCTGAGTCTGTTACGGCTGGATACACGCCCACCTTGGGCGAAGCAATCAGCACCCTCACCTTTGGCGCGAGTCACCCACAAGACTACCAAACCCAGCCAGCTATTGCGATCACCGACGCTAGCGAAGAAGCTATATCACCCCACCAAATGCAGCTTTTTCAGCGATTTCAAGTGCAATCTAGCCTGAGCGTGCCGGTCTTTTTGGCAGAAGAGCTCTGGGGGCTACTAGTGGTGCAGCAGTGCGAGTCTACTAGAAACTGGTCAGAGAGCGAGATTGGGCTGCTGTATCAGGTGAGTACAGAACTTACGCTTCAGCTACAGGCGCTCACCCTTCAGCAGCAAACCCAACAGGAAATAGCGCGGGGTGAAACCCTGCGCAGTATTATTCGTAATATTCGCGGCTTTACCGATATTTATGAGATTTATGTGTCAACGACTCAACGCCTGCGCAAATTTCTCAAAGCCGACCGGGTAGCTGTATTTCAGTTCACGCCTGGGAGCGGGTACACCACAGGCGAAGTGGTCGTAGAAAGCGTCAATCCCGAATTTGTAAGAGCGAAAGAGATTGAGGTAGAGGACCATTGCTTTAGCGATCGCATGGCCGAAGCCTACCGCCAGGGAAGAATCTCTGCGATCGCCGACATCTACGAAGAGGGCATTGCAGACTGCTACATCGCTGTACTCGACCAGTTTCAGGTCCGTGCCAACTTGGTAGTTCCACTCATCAAAGAAAACCAGCTCTGGGGGCTGTTTTGCATTCACCAGTGCAGCGGTCCGCGTTACTGGCAGCCGGTAGAGGTTGCCTTTGTAAACCGCGTTGCCGGTCAGCTGGACTTGGCAATGCAGCAAGCTGAGTATCTTCAGCAGGTAGCGATCAAAACCAACGCCCTCGAAGCTGCCTTTGCCAAAGAACAGCTAATTACCAAAATGACAGAGCGGCTACGTGACACTTCTGATGTGATCAGATCGCTAAAGCCAATTGTTCAAGACATTCGCCAGCTAGTAGACGCTGACCGCGTTGGCCTTTATCAGTTTGATATAGACAAAAACTATAGCGTTGGAGAATTTGTTGTTGAAGACGTGGCCGTGGGCGTACGCTCTGCTATGGCCAACCAAATTCAGGACCATGCTTTGCCGAGGACCACGCTGAGAAATACGCTAACGGCCGCTCGTGGGTGGTTAATGACATTGCAGAACTCAACCTGGATGACTGTCTGCTGGATTTGCTCAACGAGCTACAGGTGAAGGCAAGCCTTGTTGTGCCGCTGATGAAAGGAGACATTCTTTGGGGACTGCTGGCTATTCATCAGTGCAAAAGCACTAGAGTGTGGGAGGACAGCGAAGTTCGGTTTGCCCATCGATTGGGTGCGCAGCTCAACCTGGCGCTGCAGCAAGCTGAGTATCTGACGCAGGTAGAAGAGAAGACCACACAGCTAAGCGAAACTGCCGCCCGTGAGAAAGCCTCCAAAGAACAGATTCAGCAGCAGATGATAGCGCTGCTTCAGGCTGTAGGACCAGCACTAGACGGTGACCTGACTGTTCGTGCACAGGTAACTGACACCGAAGTAGGTACGGTGGCCAGTACCTACAACACCACGCTACAAAGCCTTCAGAAAATTGTTACGCAGGTGCAGGAGGTAGCCAGCCAGGTAGGAGAAAGTTCCAAACTAAGCGAAACCTCTGCGGCAGCTGTGAATAGGCAGGCTCTGCAACAGTCTCACTCACTAGAGAAAGCCCTTGGCAGTATGCAAAAAATGATGGAATCTACAGCAGCGGTTGCCAAAGACGCGCAGCAGGTAGGCGCCGCCGTTGAAGAAGCGAACCAAATAGTGCAACGAGGCGACAGTGCTATGAACAGTACTGTGAATGGCATTATGGCTATTCGCACCACTGTTGCCGAAACCAACCAACGCATCAAACGGCTAAGTGAGTCTTCTCAAAAGGTTTCTAAAATTGTCAGCTTAATCAGTCACTTTACGACCCAATCCCAGCTGTTGGCGCTCAATGCTTCAATTGAGGCAACGCGCGCGGGGCAGTATGGCAGAGGATTTGCGGTAGTGGCCGATGAGGTGCGATCGCTTGCTCGTCAATCAGCCGAAGCAGCCACCCAAATTGAGCAGTTCGTGGAAGACATTCAAACCGGTACTGCCGAAGTTTCCACCGCAATGGAAGCTGGCATTCAGCAGGTCGCTGAAGGAACCGGCCTGGTCACCGATGCGCAGCGCAATCTCACGGCCATTGTGCAGGCCACCGATCGAATCAGCCAGCTCACTGCTGACATTACCCAAACCACTCAGCAGCAGGCCACCGAGTTCAAAGATGTCACTCAAACTATGAGCGAAGCCACCGACAGCGCCACCCAAACCGCGCAAAATGCCACCGAACTCACGCAGTCTATTCAGCAGGTGCTGAGTAATACTGAGACGCTTCAGGTGAGCACAGGACGATTTAAAATTCGATAAGTTTAAGGTTCGGTAAGTTGTCAGCTGAACCTTTGCTTTTGTCACTATCGTATGCGTCCAACCGTGTGCATCCAACTATGAGACTTGCCGTTCCATAGTCTCTTACCTTTCTCTCCAAGTGGTTACTCATGCCAACAGATCCGACTGTTTCACCGCAAACCTATCAGTACTTTGTGCAAGAAGCCACCGAACTCTTGCACACTATGGAGACCGAACTCCAAGATTTGCGCTCGGACTTTAGCTTACAAAAGGTACACACCCTAATGCGCGCAGCCCATACCCTAAAGGGGGCTTCGGCTAGCGTTGGGCTAGAAACCATCCAAAAAACCACCCACTCTTTAGAAGATGTTTTCAAGGCACTGTGCTACGAAGACACAGTAGTTACCCCCGAGATAGAACATCTCATTTTTCGGGGGTACGAGTGCTTACAGCTACTGATGTCGGCGCAGTTAGCAGACGCGGAGGTGGATGGAGATGATATTCTCAACCGGATGGCAGGGGTGGTGAGCCAACTGCAAGAGAGGCTAGGCAGTCGATTTGTGCAGAAGGGTCACTTGCCCAGCTCTGCTGAGCTAGGGTTTGACATGACCCAGTCTATTTTTCAGCTAGGTGTGGCACAGCGCATAGAAACGTTAGAACAAGCGCTGAAAGATCCTAACCCTATAGCGCTGAGGGAGCTGCTAAAAACACAGGCAGAAGTGTTTATGGGGTTGGGTGAGTCTTTGAGCTTGCCAGGGTGGGAGGCGATCGCTCAAATGACCTATCAGGCTGTAGAGCACTACCCTGACTTAGTGCTGCACATTGCACCGGTAGCATTAGAGAACTTCAAGTCAGCCCAGGCAGAGGTGCTAGAGGGCGATCGCGACCAGGGTGGCTTTCCCTCTGTTGCCCTGCAGCAGTTCTGTGGCCATTCCACAGAGGAGCAAACAACAGAAACTCAAGCACTTGATACCAAGCCGTCATCGCCTACAAAAACAAACATCGAAGCGCAACCAAAAACAACACCCGACCAAACAGAGGGCTGGCTCAAACGTCGATGGAAGCGTTTAACCCAGTCCGCCGATGCTCCTGAGACTCTAGAGGAAGAAACTTTAGAGCAAGAGATCCCAAAGGAAAAGACTCTGGAAGAAGAGATTTTAGAAAAAGAGACCTTAGAAAAAGAGACTTCAGAAAAAGAGACCTTAGAAACATCTTCGGTCACATTAGAGATATCTTCGGTCACATTAGAAAAAACGTCTGAAGCGTCAAAGCCGGCGGCGGAGTCTTCTGGCGAGCCTAAGCCTGTTGATACCGTAAACTTGGCATCTTTTGAGCTAGCAGAGCTAACACCAACAGAACTCAACGCCCTGAACATTCTGCCTCAGCATCCTGTTCAAGAAAGTGCTCGTCCGCTTGAGAGCCCATCAGACGCATCTCCGCCACAGAATACTCAACCACAGAATACTCCGCCACAGAATACTCAGTCACAGAATAACAGCGCGACTATTCGCATGAGCACTGAGTACATTAACAGTCTCAGCCAGGCGATGGGAGAGCTGCTAACACAGCAAAATCGCCAGACGCTTTACAACGAGCAGCTCACTGCGCTAGTCAAAAATCTGTTAAATCGCATTTCACAACAGCAGCAGTTGCTTAATCAACAACACACTGAACAGCTTATCCGCCCTCCACATGCCCTCAGGATACATCCCACTGGTGCCGTAGCCACAGACCAGCACTATGCCCCAAAATCTGATACTGCCTATAGCCACTTCGATTCTTTAGAGCTAGAGCAGTACAACGATGTTCAGCTGCTACTACAGACTTGCCTGGAAGAGAACGTTCAGCAGTCGGAAAATGCTGAAGCTATTGAGCTATTTGTTAAACGCTCTGAACAAACCCTAGAAAAGCAAAAGCGACTGCTAGCCAACACCCGAGAAACCCTGTTAGCCGCTAGGATGGTGCCGCTCGAAACCGTTTTTCAACAGTTTCCTTCTACGGTGGAGCGCCTAAAAACGCAGCACCAAAAGCCGGTTGAGGTGGACCTAGAAGGCGGCGATATTCTGGTGGATAGAACCATCGCCGACAGCCTGTATGAACCGCTGGTACATTTGGTGCGCAACGCCTTTGACCACGGGATAGAAACGCCGGATGAAAGACTGGCTCAGAATAAGCCCTTTACAGGCACTATCACGGTGAAAGGACAGCAGCAGGGTCGTCATTTGCTCATTAGCGTTGCTGACGATGGCCAGGGACTGGATCTAGAGCGCATTCGTGCGGCCGCGATCGCGCTTCAACTAGTCACACCCGCAGCCGCCCAGTCGCTGACTCCACAGCAAACGATCGATCTGCTGTTTGAGCCTGGATTTTCTACCGCTAGCACGACCAATGAGCTATCTGGTCGAGGCATTGGGCTCGATGCGGTACAGGCCAGAGTGCGATCACTCATAGGATGGGTCACCATCAGCCACAACCCTGGCAAGGGCACTTGCTTCACTCTACAAATTCCCACTGGCGTTAGCATTGCCAATCTGCTGCTGTGCCAGACCCAGAGCCGAGTCTATGCCCTGATTGCCGATACGGTAAAGCACATTTTGATTCCCACACCGCAGCAGATACGAACTTGGAAAGGTGTGAAAATGCTGACTTGGCAAACCAGTGAAGCAGAGCATCTGGTGCCTGTGAATGCGCTTGACGAGGTGCTGCGATATGCCTCACCTATGTCCGCGCGATCGCCTCAACCTACCATAGGGGCAGCCGCTAAGCCTTCCAAGAACAAGAGACAGACAGCGAATCCAGTCATTTTGCTACAACACCAGGACACCGTCGTTGGGCTAGAGGTGGACCAGCTGCTAGGCGAACAAGAATC